>ENA-OSIY01001046-OSIY01001046.1-marine-metagenome-genome-assembly--contig:-NODE-1046-length-15118-cov-4.720497_pt1 | contig 15118 bp, 25 predicted proteins | sample MGYA00237884_ERZ534233 | MGnify/ENA primary metagenome ERZ534233 (study PRJEB26412, sample SAMN06343840) | marine metagenome | isolation source: estuarine water | place: USA: Columbia River Estuary... | reverse complement strand
GTCTAATGGAGCAGTTCACTTCATGAAGCTTTTTGAGTCAGTCACTGATGTTGTATCTCAGAGCAATGTACGACGTGGCAGTTTTGCGGCCTACTTGCCAATTGATCATCCAGATATTCTAGAATTCCTGCAGATTCGCGCAGATGGTAATTCAATTCAGAACCTATCTATCGGCGTAACCATTCGTGATACCTGGATGAAAAGCATGGTATATGATAAGGATAAAGATAAACGTAAAATCTGGGGTAAGTTGATTCAGAAAAGATTTGAGTCAGGTTACCCATATATTATGTTCATTGATACGGTTAATAAAAATGCTCCGGATGTATATAGGGATAAGGGGCTTAAGATTCATGCCTCAAATCTTTGTTCGGAGATTAATCTCTCCTCCTCGGCAGATGAGTCCTTTGTCTGTAATCTATCCTCCATGAATCTGCTTCATTATGATTCCTGGAAAACTACAGATGCCGTGGAAACGTTAACATATTTTCTGGATGCGGTCATGACAGAGTTTATCGATAAAACGACTAACATATCATTCATGGAATCAGCCAGAAAATTTGCTCAGCAACAAAGAGCCCTGGGTATCGGTGTGCTAGGCTGGCATAGCTACCTGCAATCTAAGATGATACCATTCGAGAGCCTGGAGGCTAAGCTGCTTAATACTGGAATTAATTCCTTGATATCTCAGCGGGCTAACCTGGCCTCCAGGGCATTAGCCACTGAGTTTGGTGAACCGCCTCTTTTAAAGGGATATGGTCGCAGGAATGTTACCCTGACAGCTGTAGCACCCACAACCTCAAGCTCTTTCATTCTGGGTCAGGTGTCACCCAGTGTTGAACCACTAAACTCTAACTACTTTGTTAAAGATCTGGCGAAAGGTAAGTTCACATTCAAGAACAAATACCTGGAGAATGTACTGGAGGATCATGATAAGAACGATCATGCTACCTGGCACTCAATCCTGGTTAAGGGTGGAAGTGTGCAGCATCTGAAGTTTTTATCCGAGCACGAGAAGAATGTATTCAAGACCTTTGGCGAAATAAGCCAGAAGGAGATTGTTATTCAGGCCTCGGCCAGACAAAAGTATATCGATCAGTCTCAGAGCATTAACCTGATGATACATCCAAAGACCTCAGTAAAAGACGTTAACCAATTACTCATATTTGCCTGGGAACTAGGAGTAAAAACCCTGTACTACCATCGTGGCACAAACCCCTCACAAGAACTTAGTCGTAACCTACTTCAGTGTTCCTCCTGCGAATCATGAAATTATTCTTAGAATGCAGCAATTGCGAAATTAGCTATAACATCCACTGGTCCTATCAGAGCACACATCGGCATAATGAGCTGATTAGTGCCGTGGAGGATGAGGAGGAGTTTATAGCCCAGGAGGAACTGTGGCCGACCCTTTGCCCATTCTGTGGCCAGACCTCAGACGAGATACACACCTAACATTATGCATACATACTCTTTATGTGGATGCACCAGAATAAAGAGTATGTATTAACCGAGAGAGACCCCAAAAAAATATGTGGTTTCGTTTACCTAGTGACTAACCTGGTATCTCAGAGGCAGTATGTTGGTAAAAAGCTATTCTGGTCCAGTCGGAGTAAAATGATCAAGGGCAAAAAAAAGAAGCTTAAGGTTGAGTCCGATTGGCAATCATACTACGGCTCGAGCGCTAGCGTTCAGGCTGATCTAGCCTCTCTGGGCCCAGATAAATTCCTCAGAGAGATTCTTCATATTTGCCTGAGCAAAAGCGAATGTTCCTACCTGGAGACCAGAGAACAGTTCAATCGTAACGTGCTGCTCAGACCCGCTGAATACTACAATGAATGGGTGACGTGTAAAATCACACGTAAACACCTGGCAAAATTAACCGAAAACTACACACAGCAGTTGCCGCCCGGAATACTGCCCTAAGCCCCTGGCAATCAGCGGCTTACCAGCTGAAAATAAATGAAAATAGTTGTGTACAGTCTGATCGGTTTTAGGTATATTAACCCTAGATGAAAAACATTCAGAAAGAAACCTTGGTAGCGGTTAAGACATTGGATATAACCCAACAATTGATGTCGGCAATCAGTCTCTATCGGGATCAGCAATTGGCTGCCGAGCGGGCCGAAGAGTCCCGCAACTTCTTCCGCGGTATTCGTGGAAGCCTCGAACTTGAGCTTGCCACTAAGTCATTAGTGGTTACTAAGTAACCCCGATGGTGTAATATAATACTATAATATATGATAATTATCGACTATAGCGGCATTGCTATGGCAAGTCTTTTCTCTCAGGTCGGCCGCGCAAAGGAGGTAGAGGAAGGCCTGATCAGACACATGATCCTGAATACCCTTCTCTCCTATAACCAAAAATTTGGTAAAGAGTACGGTGATCGGGTGGTTATTGCCTGCGACTCCCGCTCCTGGAGAAAAGATTACTTTCCGGAATATAAGGCTTGCCGCAAGACTAGCCGAGAATCCTCCGGTATTAATTGGGAAAAATACTATGATATTATCAACCTTGTTCAGGGTGAAATTCAGGAGAATTTGCCATATCAAGTTATTAAATTATCAGGAATGGAGGCCGATGATATTATCGGAACTTTGGCCTTAAAGTATGCCACACCCCTGCAAAAGGCAATGATCATCTCATCTGACCATGATTTTATTCAGCTTCAGCAGAATAAAAATGTCAGGCAATTCTCCCCGCTCACTAAGAAGCTGGTGAGTGATTCTAGCCCAGCAAAGTATCTTCTGGAACATATTTTCAGGGGCGATACCGGTGACGGCATACCCAATATTCTGAGCGATGATAGAGTATTCATTGAGAAACGAAGGCAGACCCCGGTCAGTCAGAAACGAATCGATGAATGGATTGCCAACATTGATAAACTGGAGACTATTATGCCGGCCGATGTGTTTCGAAACTATAGTCGGAATCGGAAGCTTATTGCCCTGGATCAAATATCCTCTGAGAATAAAGCCAGAGTTATATCGGCCCTGGAAACTGTTCAGATTGCTCCCCAGTCTCGGGTGTTAAATTACCTGATAGCTAAGAAGTGCGCCGGATTAATACCTCATACCAGTGGATTCTTCGTGGCCTCGGCCACGCCAGTGACCACGGAGTTTAGTATTTATTAAATATATATACCCAGAGCTGCATAATAAACTCACGCTGTTTACCGTGCATCATGAGTTTACTTAAAACCAGGATCAGGAAGAGTATGACAATGATAAATAAGTTCAGGAAGGTAGCCAGGATATCTCTGAACTGCCTATCTATGAATGACAAACACGCAAATTGTCCGATTGAGGCAGGACGTTGAAGAATTGACATACTTTGTAAAACGTCTTGAGAAGGAAGGTGAGAAGACCAGAATATCTTTGATTCAGTCTAAGATCAAATTTGTTCAGGATACTATAGCTCGTCTGGAAGACTCATCATCACAAAATACCATAACCCATAATCAATACATATGTTAAATAAATTAGAATCAGCAGTAAACACCTTGGCTAAATATATCGCAAAATTCGGTGACGTCATTATGCAATACCTCTTTGATCGGCCTCTGGCATATATTAAAAAGTTATGCAGCAGGGAGCCTAGGTGGGCCAGACAAATAGTATCCCGCGCAAATGCAGAATCCCAGCCCAATGCCATTGCCAGAGATATTCTTTTTGGAATGGTAATTCATTACTGTGATTCTAGACCTGATTTTGACCTGCTTAGCCATTTAAAAACCATGATTGTTTCAGATACTATTAAATTTGCCCCCAGAAGTTCGAAGCTGCTGGATAAAGCTAAACTGAATGAAGCCTATGCATGGGCCAAATATGGTCTGTACAATTCTCAGATGGAGATTGACCTGAATAATTTAACTGAACGCGGTCGTGCCAGTCTGCTAAAGTATATTGATACTACTAACGCTAAACATTGCGCCTATATCGTTAAAAATCTAGAGGCATTTACATTGTAATCCTTTACTCGGATCCTTTATGTTCTACGATTATATTTGTTCCAGGTGTGATAAAACCTTTGAGCTTAACCTTTTAATGGTTAACCGCGAGCAGCCACTGAGTAAACCTTGCCCAAATTGCAAGAAAACTAAGTGTGTGACCAGATCAGTTAATTCATTGCCCATCTCCTATATGGGTAACATACATCCAGCTAAAAGAGCAGGTAGCGGCTGGAATGACGTTCTTAAGAAAGTTGCTGCCCCCTGGGGAAAGCATAGCACAGTCGAACATTATTAAACCTAAATCTACAAATATGGCAAAAAGGAAAACGAAGGGTGCACAGGAAGGGGAATCGTTTAAGCTGGTGGATATTCCTAAAAGTATAGGCATTGGACCATTATCTGATATTAGTCCTATGACTAAAACTCAGGAGCTGGTATTTAATGCCTATCAGAAAGACTATAATGTAGTTATGTCCGGAGCTGCCGGTTGTGGCAAAACATTTATTGCTATTGCCATGGCCCTGAAGCAGATTATCGCCGAGAACTACAAAATGAAATTGATCATTGTCAGATCAGTAGTACCTACTCGGGATATGGGATTCTTGCCCGGTTCCCAGGCCGATAAGGAAGCAGCCTATACTACACCCTACGAGGAGATAGTTAATGAGCTGTTCTGTGATGGTCAGGCCTGGAAAAAGCTTATTGATCGCGGCACTATTCGCTTCTTAACCACAAGCTTTATTCGCGGCATTACTATTCGCAATGCTATTATTCTGGTCGATGAGGCTCAGAATTGTAACTTTCACGAGCTGGATAGTATCATGACCAGGTGCGGTACTAATAGTCGAATCATTTTTACCGGTGATTATTACCAGACAGATTTTGAGCGGGATAAAGACAAAAATGGCATTAACGAATTTATCGAGATTGTAGACCGGCTTAAATACTTTAAGCACGTAAGATTTGGCTGGGAAGATATTGTAAGATCCTCCCTGGTCCGAGATTATATTATGACAAAGGAAATGATACAGAGGGAGAAAAGCAGTAATAATAAACAACAACAACAAAAATAAGATAAATGAAGACACAGCAGTATAAGCGTGGGCAATCAGCAGGCAACGGCAAAAGTAATAAAAAAAGCAATAAGGTAATATCTCAGGATACAGAGATTCAGAATCGCAAACATCGCAGAGCGGTACGCGAGGCGAAAGAATCGGCTGAGAATACGGACTGGACTGATCCTAGGTCCTGGGCCCAGAGCTACCTGAATATTGAGGATGATACGGAATTAACGGATCAGGAACGCATAGCGCTGTATGACTATGATACAGAAGAAGATAAAAATGATGATGCATCAGCTTTCACCTGGGATCCTAGACTTCAGAAAGAAGTTTAATCATATGCTAGTACCTCTGGGTTACACCGACCTGGAGGTAGTATATCATGCCAGTACTGGCAGAACCTACATCACGCCTGAGGGCAAAACCTATCCGTCAATCACCACGGTCCTGGGTCATAGAGGTAAGGACGGTATTCTGGCCTGGAGAAAACGAGTCGGAGAGGCCGAGGCTAATCGCATCAGCAGTATTGCTGCCGGTAATGGCAGCCTGGTCCATGGGCTCTGTGAGAGGTATATAAATAATTCTGAGCAAGTCTTAAGTGGAAAAGAGATGCCAGTGGTAAAACAATCCTTTCTGGCAATAAAGAAAGTGATTGATCAATCCATAGGTGAAGTATACCTGCAGGAGTGTGCATTATATTCGGATCATCTAGGGGTAGCCGGCAGAGTTGACTTAGTAGCAAAGTTCGAGGGTAAGTTAAGCATTATCGATTTCAAGACAAGTAGTCGGGTTAAGTCTCGCACTGATATTCATAACTACTTTATTCAGGAGGCGGCATATGCTATTATGGTTGAGGAAAGAACAGGACTGCCAGTTAATAATCTTGTGACTATTATGGCAGTAAACAGTTCGGATGAACCTGTTGTTTTTCTAGAAAAGAGAGATAGCTGGGTAACAGAATTAAAGGGCGCTATACATGATTATCAACGAGACAAAATCTTTAGCAACTAAACCGGTAGTAGCAACTCTGGGTAAGGGTAGCGGTTATAGGAGCAATTCCTCAGATGATTGCGATGATGCTCCTCAGCCTCTTAGCCATAAAAAATGTATGGGAGGGGGCAGAATTACCTCTAAAATTCTGGAGTATTATATCTGCGGTCATATTACTCAGTCAATCAATTATGTTGAATGGTTCGATGAAATTAGGCATGCTGATAAGGCAGATATAGTTAAGCTGTATATTAACTCAGGTGGTGGCGATCTTTTTACTGCTATTCAGTTTATGAGAGTATTACGCGAGACTAATGCCCACGTGATTGCCTCAGTTGAGGGGGCATGCATGTCAGCCGCCACTCTGATATTCCTCTCGGCCCAGGAATTTGAGGTATCACAACACTCTAATTTTATGTTTCATAATTACTCCGGTCTGACCTTTGGTAAGGGTGGAGAGATGATGGATCAGCTGCTGTACGAGAAAAAGTGGTCAGAATCACTGCTGCATGATGCCTACGTAGATTTCCTGACTCCTCGTGAGATTAAATCAATACTGGCCAATAAGGATATCTGGATGAATTCCAGCGAGGTAGTTAATCGACTTAATATCAGATCAGATCTTCGAGAGAAAGATGCAGCCTTAAAAACGGTCGCGGCCGCTACCAGTAAAAAGATCTCAGAACAATCTCAGTCCGTTCCGGCTGATGTTACCCCAGATAAACCTAAGATAAATACACCCGCAGAAGAATCAATAAGTAAAAAAGAACAGTTATGAGTAAAACAGTTTGCAGTTATTGCCGCCAGTCAAGTTATGGTCCGGGATGCCCGTTTAGCCCAAATAAAAAACATAGGCATCTGAATGATCAGAACTTTTGCGGTTGGTGTGGCAGCACAGCCTTTGGACCCTCCTGCCCATTCTCTGATAATAAGCATCGGCATCAGCGAGGATTCGGCGGAATTAAATGCTGTTACTGCGGTACTACCGCTCTAGGACCCGGATGTCCGTTTAGTCCAAATGGGTATCATACCCGATAATATCATGATAATCGATTACTATAACTATGCCTCCTATAATACCGCTAATCGCGATAAGTCTTATACTCTGGTTAACGATCGGACTGATTATTCAGAGGCTCCTGTAACCCTGTCCATTTACGAGGCCAATAAGCTAAATTACGCCCATGCATTAAATGATACGGGTAAGAGGTATATACAGGTATCGGATTCTCTAGATCAGCGATCATATAACCAGATTACCCCATGAAGAATCAGATTCTATCAGCAGCAGTTGCAGCAGTCGCTATTTCCATGTTAACAGGTTGTGCTATTTTTACCACTGATTCCTATTCCTATCAGCCGGTACCAATTCATACCTATTATCCCGGTCGAGAGGTAATTTACTTTGATCCTGGATTTCATATGATGCAGCCTCCGCCACCGTTATTCCGGCATGATTACTTCTTGCAGTATGAGTACTATATGCATCACGGTCACCACGATCACCACGGTCACCACTAGAGGCCTCGCAGGATTCGAGACCGTATAAATAAGGTTAGAATGCAATCCTACCTTAAACCAATTGTTCTGTACACCTCTGCTATAGTCCTAACCGTGCTTTTAGCCAGCTGTTCAGTTCTTAAACCCACTAAACAGGTTGATACTAGTCAGAAGGCTCTGGTTAAGCAGGAAAAGGTAATTGAGCAAGTTAATGAAAATATTGCCAGGAATGACAAGAATAAGAAGATTGAAACCTCCTCTCTGGCTACTGGCGTACAGTATTCCCTGAATCAGGTTACTAATCCGCCGGTCCAGGTTGCTACTGCCCAGGCCCTGAATGAGAGAGTCATCTCTATTGTTGGCTCCCCCCATCTGGATGAGATTAAAAGAATAAAGGCTACGGTGGATCTGTTAAATTCAGAGATTGCTGAGGAGAGGAAAAGGGGTCAGGCTGAATTGGACACCAGAGATGCAGTAATTACAGCTCTTCAGAAAGAGAAGATTGATCTGAAGGAGAAGTATGATACTGAAGTTACTGACCTGAGTAATCAGGCCATGGGCATTGCCAAAGCAGCTGATAATAATCAGGCCACCCTGAATTCAATGAGCGGCATGTTCGGTCTGAATGCTGTATTCTGGGGGATTAAGAAATTTTTCTTCAGCATGTTAACATTCATTCTCATAGGCGGTGTGCTATTCATTATTCTCAGACTGCTCTCGGTAATGAATCCAGTGGCCGCGGCAGTATTCTCGGTATTCAGCATGGTCGGGTCAGTGCTTATTACAATTCTAAAGTCTCTGACACCCAATGCAATTAGCATGGCCGGTCTGGCACCAAGCTCGGCATTGACTAAATATAAAACGGTTCTGACCAAGGTAGTGGATGTTATTCAGTCCATGAAGGAAAGAAACTCTTATATTGGGGATACCCAGACTAAGATGGATCTGACCGAGGTATTGTCTAAACTCTCACATGAAATGAACGATGATGATAAGTCATTGATTGATGAGATTCTGGTTGAACAAAAATGGCGCAAGTCTAAATAAACTGCCATATGTCTATTGATATAAAAGAGAGTACAGGTGTAAAGTTTTCCCTGAGCTTCTTGCTCCAGATTCTTGGTACTGTGATCATCGCTGTCTGGGGATACTCTCAGCTGGATGCCAGACTAAACGAGCTTCAGCACTCCTCAAAGGCCAATATTGAATCGATTAACAGAATAGAAGCGTCCATGTCCGATAATCAGGATAAGCCAATTCCATCTGACCATATTCAGAATACAAAGCTCTATTCGCTAGAGCGAGAGATGCAGCAAATACGGGAGGCGATTGGCGTTCTGGAGACTCGCATATATAATTCAAGTAAGAAATAACAAAACTATATGGCTGAAAAGAATACGAGTAATGGTAAGGGTTCTGATCCTAGAAATTGCATGTCTGATAACTTCAAGGAGAATTTTGATTTAATCAAGTGGGATACCAAGATAGGCAATAAGAAAGATATGAAGAATAAGGTTGATTCTGACTTGCCGATGCCGGCTATTAGAATGTCATACTTTCGCTAAGGCCCAGCAAATACATTCCCAGATCCGGCAGCAACCCGGGATCCGCAATCTATAAGATCTCCCACCCGTCCAAGTCCTTTACCATTTACACTAACACTGCCCGAGCATCCAACAAGTATGCCAGGATGAGGGGTGCAGTCACCGCAGCCATGAGTGGCCCACGCATCACCCTGACGATGACCAGGCCGGCCATTTATAAACACATTACCCGAACCGGCCAAGCATATTCTGGGAGGATAGCAACCGTGACCGGTACAATTATCACCTATTCTGGCTATTGCTGGCATATATTCATTAGATTACTAGTAAAAGGGCAGCGCTCAGGGCATCATAGTTATTGACGACGGTCTGAGATATTGTAGCTGTTACTGCGGTTACTACATTTGAACCTCCAGTGGGCGCTGTATCACCAGGCGCTGTAGTTCCGGTTATAATTACTCGCTGTGAATACGCTACGGTATAGACTACTGTAATAGTTCGATTATCCGGAGACAGCTTAAAAACTTGCTTATTGGCTGCAACTAGACCGGCAAATGACCGGGTGGTGGTAACTGTACTTGGGACATCTTTATCTGTACCACCTCGAGGTATAGCTGTAATCAGATTTTGATCAAAGATACTCAGGGAATATTTCCCACCTATTGTAACTGTAGGAGCAGCACTATATACTGGCGGATCCTGGATCGCTGGGTCATATGTAAAAGTCAGGTCCGGTATTGCTACTGATGATACTCCATTCACAGTATAAGTTATACCAGTAATGGCAAACGTAGCCGCTCCAGCCCCAGCATAGGTTACAGCTAGTGTTTGATTACCCAGGGCGGTATCTACTATAATATTCTGAGAGAGTGTTGCTGGCAATAGTGGCATCACAGTTATTTATATGAAGCTAGTGATAATGATAAATAAACTAAAGAGCGTCAGGTGTTCTGAGGCCGATTGATTCTTCAGCGGTGTAGGTCATTGAATTGACCGAATATATGAACACCGTGATGATCGTTTCTTTTACTACTATCAATGAATTTAATTAAGTTAATTACCGGAGACGCCTTAAGCAGAGCTTTCACTCTGATCGAGCTGCTGGTTGTTATAGCTATAATAGCCATACTGTCTGGCATGCTGCTGCCATCTTTATCCAAGGCCAAAGAGGCAGGTCGTCGTATCTCCTGTGTTAATAATATGAGACAGCTTGGCATATCTCTGATCATGTATGCCGATGATAATGCCGGATATTTCCCGGATCGTAGTACCACTGCCGGCTGGCCAGATAAGCTGCGTGATGGGTATAAAGATGCCAAGGTTCTGAGGTGTCCGAGTGATGGTAGGTTGGATACTAACCGTGCCCCGGATATTCGAGCCAGATCCTATATAATTAATGGATGGAACGATTACTTCCAGGCCGAGCATGGACCTGACTTTAGCATGGATGATGCTATAGGAAAGGCCGTTAATGAGAATGCAATTCGTGAACCCAGCGATACAGTAACCTTCGGGGAGAAGGATCATGATTCGAGACATCTTTACATGGATTTCCTGGAGAATAGCGGTGGAGGTGTGGGTAATGATGTGACCGAGCTAGAACAAAGTCGGCACTCCGGAAGTTCCTCAGTTAAGGGGTCAACTAGTGGCGGATCTAACTACGGCTTTGCTGATGGAAGTACCAGGTACCTCAGGTTCGGTAAATCATTCTCTCCAGTAAATTATTGGGCCATTGAGATCGCGTGGCGTACCAACAACAGTTTGGTTTTTAAACCTTAAGGGGCCGGGCCCCAGAATCACTATTAAGAAAGGTTATAGAGTGGTTTACTAATCAGACTACTATTAAGATTCTTAATACTTCACTTTTTTTCGTGGTGGAATAGTGAAATCGTATAAATAATACTGAGGTCCACAGAGAAGAAACGATCGAAACAATTGAATCAATCTGATCGATCCTGACAATGGTAATTATTAAATTAATTAACCAAGGTAAACAATAGGGGTTACTATGGTTGATCAATCGCTGATGGTGACGCCAAACAAAGATTAGGCATTTAAATTAAGGCCTTTAAAAATTCCCAATATTCTCCAGCAACTTCATTATTCTTCCAACTATTTTAGGCTGCGCATCTAAGCCATTGGTAACCAGAGGCTTACCAGCTGAAAATAATTTCATTTAGGCATGTACAATTGGCTCATTTATTGGTAAGGTTACTATGTGAGTAACAATACGACTAGCAGCAATAAGAAAGAGTCCTACATCCTGGAGATTAAAAATCGATTTGATATCGTAATTGATAGGCAAACATTTGATCATAATACTAGCGGCATCGATGCAGCATTTGAACTTATTGGTGATAGAAGGGCCCGAACTGGTCAGTACTTCTCGGCCCAGATTATCTCCTCTAGAGATGATGTGGTATATGATGAAGAGTTTAATATGCCAGCAACCTGGTAATTTAAATGAACAAACTTTTAATTCTTATTGCAGCAGCTGCCCTTTTGGCTCAGACTGCTAAAGCTATTGAGCCTCTAGATCCAAGATTCTTAAAGGCCTTAAACCAGGTTGAGGCCTCAGGCAAACATGGCAATATTCTAGGAGATAATGGTAAAGCATTGGGCGGTTACCAGATTCACCGTATCTACTGGACGGATGCCTGCCTCTTTGATAAGAGGTTGCTTGCTGGTAAGTATACTGATGTCTCGAATCAGGCATATGCCGAGCGAACCGTAACAGCTTACCTGAACCGGTATGCTCTGACCGCCATTAAACAGGGGGATTACAGCACATTGGCCAGGGTTCATAATGGCGGGCCTAATGGTCCCAAAAATAAGGCTACTTTAGCCTATGCCCAGAAAATACAATCTTTGATGCTCAAATAACTTTTATGAAAAACACAATGAAAAAGAAACCAGCAACACGCAAACGCAATAAGAAAATCAGTAGTGGTCGGGAGATTCTGGATCAGGCGGATGTAACTGTTCCGACATTTTATGCCAGTGATCATGATATTCGTGAGGAGTTTCTGGAGATGACACGCTATACTAATAACGATCTGATTACTTCACGCAACAACTACTATTAACAAACCCATATGAATATACGTAGCCTATTCAATAATAGCCGTGAAGTTAATCCCGGCATTGATGCCTTTGCACCTCCTCCTCGGGCAGACTATCCTCAGAGAGCTCTGGCCTTTAAAACCTTGCTTCAGAACATGCCCTATCGCATGCTTTTGCTGAAGAATCTTAACGCTGATGAGCTGCGAGATTACGTCGATCAGGAGATTCACAAAATTGAATCTGCCACAGTGATTAAATTGAGTAATGTAAAAAAGGTATAAATACCAAGTAAAACAAATTTATATCAATCTGGCTATAAGGTTGGGTTGTTAATTAAAAATAACAAGAATTACTAAAAATTTATGAGCAATGAACTAATACGCATATACATGTTTCTGCTAGGGGAATATAAAAAGGGCAATAAGGCTCTTACGACTAAAGTAATAGCAAAAGGTACCGGTCTAAATAGTAAAATAGTCTGGGATCGGCTGAAGTGGCTCTGGAAAATTAATGTGCTTGTGACTGCCGGGCTGACTGCTGTTAGCCTGACTCCTAATGGTTTTAAGAATCCCGCCAGTGTTAGAAAGACGATTCTTGACCAGCTAGAGATTGATGCTCTGGATAAAAAGGCGTAATCATATTTACAGCCGAGGTCCGAGAAAAGATCCGGCAGTCGTTGGCAACCAACAGAGTTACAAAATGATAAAATTTACAGATTACTGCGAATATTTGATGGAATCCACAGTTGAACTGCGAGCGTTTGTATCCGCAGATCAAAAAGAGCGTAATGAATACAAAACCTTTGTGAGCACCAAAGCACACGGGGATTATACACTCGGCGCAAAGTTATGGGCAGCAAAGAAGAATAGACCTGCCAATGATGTATTCGGTGATCTTGCAAGACAACAAAAGTTTATGAAAATGACATTTAATTTTGATAAATTCACTGATCAAGATTGGGATGACTATTGGATGATGGCTCAACATTGTGATCATGATAGGTCGTTTCAACAAAAAGCACTGGATATAATTAAACAATATCTTGGAGACAGCCATAGTCATTATAAATATTTAAGTGATCGTATTAGCTGTGGATTAAAAGGTACTCAAAAATATAGTACTCAGGACGGTTGTGATAAAGATGTGAAAAGTGAGAATATTGGTAATTTAGTTAATGAAGATGCCGAAGATTATATGGGGTCACATAAGGCTCCTAATAAAACACGTGGCGCACCTCTACACGATCTAACACAAATATATCCAGATGATATTTACAGTGACAAAGCGAGTAGATATTATGGAGATATGGGTGGTGATGTTAATGACAAAGATAGTGTACGTATGATGCAACAGTATAGAAACAAGCCAAATGCCACTGTAAAAATATACAGAGCCGTGCCTATTGACAAAAAAGATATTAGCATTAACGCTGGCGATTGGATTACAATAAACAAGAACTATGCCGTGCAACACGGCAAATCCGCCTTATACGGCAAATATAAAATAGTAAGCAAAATTGTTTCAGCCAGAACACTTTTTACAGACGCTAATAGCATACACGAGTTTGGATATGACCCAACGGTGTAACAGAGTGGACTCAGAATTACTATTTAATGTGCGCCCCGCGTCAATGTGTTGAAGAATGAATAGTATAATGCCCGCAGAGGATAAATATTTATCCTTCGCCTTTACTAATAACTTTACCTGGGATAAGCATGATGAAATTCAGGGCTCCGGTAAAGTTTACCAGATTAAATTGTCTGCATATAAACTCTGGATCCAGGCTAAGCTGGGGCAACTCGGTCCTGAGGAAGCTGCCATTGCCCAGCACATAACCCACCTGCCTGATGGTTCGAACGAAAATGGCATTGAGGATTATCTTCAGAGGCTGTACAGATCCTATGATGAGTCTGAACGGCACGCATATTTAATCGAAGAGCTTATTCAGCTTAAAACCACACGAAGGATTGGAAAGGGCAAATTGTTCTCCAGCGGTCTCAGTGACGTTTTTGTGCAATTTAATGATCAGAATGTGCCTTGTTTTTCACTGGCTAATGAGTGGTAAAATGCAAGCCGTTGGTAATCAGAGACTTACCAGCTGAAAATAAATGAAAATAGTTGTGTACAGATTACTCAGTCCAGAGTATATTGACCCTAGATGAAAAACAACAGTCTGAAAGTTAAAGCAGTTAAAACCTCTAAGAATGAGGTGCCAGTTAAACGTAATTTCGCGGAGCAGGTTGACCTGAGTATTCCGGTCTTTTATGCTAGCGACCATGACGTTCGTGAGGCCTTTGAGGATATGACTCGCTATTCGAACAATGACTTTAGCCAGTCAGATTACCGATAATTCTATGAATAATACTACTTCTGGGACGTTTAATCGTAACACTTTCCTGAGCAATGGACCTGAGGCCTTTACTGCTCCGCCTAGGCCAGACTATGCTCAGAGGACCGAGGCCTTTAAACGTTTGCTCCACAATATGCCTTACCGCATGCTGTTGCTAAAGAATCTTAATGCTGATGAACTTAGCGCGTACGTTGCTCAGGAGATTCGCAGGATTGAGGCGGCCTCAGTGATTAAATTGAGCAACGCGAAGAAGGTATAAATAGTAAGTAGTAAATTAGAACCAAAATAAAAGAAACCAATATGGAATTAAGCGTAAAATACAAAATTACCGGTAATGCCGTAACGATTACTGACGTGGCTATGAAAACCGATGCTAGTACCGGCATGTCGGTAATTGCAACCAGCGGTAAATTTACCATTCCACCCAAGATTGATGGCAAGCCGGTTACCGCCATTGCTGACTTTGCAGCAGCCGAGTGTATTGGTCTGACCGCGGTCACTATTCCTGATAGTGTCACCTCCATTGGTGAAGGTGCATTTTTCGGATGTATTGGATTAAATAAGGTTACACTGCCTAGCGCCATTAAATACATTAGCGATCGTATGTTCTCTCACTGCCGCAAATTAACCAGCATCGCTATTCCGGCTAATGTAA
>ENA-OSIY01001045-OSIY01001045.1-marine-metagenome-genome-assembly--contig:-NODE-1045-length-15119-cov-5.456455_pt1 | contig 15119 bp, 15 predicted proteins | sample MGYA00237884_ERZ534233 | MGnify/ENA primary metagenome ERZ534233 (study PRJEB26412, sample SAMN06343840) | marine metagenome | isolation source: estuarine water | place: USA: Columbia River Estuary... | reverse complement strand
GTATCCCGATACTTAACAAACAGGCTTATTACATCGACAAAGTTTTATGTGTGACATACCAGTTGAATAATGGTTTTCGGTATCCTTAGGGTGCAGAAAAGCTCTTAGGTATGCAATAAAACGCAAGCTAAAGCTATGGTGGATTTAAAAATGTTTTTGCGAAAGCAAAATAGGCAAGCCTCGGTCCCTAATGACATGGCAAATAAACAACAGCGTTATGAAGTGTTAGTGTTAGCGCTTTATAGTGACATATTCCGTTATGCTTACTGGCTTGTGAAAGACAAATCAGTAGCAGAGGACATAGTTCAGGAGACTTTTCTTCGCGCGTGGAAATCGTTGGACACCCTCAAAGATGAAAGAGCAGCGAAGTCTTGGCTGATTACCATATTACGCCGGGAAAATGCTAGGCGTTTTGAACGTAAAAGATTTGATTTAGTTGATATAGATGATGTGTCGGTCATCGATGAACAATTGACTAATGAAGTTGAAATGGAACATAGAGAACTGCGCGCCATTATGTTGTCGTTAAGTGAAGAGTACAGAGAACCACTGATGTTACAGATAGTATTTGGCTACAGTGGTGATGAAATTGCCACACAGCTTAACTTAAACAAGAATACCGTGATGACACGATTATTTAGAGCACGTAATCAGGTTAAAGAAGAACTAGACAAGGCCAATGCGAATAGGGGGCGTAAAGATGGATGAATTAGAGTTTCGTCGCACTTTATATGCAGATCCCTATTGTAAAGATGACAAAGTATTAGCAGCGATTTCCAATGATCCAAAAAAGCAGGTGTTCTGCAAAGAGCTCAAGCAACTTGATAAAAACATGCAGCAAGCCAGCCAAGTAAAAGTACCCGATGATTTAGTACACAAACTGATTTTACGCCAAACGATGCAATCCCATAGGACGAGTAAAGTTCGCAACCGTATACAACTTGCTGTGGCAGCGTCGGTGGCTTTTGTCGTAGGTGTGAGTTTTACCATGTGGCAACAAAGTCATTTATTGGATTTATCAAAACAAGCTATTGCCCATGTGCATTACGAAGGTGGTTATGCATTGGACGCGGAAGAAAACTTTTCACTACAACAAGTGAATGCCAAGCTAGCTCAGTTTGGTGCTGAATTTTCAGAAGACATTGGGCGAGTCTATTATGCAAATTTTTGTGATTTCGAAAATGTCAGAAGTCTTCATATGGTAGTTGAAGGGGAGAATGGCAAGGTGTCAGTGTTTATTGTTCCTCATGATGCCACTTATCTTGCAGAAGGTTCATCTCAAGATCGAAGATACAATAGTCAGGCTGTAGATTTGAAACGAGCGAGCATTGTTGTAGTGCAAGAAGCAGGAACTAATAACAATAAAATGATGGAGCAACTTAAACGGAAAATTCAGTTTTCTGCTTAACTCACTGAGAAATGAATATTGACATCAAAATAAAGAATGCTTCTTAAAAGAAACATTCTTTATGGCAGATAAAACATACTGATATGCGCTATACCGCCATCATCATAAGATTCACCTTGAGTTGTAAAGCCCAGAGAACGATAAAATGTACACACCTCTAACTGCGAGGACAGAACGATACGTGATCCAGGGAAGTTAGAATGGATGTCACTCAACATAATATTCATCAAACGCTTGCCCTGCCCTTTACCTCGAACACTTTTATCCAATACCACCCGCTCAATTTTGACTTCGTTTGGATTATCCCCTTGTCTATAACGAGCATAAGTTGTTATTTTACCTGATGGGCCAAAATCCAAATAATGTATTGCCAGTTGGTCGTAACCATCAAGGTCAGAGTAAACGCTATTTTGTTCAATAATAAAGACCTGCTGGCGCAGTTTCGCCAAGGCATACAGTTCATCTTTACTCAATTCTTCATACGTTTTGTGGTACATACAGTCACTTGATATTAGGTGCGAGTTAGTCTTAGAGTGTCAGCGTATGATAACATAAATGTAATTACATACTTATTTCCCTCACTTCAAAGGTAGTTTCAATGGAACCTTACACATACGTATCTCTTGGCCTGTATCTTTTGGTCATGCTTGGTATCGGTTTATATTCGTTCAAACAATCGAGTACTGACGTTGAAGGTTATATGTTGGGTGGTCGAAGTCTAAGTCCTAAAGTGACGGCTCTTTCAGCAGGCGCATCAGATATGAGTGGCTGGATGTTAATGGGCTTGCCTGGCGCTATGTATGTGTCTGGTATCTCCAGTGCGTGGATTGCTGTAGGTCTAGTCATTGGTGCTTATCTCAATTATCTGTGGGTTGCACCAAGGCTCAGGGTTTATACCGAGCTGGCAAAAAACGCACTCACTATTCCTGATTACTTCGCCAACCGCTTCAATGACAACACTCATAGCCTAAGGCTAATCTCATCTGTTGTCATCGTCATTTTTTTCACCTTATATACCTCATCTGGTGTAGTGGCCGGAGGCAAATTATTTGAATCCTCATTTGGTTTAAGCTATGAAATAGGCTTGTATGTGACTGCCGGTGTTGTCGTTGCCTATACCTTACTCGGCGGATTTATGGCAGTGAGTATGACCGACTTTGTGCAAGGCTGTATTATGTTTGTGTCCTTGGTATTGGTGCCAGTGGTCGTGCTTTTTGATTTGGGAGGGTTCAGTGGTGCTGCCTCACATCTAGCAACATATGATGCTGACTTTTTGAATATTTTTATGGACGCCTCCACTGGGCAGGTGATGTCGACGATAGGTATAATATCGTTATTGTCTTGGGGATTGGGCTATTTCGGTCAACCACATATCATTGTGCGCTTTATGGCAATCCGCTCTGTAACAGACATCAAAACGGCACGAAAAATAGGTATTAGTTGGATGGTGGTATCTATTGTTGGTTCTCTGGCAACAGGTATACTGGGCCTTGCCTATGTCACCAAAACCCAAGGTGCATTACAAGATCCAGAAACCATATTCATTTACCTATCTCAAATACTGTTTCATCCATTAATAAGCGGCTTCTTATTAGGAGCGATTCTGGCTGCAATAATGAGTACCATTTCTTCACAATTACTGGTCACATCAAGCTCGCTAACTGGCGATTTCTATCAAGCGTTTTTACGCAAAAACGCAAGCCAAAAAGAATTAATTACCGCAGGTAGAATATCTGTAGCACTCGTTGCCTTAGTTTCCATCTACCTAGCTTATGACCGAGACAGCAGTATATTAAACCTAGTCAGTAATGCGTGGGCTGGCTTCGGAGCTGCTTTTGGCCCCGTTGTATTAATCAGTCTGTTTTGGAAAAAAATGACGCGCTTATCCGCTATATTGGGCATGTTGTCTGGTGCGATTACTGTTTTAATCTGGATTTATGCTCCGTTAACGATCAATGGACAAGCCTTAAGTAATTGGCTGTATGAAATAGTGCCTGGATTTATTGTATGCAGTCTGACCATTGTCACTTTTAGCTTATTAGGTAAACAAGATGATCAACTCATATCGAATACTTTTGAAAAAGTACAGCACACACTCAAGCAACTAGATTAAACATTGAGCTATCACAGCCACTAGTGATTGGGTCAAACCAATTTAAATAGTGCTGTGATAGTAAAAGTAAAACATAAATATAAATATAAATACAAATATAAATATAAATATAAATTTGATATAGTTCTATGCATAGACCCTTTTAATATAAACAACTAACCTGCGTAAGGAAACTATGTCAAATTCAATCCCTACTGTGACCCATTTAAAACAACTTGAAGCGGAAAGCATTCATATTTTCCGGGAAGTGGCGGCTGAGTTCGACAATCCAGTGATGCTGTATTCTGTTGGTAAAGATTCTTCAGTGTTATTACATCTCGCACGAAAAGCCTTTGCCCCAGGTAAAATTCCTTTTCCCTTGCTCCATGTAGACACCACGTGGAAATTTCACGAAATGATTGCATTTCGTGACGAAGTAGCCAAAAAGCATGATCTCAACCTGTTGGTGCATATTAACCCAGAAGGTGTGAAAATGAATGTCGGTCCATTCAGCCATGGTAGCTCTAAGCATACCGATATAATGAAAACCCAAGGCTTAAAGCAAGCATTGGATCATTATAAGTTTGATGCGGCATTTGGTGGCGCCAGACGTGACGAAGAAAAATCTCGGGCCAAAGAGCGTGTGTATTCTTTTCGCGACGAAAATCACAGGTGGGATCCTAAAAACCAACGCCCAGAATTATGGAACGTTTATAACGCACAAATTAACAAAGGCGAAAGCATTCGTGTATTTCCGATGTCAAACTGGACTGAGCTAGATATCTGGCAATATATTTACATGGAAAATATCGAAATTCCTTCCTTATATTTGGCAAAACCGCGTCCAGTAGTTAAACGCGACGGAGTGTTCTTTATGGTCGACGATGACCGGATGCCAATGGAAGAAGGTGAAATCCCTGAAATGCGCTCAGTGCGTTTTAGAACCTTAGGATGTTATCCATTAACAGGTGCAGTCGAATCAACAGCGGCGACCTTACCGGAAGTCATTCAAGAAATGTTGCTGACCAAAACATCTGAGCGCCAAGGACGTGTGATTGACCATGATTCTTCAGGCTCAATGGAGAAGAAAAAAATGGAAGGATACTTCTAATGGCGACTAACATAGTGTGGCATCAGCATGATGTTGATAAGGCGCGAAGATCACAAGCAAAAAAACAGAAAGCTTGCGTCTTATGGCTTACGGGGTTGAGTGGCTCAGGTAAATCAACGATCGCTAATTTGTTAGAAAAAAAATTGGCTGAACATGGTAAACATACCTATTTGCTAGATGGTGATAACGTGCGACATGGTTTGTGTGGTGATTTGACCTTCAGCGATAAAGACAGAGTAGAAAATATTAGGCGTATTGGTGAGGTATCTAAGCTTTTTGTGGATGCAGGTATCATAGTACTGACAGCCTTTATATCGCCTTTTAAAACAGAAAGAGATTTTTGTCGGCATTTATTAGCCGATGGCGAATTTATTGAAATATTTGTTGATACACCTATAGAAGAATGTGAAAAACGTGATCCTAAAGGCTTGTATCAAAAAGCCAGACAGGGTGACATTAAAGACTTTACTGGTATTGATTCCCCCTACGAAGCACCAGAAAACCCAGAAATCACCCTAGCATTTTCTGGACAAACGGCTGAACAATCTGCCGAACAACTTTTTGATTTACTCAAACAAAAAGGAATGGTCGCTTAATGTTAAACCAACAACTGATACAAAATATTATTGATATCATTCACCTAGCAGGTGACAAGATCATGGACATCTATCAGCAAGATTTTGCTATCTATGAAAAGTCAGATGAAAGCCCATTAACTGAAGCTGACTTAGCCGCACACAACTGCATTGTTGAAGGATTAGGTAAAGTATCAAATTTTCCTATTCTGTCGGAAGAATCTGCAAATATTTCATGGCAAGAACGCAACAGTTGGGATACCTATTGGCTAGTTGACCCACTTGATGGTACCAAAGAATTCATTAAGAAAAATGGTGAATTCACAGTGAATATCGCACTAATTAAAGACGGTGTACCGGTATTTGGCGTGGTATATGCCCCAGTTTTGGAACACACCTATGTCGGGGTGTTAGGCCGAGGAGCTTATAAAATCACCGCAGGTGTAAAAGCAGATATCACACCAAAAGCTTGGACCAAAGGCGAAACCTGGAAAATAGTCGGTAGCCGTTCACATCAAAGCCCAGAAATCCAAACATTACTTGATTCTTTAGAAGGTGAGACGGAGTTGATTGCCATGGGCAGTTCTCTCAAATTATGTTTAGTCGCTGAAGGGGTTGCGCATCTGTATCCACGCTTGGGCCCAACGTGTGAGTGGGATACCGCAGCAGCGCAAGCTGTTGTCGAAGCCGCTGGCGGTAAGGTGACCATAATTGAAGATGCAACCGATGCCCTAAAAGCAGATGCTGCACCGCTTAGATACAATCAGAAAGATCCCGTTTTAAACCCTTATTTCTTAGTGAGTTGCTAATTATGAATAGCGAAAATACATTATTACAGTCCGATATATTGGGCTATCTAGATCAACATGAAAAGAAAGACATGCTGCGTTTTTTAACTTGCGGCAGTGTGGATGATGGTAAAAGTACCTTAATAGGCCGTTTGTTACACGACTCCAAAATGATTTTTGAAGATCAACTTGCTGCTATTACTAAAGACAGTAAGAAAGTGGGTACGACCGGTGACAAAGTAGATTTAGCTTTATTAGTTGATGGCTTACAGTCAGAACGAGAGCAAGGCATAACCATTGATGTGGCCTACCGCTATTACTCTACCGACAAACGCAAATTTATCATTGCAGATACCCCAGGCCATGAGCAGTATACCCGCAACATGGTCACAGGTGCATCTAATTGTGACGTGGCGATTATACTGATCGATGCTCGTGCAGGGGTGAAAACTCAAACACGACGTCATTCCTTCTTGGTTTCTTTATTAGGCATTAAACACGTTATCGTGGCCGTTAACAAGATGGACTTGAAAGACTACAGCGAAATAGTGTATGAAGAAATCAAAGCAGACTATCAAGCGTTTTCTAAACAGTTAAATATACCGGATATTCAGTTTATTCCCTTGTCGGCTTTAGATGGTGACAATGTAGTTAATGCTAGCGAAAACACATCATGGTACAAGGGTGAGACCTTGATGACCATGTTAGAGAAAGTCGAAATTAATGACGATATTAACGCCGATGATTTCCGTTTTCCCGTTCAATATGTCAACAGACCTAATCTAAACTTCCGTGGTTTTGCAGGCACAGTCGTGTCTGGTCAGATTAAACCCGGCGATAGCATTACTGCTCTGCCCTCAGGTAAGCAATCTAAAGTTAAAGCGCTGGTTAATTTTGAAGGTGAACAAGATAGAGTCTATGCACCTCTTACCACCACTATCACACTAGAAGATGAAATTGATATTTCTCGTGGTGACATGATAGTTAAAAGCGATAACTTGCCTCTGCATAGCCACGCCTACAGAACAAATTTGGTGTGGATGGATGAAGAGCCTATGATGCCAAACAAGCAATATGGTTTTAAGTTTGCGACAAAATTTGTACCCGGTAGTGTCACCGAAGTCGAATATCAAATTGATGTAAACTCGATGGAACACAAAAATACAGTTCGTCTGGCGTTAAATGAAATTGCCGTAGGTAAAATCAAACTGACTCAGCCTGTTGCTTGTGATCCCTACACCAAAAACCGCTCTACAGGTGCGTTTATCATTATTGATAGAGTCACCAATGGAACAGTGGGTGCGGGTATGATCATCGACGTAGCAGAAGATACGAATGCAGGACAATTTTCTGAATTTGAATTAGAATTTAATGACTTGGTCAGGAAGCATTTTCCGCATTGGAATGCGACCGATATCAGTAAACTGTAATCCTTAGCCAACCTTAATAAGAATAAGATGAAATGGATATAGATCAGTATCTGGTATTGGCCATTTTTGCCGGAACTATATTGGCGCTAGTGAGCACTAACCAGCGCCCATCCTTAATCTTTGCAGCTTCACTTTTAGCTTTGATTGCTAGCCAACAGCTGGTGATTGGTGACGTGATTAATAACTTCACCAATCAAGGTTTAATCACTTTAGTTCTCCTGCTGTTGGTCAGTTCAGCGGTAGATAAGACGTCCTTAATCAAACGTTTAGGCCGAACATTAGTAACAGCAAGTTTTAACGCCAGTTATTGGCGGCTATTTGGTTTGACCTTTTTCTCTTCTGCACTTTTAAATAATACTGCCATAGTGGCAAGTTTGATTGGTCCGGTGAAACAAAATCAGTATCACCATGCCTCTCGACTACTTATCCCATTGTCGTACTCCGCTATTCTCGGCGGGACTGTGACCCTAATTGGCACATCAACCAACTTAATTGTGGATAGCTTTTTAATCGAACACGGTCACCCAGGTTTCAATTTTTGGGATTTCACACTCTATGGTTTAGTAGCAGGCTTGAGTTGCGGTTTATTGATGTTTTTGATGACCCCATTGCTGCCAGAAATCGCCAATAAAAAAACGCAATATAATCGTTATTTTATTGATGCAGACGTAGAACCAGACTGTGAGTTAATTGGCAAGAGTGTTGAGGAAAATCATCTAAGAAATTTGCCTGAATTGTTTTTGATTGAAATAGCAAGAGACGGAAAACTTATCACTCCTGTTACGCCTGATATGGTTATTCAGACTGGTGACAAATTAATATTTTCTGGCAATATTCAACATGTCGGTAACTTAGACCATATAAAAGGCTTAAAACTCTTTGCAGAGACAAACGGTCTAGAGCGTGAAAATCTCACAGAAGTGATCATTTCCAATCGGGCACAAATTATCGGACAAACCTTAAAAGTACTAGGGTTTAGAGCACTATTTGATGCGGCAGTGGTGGCTATAAGACGAGACGGCGAGTCTTTATCTGGCAAACTAGGTGAAATAAAGCTTCAGTCTGGTGATTTCTTATTACTTGCGACCGGCCCAGATTTTATGCAGAGGCATAACCTCACTAAAAACTTTTTTATTCTGTCTGAAAAGAAAATGGATACCAAGTTAAGTCGCACTCAGGATTGGATTACGCTAGGGGGATTTTTATTCACCGTGGCCTTGGCAGCAACGTCAATATTGAATTTGGCGACAGGTTTACTGTTTTTTATCGCCATACTGGTCATCGCTGGCGTAACAACCAATAACGAAATTAAGCGCAATATTCCACTTAACTTAATAGTTGTCATTGTTGGTGCACTGAGTCTTGCTACCGCCCTTGAAAATTCAGGTGTCATACAGCAGGTTATGCAATGGATTGGCCCATGGGCCAGCAGCGTCAGCCCTATATGGGCGCTAGTAATGGTGTATATCTTAACCTTAATACTCACTGAACTGGTGACTAATAATGCCGCAGCCGCACTGATGTTTCCTCTCGCCTACGGACTGGTTCAAACCTTAGGCGTGCCGATTATGCCTTTTGCTCTGGCAGTCGCTTTTGCTGCCAGCGCCAGCTTTATTTCGCCCTATGGCTATCAAACGAATCTATTGGTATTTAGCGCCAGTAACTATAAATTCAAACACTTCATTAAATTTGGACTGCCCATATCCGTATGTTATTCAAGCATAGTGTTAACCTTACTCAGTTATACATATAGTCTTTGAATAATTGTTCCCAAGGATCGGTAGTTAAAAACGTCACGCGTGCAAAATATATATCGGCTTATTTGGAAGATTTTTATCAGACCCTGTCATAGCTTGAAGCACTTTTAAACAGTACACGTATTGGTGATATGTATCCTCACCTATTGACGAATATGCTTGAGTGAGTTTTATCCCTTGTATCATTATTACAAGATTGACCAATATAAACGCCTATACCCAAAGGTATATTTGCCAAAACTAGCTTGTAGCTCCTGCCCTTTAAGGATATTGATTTCAATTTACACATCACAGATCTTTTTAATGATCTAACGCAAACATTCGAACGAAGGCAATATTGGAACCGCCAAAAATATTCGTCAAGGATAATGCGTAGGCCAAGCTAAGATGGGCTAACGTAAATGAAAATAACGACGGTGCATCTAAATTTTTTATTTCTACTTCGCAAGGTTTACGACTTAGTTTACTATGCGCAACTCAGTAATTTCAGCTAACACTACTAGGCAAGTATGTCCGCCAACGCACTGTATAACGACCTTTCTGGCTATTACGATTTAATGTGTGTCGATATCGACTATCACACTCAAAGCAACTGCATTCGCAGGCTACACCAGCTTTTCGGTAACGATGGCAATACACATCTTGACTTAGCCTGTGGAACGGGACCACATGTCCGCTATTTTATTGATTTTGGCTTTCACAGTAGTGGTCTTGATATTAATCAACCTATGTTAGACATGGCAAGAGTGCGTTGCCCTGAAGCGTTTTTTTTTACTCAAAACATGAGTGAATTCTGTGTGGATGAACCATTAGATTTGATCACGTGTTTCTTGTATTCGATACATTACAACGATGGTATTGAAAAATTAAAAACATGCATCGCAAGTGTGCATCGAGCATTAAAAACAGATGGCATTTTCTGTTTTAACGTAGTGGACAAACAAAAAATCAACAACACACTTTTCGTAAAACATAGCACTAAACAAGCAGACGACTTGTTCACCTTCAGCTCTGGCTGGTATTACCCTGGCCATGGCGAAAAGCAGTCTCTGAGACTCAGTATTGAAAAAACAAACACGACAGAAACCCAGCTATGGAATGACGAACATTCGATGGTTGCTTTCAGTTTTGATGAATTGATAGCCATCTTGAAACCTTACTTCGAAGTTCATGTTTTTGAACATGACTATGAAAAGCTACTCCCCTATAACAAGCACTCTGGAAACGCGATTTTTACTTGTGTGAAAATTTGAAGTGGCCGACCACATACTCGTTCAATCTAATCATCAATTAATTTGCTTAATAAATACAGGTTTCAAACCACTATCCGCTGTAACGACCTGATTTTAAGGGCGCTAATAACAAGTAGAAAAACCAAGCGAACCAAGATACAATGATTACGGCGAGGATCCATGCAAATTTTTCACCACCGTTAGTGCGGTCAGAAATACTGATTGCGATAATAGGAATGATCCATAACAAAAAGAAGAAAAGACCACATAACAAACTCAACATTTTCATACTCCATTTATACCAACGTCGGTTAATCAAGATGGAATAACAATACACAGCAAAGACTGTTCCATAATTAAAGTCTAATATTTTCAATAGTATAGAATTTATAGTGTAGTTTGATATCAGGCGTTTTCACCAAATAATCGTATTTTTCACTGATCAATAGTGATTGCGTAAACACCTGTTTGAACACCATCAAATATTGAGTGTCATGTGACAATAAGTCTCTTCTTTACTTTATTCTCGGAATGTCAATTTTGATATGCCTAGTTGTGATTAAGTTGACTTTGTATGTGTAATTATCATCGCTGCCCGGTTAATTTTACTGTCCCATTTAACGCAAGTCTGCGAATGACGCATACACCCAATTTAATACATTTGTAAGCTTGTTAAGTGTTTCAACTAGTTAGCCACTAACAGTGGTGATGCTTTTAATCAGCAAAAGATAGGAATTATCGCGCAAGCCTGTATTATTCAGTTTTCCAGTCATAACCTGAAAATGGCAACGAGTAGTATGAATAATGTGGTTGAATGATGAGTATGTAATAGGAGCTTCGATATCCGAATATCGTCAATCATTAAAGCGCGCTTGCCCCAAGCATATAGTGATTGACGGCTTATTCAACCAAACCAAACTCGATGAGGTAATGGAGAGTTTACGGCAGCCCAGGGCTTGGCAAAGTCAAAAACATACTTATTCTGCCTTATATGTTGATAACGCCCAGTGGCAAAAAACCAACAACGAACAACGCTTTGTAAAGCGGGATGTGTGGCAACGTGATGGCATAAACATCAATACCACCAATGCCAATAACTTCCATCCAAACATAACCCAGGAATTTTTATCCTATTTGCGTGGGGACGAGTTTATGTCTGTGTTATCACACATTTTTAAAGTATCACTTACAGATATGAATGTGGCTGAGCCTGAAATAAATACTAATTATTTTCGCTTAGGTCCTGACGACTTCGTTGCCGAACATGCTGATGACTCTCCCGGGAGAGAAGTCTGTATGCTGTTGTATTTAAACAAAGATTGGCACAAAAACGCCGGTGGAGAGCTGGTGTTTGCAGGTCACAGTGATGAGCCTATTTTTATCGCGCCGCTACACAACCGCTGTGTATTGTTTGATCCTTCATCAGAAGGCTCTGAACACTGGGTGAAACCATTAAACTCTGAATATGCTGATGAGTATCGCTACAACGTAACGAGTTGGTATTGGTCTAAATAACCTGAGCTTGGGATAAGCCATACCGTCCAGTACCACTATTATCGCGCCTATCTTCGTTAAAATTGCTCATAATAGCGGGCTATTCCCTCAAAAGCTCGCCTCGATAAACGCGATAATAGCAGCACTGGATGCGTTTAATGTCTTTGCAAACCAATTGGCACCATCTGACTGATTGTTTTTATTGCAATAACTTTTAGGGGCGAGGTACGTCTTAACCCAAGTTCAGGTTAAATAGTATATTTTTATGACAGTCACCCTGGGGTTCAAACAAAGGTTTAAGCCTTTTTAGGATTTCATCACCTTTACCCCTATAGGTTTACATATAGTCAAATTATGATGTGTATTTGTGTAGATAACTGTGTGTGAGACTAACTTGGATTTATGATCTCAACGACTTTGGCTTTAAAGCTTAGATCTGAATAAAACTGAGTCACCAGGTTTGAAGTATCAATCCCGGTGCGTTGCATTAACGGCACCGCTTTTTCAGTTGCAGTGATATAAACATGATTATTACTGTAACGCGCTAATAAGGGTTGAATAACATCTGTGTACATGACAGCGGCCACTAAGCTCGCATAGCCCTTTTTGCGATACTCAGGCATAGTCACAAAGTGCACAACACCTAAGTCTTGATATAACGCTCCGTCATACAAATTTGTTTTATCCGTACGAGCTTCATAATTTTCTAACACACTATATGCCACTAACTCTTCATTAACATATAGCTTGATCATTTCAGCTTGTGTTCCATGACGCAGTTGGTCGTGCTTTGATAACCACTTAAATAGATACCACATTTTCATATTAACTTGTCCTAATGCAAGTAACTCTTCAGCACAGGTATTAGCATTACAATATTCAAAGCGTTGCATTCATGGCCTTGTTATAAATTGATAGAGTTATTGTGAAAGTATTTGAGTGATAAAGTGTGATAAAGAATGGATAAAATCAGAGTTAACTTTAACTCTGATTTTTAAGTGTTAAGGTTCAATAGGGATTACTCGGAGCGTTCGGTAATTTCTAATAAGTGATAACCAAATGGCGTTTTTATTGGGCCATGAACGACATTTAAAGCGTCGTTAAAAACAACTTGATCAAACTCAGGCACCATCTGTCCTTGACCAAAATTGCCTAAATCTCCGCCTTGAGAGCCAGAAGGACAGGTAGAATGCTTGGCAACATCCGCGAAACTTGCACCATTTATAATTTCTTGTATCAACTCTGAACATTTCTCTTCAGTATCAACCAAAATATGACGTGCACTCGCTCTAGGCATAGGGTGTTTTTCCTGTAAATAAAATAGAAGAATAGGTAGACATAATCAAATCAGAATATTACGTGAATTGATTAATATTCTCAATAGGATGACAGGGACCTGAATACCGCTAGTTTCAAAGTGAGTCAAACAGGTCAACACTTTGGTAACTGCGTACTTTTTTAATGCACTGGGCAGAAAATCTGTAAGCCAAAGAGGTTTAGAACTAGTCTTAACGGAGAATAGATAAATCACGCATAATACTGAATATGAATACGAGTTATCATGAGCGTCATCCGTCCCATTATTTGATATAGAAGGGAGAACTGCACCGCACACCAAAAACACGCTACGCACCATCATCTTTGGTGGGTTTTAATTTAAATCCATTCAAGCCAGACACACTTTTTATTAACAAATAAATTGCGAAATGCACTGGCAGAGTCTCCAAATCCACATCAGTAAAGCCAATGCTTTTATTTTTATCTTTTGACCTACCCTCGCATAGATATTCGCCAATTATTTGGTAAAGAACGAGTTTGGTGAGCAGGATTTTTTTATGAAAATTTCCTGTATTTCACCTTATGGGCCATCCTGTGAAAAACCTGCCACAGATCTCAGTAAACGTCTGTGCATTATAAAAAAAGCTTAAACCGCGATCTTAGAAGACCCTTCCACAGCCCTATTAATCTCAACCATCTCACCAGCAGTCAAATCCCGCCATTGTCCAACCTTCAACCCAGACAACCGAACCGACATAATTCGCGTGCGCTTAAGCTTCACCACCTCATACCCTAGATATTCACACATGCGTCGAATTTGCCGATTTAACCCTTGAGTCAACACAATGCGAAACACCATTTTACTCTGCATGGTTACCTGGCAAGTTTTAGTGACCGTATCTAAAATAGGTATACCGTTGGCCATCTTTTGAATAAAATGTTCAGTCAAAGGCCGATTCACCGTTACCACGTATTCCTTGTCATGTGCATTTTCAGCCCGCAAAATTTTATTGACGATATCGCCATCACTGGTCAAAAAAATCAATCCTTCAGAGGGTTTATCTAGACGGCCTATAGGGAAGATTCTTTGCTTATGACCTATGGCATCAACAATATTCCCCTTGATATGCAGTTCAGTCGTGCAAGTAATACCTTCGGGCTTGTGATAAGCAATATACACCCGGTCAGCTTTATCGATGGCACTGGCTTGAATAAGCTGGCCATCAACGGTCACCACATCACCGGGTGCCACCTTAGTGCCTAACTCAGGAATACTGTTGTTTATTCTGACTCTTTGTTGTTCAATTAATTTATCTGCTTCACGGCGAGAACTAAAACCTGAATCGCTGATAAATTTATTCAGCCGAATTAATGTAAGTTTATCTTGCATTTATCAACTCACAAACAAAGGTTCAACTCGCTTAAGTAAAGTGATGTCACTTTTACTTAAGGAGCCTGCTCTAATCCAATCTTTGAGCAATGACAACATGTCTAGACTATCTCCAGTTTGTAACTTGTGAGCCATCAATTGCATTTGAATGGATTGACGCTTTGTAGCGTCTTTTGGGGGGGAATCCTGTTGTGCAACTATTTCCATTTTTATGGTCAAATCATGGCGCTCAAAATTTTCGCTCAGTTCACGGAAACATTGTTGCCACTGCTTGCTTAACATTGCCACCCCATCCGGTATTTCATTGTCCGCTTGCCACAGTTTTAATACACTGAACAAATCTTGATATGCTTGGCCCTTAGCAGATTTAACCAACGCCGTTAATATTACCTGTTGCTGCTCATCAAGGTTTTGAACGCGCTGTTCCAAGATCCGACGCTCAGTCACAGGCAAAAGAGCTATCATATCAATGACCGTTTGTTTGTTCTGCAAAGCACTTTTTACGCTGGCTTTATCAGCTGCACTACCGAGCAATGTTTCAAGCTGTGCAACGTGCTCTTTGAC
>ENA-OSIY01001044-OSIY01001044.1-marine-metagenome-genome-assembly--contig:-NODE-1044-length-15122-cov-7.933067_pt1 | contig 15122 bp, 29 predicted proteins | sample MGYA00237884_ERZ534233 | MGnify/ENA primary metagenome ERZ534233 (study PRJEB26412, sample SAMN06343840) | marine metagenome | isolation source: estuarine water | place: USA: Columbia River Estuary... | reverse complement strand
GACAGCGGAAGGCATCACGGTTGTTGTTGCAGACGGACTACTTGTTGAATTGAAACCAATGGTTGAAGAACCAGAAGTTGAGGTTGAAGTAGAAGAAGAAAAACAATCTACTGAGGTTGTTGCTGACGAATCACTAAGCGCAGAGGTTGAAGGACTTTTGTCGTTGGTTGCAAAACTTGAAAGCGAACTTGCTGACATTAAGAAGGCAAACGCAGAACTTTCAAGCGAAGTAACAAAATTAAGCGCACAGCCTGCTGCGACTTCAATCAAAGAAGTAAAGCAAGCAAAACAAACACCTTCTAAAAGCTACAGCAAAATGTCGCCTGAAGAACGTTTCATCTTTCACCTTAAAAAATAAAAAAAACAAACAATAAAAAATGGCTACTACATTATCACCAAACCCAATTAACAGCACCTACTCAGGAGCTGTCGCAGGCGGTTACATCCGCGCTGCATTTTTAAGTAACGAGTCTTTGGCTGCGGTTACGTTCAAAGAAAACATCGAGTACAAACAAGTTGTTCGTCGATTAGTTGACAACATCACTTTCGAAGCACCTACTTGCGACTTCACTCCACTTGGAACTGTTGCATTGAGCGAGCGTGTTTTGACATTACAACAATTTCAAGTAGAGAGAAATTTGTGTAAAAATGACTTTTTAAAAGATTGGGAAACTCGCTCAGAACAAAACGGAGAACTTCACGCTTCTTTGACTGATGCAATGATTGCCAATGTTATGGCAGGTATTGCTGCTCGTAATGAGATTTTAATGTGGACTGGTGTCAGTTCAGCAACTCAATATGACGGTTTCGAAACATTGTTCAACGACGATGCTACTGTTCTTACTGTTGATACTCCAGAGGCTATCACAACTGCTAACGTAATCGAAGAAATGAACCGCCTTGTATTGACACTTCCTGTACGCGTGCGTCGTGCTACTGAGAAGCCAATTATCGCGGTATCTTCAAACGTTGCTGAAGCGTTTAGAACTGCAATTTTAGGTCTTGGAGGTGGTTCTTACCTTTATCAAGGTGAGGCTGTTAAGATGACTTGGCAGGGTCAATACGACATTGTTGAGTGTCCAGGAATGTCTGACAACACAATGGCTTTCTATCAAAAATCTAACTTGTGGTTTGGTACAAACACACTTGACCAATGGAACACAGTTGCCGTTTTAGATATGGCAGACCGTGACTTGTCAAGAAATGTTCGTTTCCACACTTCATTCTTCGCAGGTGCGCAATACGGGTTCGGTAACGAAATCGCATTCTACCAATTCGTAGACTAATCCAACCATTCTAACCCTTGCACAAGAGGTGGTGGCATAAAAACCACCCCTCTTTTGTGCTAATAAAAAAATAATAATATGGCAAATTGCGAGCTATCTAGCGGAATGCTACTTGAATGCAAAGATGCGATTGGCGGTATAAAGCAAATCGTTCTTGCGGATTGGTCTGTGGTAAATCTTGAGACCGTTACAATTGACGCGACTGAAGTTATCACAGCTTTACCAACGGAAGATTTTTACGGATACCAACTTCCAACGCAAACAGGATCGTTTGAAGAAACAATTAACTTCAACCGCGATGCAGGTACTATTTTCTACACGCAGACGGTAAACATTATGTTGCAAAAATTAACCGCTGCAAAGCGTCTTGAATTGCAAAGTGTTGCTACTACTCGTGTTGTTGTTTTCGTAAACGATACGAACAACAATTGGTGGGCGGTTGGTCTTGAGTACGGTGCTGACCTTTCTACTGCAACAGCAGCAACAGGAACGGTTTTGGGTGACGCTAATGGTTTTACCCTTGCTTTCACTCACGAATCACCTAAGCGTGCTTACTTGTTATCAAGCGCACCTTCACCGATTCTTTAATAAAAACTTTTACACACATAGGGACAACGCGTCCCTACGTGCTGTAATTTTAACGTAAAGGGAAAAGGGAATGGTATACCTAAACACAAATACAGCGAATCAAGAAGCGTGGCTTTCGTTAGACGAAGGTCGCCAGTATTTCAATGTAGCGTTCACAAATTACCTTCTTATTTTAACCTACGAAATGACAGGCGAAAAACTCGCGCAAGTCGTGGTCGTAATAAACGAAAACGAACGTGTTACTAAAATACGTTTAACAACAGTTGGTCTAACTGACGCTGGACGTTATCACTACGAAGTGTACGGACAAAACAGCTCAAGCAATATAGACCCTACCAACGCTTCCGTAGTTGGTTTGGTTGAAAAGGGTTTAATGATCCTTCAAGACGGAACTATTTACTTTGACGTTTCAACACCTACGATTCCCGTAGACGTAATTTATACAGGTTCATAATATGAGTAATATACAAGCAATAAATCTTTCAGCTTACCAACCTGTTGAAGCGGTTGAAAAAGAGAATAGAGCAGGATACATTGATTATGGTCACAACAATCTTTTTCCTCAGCATTTAATAAACCTTTACCAAAACTCACCAATACACAACGCATTGACCAACTCAATCGCGTATATGATTGAAGGAAAAGGTACAGGAACGATTCTCGACAACGCATTGCAAGGTATTGCGTTCGATTTAAAGTTACAAGGCGCGTTCGTTGCTGAAGTAATTTGGTCAATGGACTTCACACGCGTTGTACAAATCAACCACCTACCTTTCGAGAATTGCAGACTTGCATACGACAAAGAAGAAGACGATATTACAGGAATTTTCTACTCGAAAGACTGGGCAAATACGCGTTCAAAACGTGGTAAGCCAGAGTTCATACCTGCGTTCAATCCTTCCATTGCACAAGAACAACCAAGACAAGTTATTTACGCTCACGGAATGAGTGCTGGAAGTGTTTACTATCCTAAACCCGACTACTTCGGTGCGTTGAATTACGTTGAGTTGAGTTATCAAATGGGAATGTACCACGTCAACAACATCTTGAACGGCTTATTTCCTTCATTCATCATTAACTTCTTAAACGGTATTCCGCAAAAAGAAGAACGTGAAGCTATTCGTCGCGAATGGGAAACAAGATTGAGCGGTGCTGCTAACGCGGGTAAGTTCTTGATGACTTTCAACGAAGACCCCGCACGCGCACCACAGATTGAAGCGTTTCCACTTTCAGACGCGGACAAGCAATATCAGTTCTTATCAGAAGAAACAGCGAAGCAAATTATGGTAGGACACCGCGTTGTGTCACCATTGATTCACGGCATACGCGACACAACAGGATTCGGAAGCAATAAAGACGAAATGTTGGTAGGTTTGGAAATCTTCAACAACCAAGTTATTAAGCCATATCAAAGAATCATTGAACGTGTTTTCACTCCGATTTTAGGAGAGATAAATATCGAAATGAACTCGCCATTCGACCCCGAAGTTGTCGTTGTTGAGCCAACGGTGCAAACTGCTGAATTAAAAAAAAAAGTAGTTGCGGATGCTGAAAATGATTTCAGCGACGAACAAGGCAAAGAGTGGATTGATGTTCTAAAAGAAAAAGCGGAATATATCGATTTAGACGAATGGCAGTTGGTAAGTGAAGAAGACGTTACCGACCCAGATAACGAAATGAACTACACAAGCGAGTTCTTTGCAAAGCGTAACAAGATGCCGACAATGAGCGACGCTCAAGGTGAGAAAGAATCTAAGTGGGGAGATAAAGGACTTTATAAATTACGCTATGCCTATTCACAAAACATAAGCGAAAATAGTCGTGAGTTCTGCAAAGAAATGGTTCAAATGTCGCAGTTAGGCGCAATCTTTCGTTATGAAGATATTGAAGCAATGAGCAAGGAAGGAGTGAATGGAAATTTTGCTCCTTCGGGGTCTCAAACTTATTCGCTCTTCCGCTTCGTCGGGGGGTGCTTCTGTCATCATTTTTGGAAGCGTTTAATTTACATTCGTAAACGCGATTCAAAAGGACGCATACTTCCAAACGACGGATTAAATAACGAAAAGCGTGTTGGTAACAACCCGTATGTTCCACAAAAAGGAATCGAAGGAACAGCACCAATCAACAGACCAGATAGAGGTTCTTTAAAATACCCTTAATAAAAAAACATAATGGCACTACAACCCGAAGTTCTACTCATTGACGAAAATTACATAAAGAAATATACTTGGATTAACGGAAGCGTTGACCCTCTTTTGATGTACCCTGCAATCTATCTTTCACAAGACAAGTACGCTCAACTTTATTTAGGTACTGACCTTTACAACAAGATAAAAGAAGACGTTGTCAACGACGACGTTACAGGCGCATACGCGACGCTTCTTGACAATTACTTGCGTCGAATGGTAATGTGGTGGACGATGTACGAAGTGCTTCCGCATTTATACGTTAAAACGGACAACGGAAGTCTTGTTATTCGCACAAGCGAAGACACGACACCAATAAGCCAAACCGACTTGCAAAACTACCGCGATCAAGCGCGTTCACAGGCAATGTTCTACACTCAGCGAATGGTCGATTATTTGTGTTTCAATCAATCAGACTTTCCAGAATACACAACGAACGTAACGCAACAAATTTGGTCACAAACAAATGTGTATCCGTCGAACGCTTTCGAGATTAGCGACGGAAGAGACAGATTACCTTACGAATATAGAAGACGTGGTTTAGGTTGGTTGAGATAACTAAAACAAAAACGAATGGCTACAAGGGGACGCAAGAAGAATTTAACGATGCACAAGATTTACGAAGAGAAATTTCGTAAGTATCTTGCAAAGAAAGAAAAACAAATAAAGAAACTCAAAAATGAAAGTTAACGCTGACGGATACGCGCTATTGAAGAAGTTCGAAGGATGTCGTTTGAAGAGTTACCTCTGCCCTTCTGCTGTATGGACAATTGGCTACGGAAACACCTTCTACGAAGACGGCACAAAGGTTAAGGAAGGCGACGTAATCACACAAGCAAGAGCAGAACAATTAGCGAAAAACGTCGTTGACAAGTTCGCAGTTTCTGTTCGTGCATTGATAACGCAAACGCTTAACGAGAATCAATTTAGCGCGTGTGTTTCTTTGGCTTACAACATCGGAACAGGAGGCTTTAAGAAGTCGTCTGTATTGAGAAAGGTAAACGCTAACCCAAGCGACGCAACCATTGCAGATTCTTTTCGTTTATGGAACAAAGGTGGTGGTGTTGTATTGAAAGGTCTCGTTCGTCGTCGTGAAGCAGAAATCGAATTGTACTTTAAGAAATGAACACAGAAACCGAAATCGTTTTGATACACGAACAATTGCAAGAAATGGACAAGAAGATTGACCGTATTTACAACGTGTTGATTGGTGACGACCAGATGAAGATTGAAGGTCTTGTTAGTAAGGTTCAGAAGCACGACAAGTACATTCAGAATCAACGATTGCAGGTCGCTCGTTTGGGTGGTATTGCAACCGCTGCTGGTGTCGTTGGTGGTTTGCTTGTTCAATTCGTATTAAAGTTTTTATGAAGGACAAGTTGAAGGTGTGGATTAAGGAATTGCTTACGTCTTCAACCAAAGTAAGTTCGAAACGAATTGTTGCTATATTTGTTACAATTAACCTAATCGTTTTGAGTTACATTGCAACATTCACATATTACGTTTGTCCCATTGCGATGTTCGACACACTCGCTTTACTGACAGGCGGTTTGTTTGGCGGAACAGTAATTGAACGATTTACAAAACAAAAGAATGGCAGCACCGAAAACAGCAGCGAGGACAATAGCTGAAGAAATATGTTCTAAATTTAAAGAAACACCTTCGCTAACTCTCGCGAAGAAGTTGTTCGCTGAATATCCAGAGGTATACAAACACGAAGAACACGCGAGAACATTTATTCGAATTATACGTGGTCAAAAAGGGAAACAAGACAGAAAGAATACTGCTGACAAATCTCTTTACGATGCAAAACCAAGACCACTCAACCCATTTGCGCTTCCAAAGTCTTACGCTAAAAAACGCAGACACGTGGAAGTCAAAGGAACGAAGTTCTTAATACTTTGTGATTTGCACTTTCCATACCAAGACAACGAAGCTATTGAGTGCGCCATTAACGAAGGCATCAAACAAGGCTGTGATTCAATCATTTTAAATGGTGACGCGTTAGACTGTCATATGATTAGCGACTTCGTCAAGGATCCGCGTAAGCGTAAATTCAAAGACGAACTATATTCAATCCGTCAATTCCTTGCTTCATTGAGAAATACATTTCCAACGGCTAACATTTATTATAAAGAAGGCAACCACGAAGAACGTTATTGGAGATATATGCGAATCAAAGCACCCGAACTATTCGACATTGACGCGTTCGACTTTCCAACGCTTACCCATTGTGATAAACACGACGTTAAATGGATTGACGGAAAGAGCAAACTGAATATCGGTAAGTTATCTATCTTTCACGGTCACGAATTTGGGAAACAATTCCTTCCGTCGGTTAACGTAGCGCGTGGGTTGTTTATGAAGACGAAGGTGTCCGCGATTTGCGGACATCACCACCAGACTGCTGAACACAACGAGCGCGATGCTAACGGAAAGTTCATTACCTGTTGGGGTGTTGGTTGCTTATCTGAATTAAGTCCCGATTACAACCCTTATTCAAAGTACAATCACGGCTTCGCTATCGTTGAGAAAGGAAACAACGGAGCGTTCAGCGTTCACAATTACCGCATACACGAAGGAAAAATCTTATGAGAAAGAATTTATTATTTGCAGTCCTGCTCGTTTTGGGAACGACTATTATTTGGACGGTTGTTTGTTGGCAGATATTTGGAAAAATTCATGCAAATAATGTACAAGAAAACGTACAAAAACAAGATAGCGTTATCAATTACAACGCTGGTGAGTATGACCGCTTACTTGCTGAACAAATAGAACTTTACAAACAACTTCGAACCTATGAAGATGCTCAACTTACAGCCAAAACCACCTATCAAAGAACTCGTGATATTGTTCTTATTCGAGATACTATTGTTCGCGTTGATGTTCTCCGTTTGGTGAACTCTTGCGATAGCGTTATCGCGTCCGATTCACTTGTAATTAACAACCTCAAAGAACAATTGAACATCGAAGGTGAAAAGGTAAACAACTTACAAGAAACAATCGTTGCTTATGAACAGAAGGAAGACATATTGACCGAACAAATTAACACTTTGAATGCTGAAAAGAAAAAGTTAGACAAACAAAAAAGACGCAGAAACCGCGCCTTAATTGTTACTTCGTCCGTAGCTGTTCTTTCTACTTTTGTTCTTTCAATTTTACTTTAGATTCTGGAACGTAGAACTTCAAAGAGAACTCAATTGCTTCACTTAAAAATGTGTTGCGACTATTCTCACCTCTCTTTTCGTCTATCTCGTTCCATAGGTCTTTGTGCAAGTACACACATATTCCTTTTTTAGTTTTACTTTCTGGCATCTTCTTCTATTTTAAGTTTCTTCAAATAAAGCGCAAGGTCTAACGCTTCTTCGTACGCGTGTTGTAGCCACTCAGAGCGCGTTAAATCGGTTCGGTCGAGTGTTGTTCCATACGTTTCCATTCCCTTCGCTTCACGCGCTTCTAATTCAGCGATGACTTGCGTAAGTAAATTACTTTTCTTCATTCGGCTTCGACATCATTGAACCTATCATAAGCGCAAGATAGATTTTCTCTTTCGCGTTTAAGTCTTTTCGTTGTGAAAGCTCCAGAAGGATATCTCCAAGAATCTTTCCTTGTTGGAAATAGTTCGCGAGTGAATTAACGATTTCACGTTCGCGTTCGTAAGTCATTTTCAAAGACTCGTATAATGGTGTGTTTTTCATTGTGCTAATATAGTGAACGTATGCTAACCAACAACATATTGTCCATAAGAAGGATTGAGTTCGAAATACATTCGCATCATTATCGCGTCAGCAACGTCTGGACTGATTCCTTCTCTGTTCTTGATAACGTCCTTCGGTGTTACTTGCAACTTTCCGTCCACGTCCGCGCGGTGTCGTTTAATCATTTCTAATTCACGAATGATTTGTTCTTTGCGCGTACTGGATAAGATAGTGAGTCGATTCTCCTCTACATACTGAGCCAATTTGTAGTAACACTCGCTTTTCAAGTTTTGGTATTGTGGGTGTTTGGGTTTAGATCCATTCTGAAATCCTAAGCACTTCAAAAAGTCACAGACTCCCGCGCCGATGCCATCTTCATCCGCGATGATGTTTTGAAGTAATATGTTGTGTTCTTTGGCTACAACACGAATCTTGTTTACTACTTCGTCCAACGCGGCTCTATTCAACTCAATAATGTCGATGATAGTTAGACCTTCCCATACAATAATAATCGTTCTATCCTTTCCAAAACGCGCGATGTCGGCTGTGATATATTTCTTGCCTTCATTGATTACTTCGTTGCGGAACATTCGAAGAAGATTCTCTGTGTTGAACAACTTGTCTGAATCATCGTCGAACTCCCAATTGCCTTCGAGCAGACGTTTGCGGTCGTACTCTGGAAGGCGACGCAACGATTCGATATAAGCAACAGGAAGGAAGGGATTGTCTTGCGGTAACGCTTGGACAAAGGCACGATGTGAAGGTAGTTCGTTGCGGTTGTTCTTCATGTAAAACTCGTTGTACAACCAACCCTTCGAAGGATTACACGAAAGAAAACCTTTAGGAATTAACCCGAACTCATTCAACTTATAACGGCAACGAGAGTGAACGATGTTCACGGCTTTCTCTGTTACCTCTGCTACCTCGTCTATAAAATAATCGGTAATTTCCAACGATCCAAGTGAATCGAAGTTCGGATTTGAAGGATAAGCAAATAAGTCTTTCAACACTATTTCGCTTCCATTGAAGAACTTAATCACGTTCGTTTGACCGTTGTAGGTGTAGTGTTTGTCAGCAACCAAACCAAACTCTTTCGCTGTTTCAAAGAACGTGTTTAACGTCGTCTTTTTTAACGTGTCTAATTTGCTACGTCCAATAAGAGAACGCGTCCCTGCGTACTTCAAACGTCGCTGTATTTGCCACATACAACCAAACTTAGTCTTTCCACCCCCTGCCGCGCCACCGTAAAGTAACTGTTCAACTTGTGAATCGGTTGCTAAATAGTTAAGTGCTTCAATCTGACGCGGCAGGTATTCGGGTTTGTATGGTTGCATTAAAATAGTGTTAGTTGATTTTCAACCACAGGACAAAGTTCGTCTTGAAGTATTTGAACAATGCGGTCGTACTTCTTCGCGTCGTTGTTTTGCTTTACTTGGTGCAATAGCAATTCAAGACCAGCGTTGAACGCTTCGTCTTTTGTTTTGTATACGCAGTATTCAGCGTGGTAAATCAAAGGCTGCGACCAACCTTGATCCTGTCCTTTGAAACTAATTGAATAACTCCAATTTTCTTTTTGAACAATGGCTACATTGACCTGCGCTTCATAACCTTTAATACATTTGTAGGTGTAGAGAATCGGGTTCTCGCAAACTCCGTGTTCATTGAATATAAATTGGTTCATTGCTTTGACAAATAAAGTTTATACAATTCTCGCAACCCTTCAAACTGAATCGATTCTTTGAGTAGCTGACGCTTCCTATCGCTCATTCGTTCAACCATTCCTTTGCTCAATTGCTGTTCGTTGAATACTGTCTTTCGCGCCTTCGCTTTACAAAAATTGTATTCGTCGTCTGTGAACGTTTCAGCCGTTATACGCTTACTTTCTTCAAGCCAACGCATCATTGACACTCCGCGCAATTCTAACGTCGTGTATTTGCCTTGTTTGAAGCTATCAATATCTTCTTTTAACATTCGTCTCCAGCTATCATCGTTTACCGCCATTTCATTCTCCTTTATTAGTTCTGCTTTTTCCTCAATTGATTGCGCTATTTCACGCTGAATTTGTAGATTCGCTTTATCCCTGTGTGGTTTGTAGTGTGTTAGTACGTCGCCAATAAACGAAACGCTCAACGCTCCAAAATGCTCACACTTTTTACTCAGTTCATTTGCCGCGTTTAGTTCAAACGCAAGATTGAAGTGTTCGAATGTAACCCACCGAAAGTGCTTACCTATGAACTCGTGCAGCATCTGGAGTAGTTGTGCTTCGGGAAGTGCTATGCCATACATCGCGCAAACTTTCGAGCATAACTTAACAAACGTAGGTAGGTCGTAGTCGGCTACAAATGCGCTTTCACGTTCCGCACGATCAACCCTTTGTGTAATTGTGAGCGTCGTTGTAGATGCGTTGCGCAGCGTCTGAATCGAATTTTCCATTTTTGATTTTTGTATTTTGGTTTGTAGTTACAAAGGTAGATAAGTCCCACTTACGAACGGCAGCCTTCCAGTCTTTCATCGCGTTGCGTCCAACCTTCCAACCATTCGCTTCGTAGTGTGCGTGGAATTTCTCGGTAAATTTAAGCGCGTCGTCATTGCTTAATTTCTCGCAAGCGTATTCGTAGATTTCAACAACCGTTGGTTTGACAAACGCAGTCTTCTTTTCTTTTGTTGTCGCTGGAAGGTTTGCTTGTGGAACGGATAAGCGAATTAACAAATCGTTTATCTTTTGTTCCTGTTCGTTTGCCTTCGCTTCGAGAATCTCAATTCTCTTTTTTAATTGTAGTATAAGCATCATATTTTCTCCTCTCTGATTTCTATTTTAAAAAGTTCTTTTAGTATCTCAATTTCGTGGTCCTTGAAATTGGTTGTTCCGTTTTCGCGAAGGCAGTAGTTCGATTGTTCAATGCCTAATTTGAACGCGAGGTATTCCTGTTTGTATCCGTAGAACAAACGGTAACATTTGATTGATTTGTGAAATGGTATCATTAGTCCCAACCCTCCCCTTTGTAATCGTCCGCATCTTCCTCGCAAGTGCATTCGTAACAAAGACCTATTTCGTCTTCAAATAGTTCCTGCACGTCGCTGTCGTCCCAGTCACGATATTTTCTGTTAGTTCTTTTGATTTCTGAAATGCGTTCTTCAATTTGGTCTGAATCGCAATAACGGCAATAGTCGCTCATAGATTTTTGATTTTAAGGTTTATTTTAATTTGGCTTTTCTTTTTGCTTCGAGTTCCTTTTGATGCTCCAAGTGTTCCACAAATTTAGTGAAAAATTTAATAGGTTTAGCATAACCCATCGCGTTCATCAATTCACAGATACGTTCAACGGTTGCCGCGTAGGCTTTGTCGCACTCAATTTGCCACGTTGCCTGTTTGATTCCGTGCATCACGGTAGCGTGGTCTTTGCCGTAGTGTTTGCCTATTGATTCGAAAGACTGGAAGTAACACGGACGGATCAAGAAGAAAATGATTTGTCTCGCGGTAACTATCTCACGTCGTCTCGTCGGGGTGTAAAGCATTTGTGATTGAATACCAACAACGCTACAAACAACGTCTTCGAGTGCGCTCCAGAACACCTCACGTTCGTTTTCGAGTTCCTGTTGTTGTTTGATTTGTTCGCTCGATAGACGCTCGTGTTTCGGAGTGAGCATCGTCCATAGTGTTTCGAATCGTTCCATATGTGCAAATGGAATCATATCGACTATTTGCTGTCTAATTTGTTCGTTAGTCATTTTCTTCGTTTATTAATTTGGTGGGTGTAAAGGTGCTGAATACTTCTTCGCGAGATAGTCCTGTATGAAGGCAAATGTTGTTGAAGTCTTTGATTCTCATTCGCTCTGGGTGTGCGACGTAAAGTCGTGCTGTTGGGTCGCTGATGCGTAACGCGGTCTTGAAGTTCGTCAGCGTCTTGAATTGACTTTTGACAAGTCGACCGAATGGGGTTTTGTAAATTGCTTTATTCATCGTTTCAATAGTGGTTTGATTAACTGCTCTTTCTTCTTGTTGGTCGCGTGGTTTGTTCCGCGTAGTTCTGGATTGTGTTCCTTAACCAATCGCGCTATTCGTGTGATGTTGTCCGCGCTTACATACTTTCCGCTTTCGTACATCGCAAAGAAGTTGCTTGTGATGTCTTTACGTTCGTCGAACTGTTGTTCCCAAACTTTAACACAAAGTGCTTTGTTGTTGTTGCGGAGCGTCTTGTACTTCTTAAGCAGTTTCTCAACGCGGTTTTCAAGGCTTACTAATTTTTTCATTGTTTTGATTTTAAGATTAAGAGAGGGTATGTTTCAACCCTCTCATATTATAATTTAGAATGGCAAGTCGTCTTCGTTCTCTTGTGGTTGAACTAACCCGCTCTTTTCGAGCATTGCCTTCGCTTTGTTCATTTGATCCGCAGCTTTGTCAAGTCGTTGGCTAAATTCAGCCGACGAACTCACTTTGTTCTGCAACCACTCTGGAAGCATCTTGAATCTAAGGTCGAAGTCTTCGCTGTCGTAGTCTAAAAGAAACGCTGCGTTCACCTGTGGTGGGCAGGTCATTCCTTTCGCAAGTGGTGACGCTCCTTTTAAGTCTGCGTAGGTGCGCCCTGTATTCGCTGTGCGGTGCATTACGCTAACCATTGCTTCTTTGCCTAACAAAGTACCAATGTCGAATTTAGATGCTTCAGAATCGCTCATTGCCTTTCCAAGCCACGATTGAACGAAAGCGCGTAAGCCACTTTTTTCGTGCATCGACAAAGTAAAGTCACGTCCAATTGAGAACGGTTGTTCACCTTTACCGAAGTCTGCGGTTTCCAAAGGTAGTTCAAACACTAAGCGAACTTTGTTAACGAGTTTTTCTTCACCTTGATAGGTGTCGACTATCGTTCCGATGTGAATGATTTGGTAGCAGCGCGCTACGTGTGTTCCAGCAGGGACTGTTTGACCTGCGCTGTTGTTTGATTGTTGGGCAATAATGCTCATGTTGTTGTTTATTTGGTTTTGATTTATATAATTTTCAAATTTGTTTGCGAGCTTTGTTTCTTCGTTCTGCCAGAACCATTCGTTCTCCGACATTTGTTCTTGCTCGCTTTGTCTTTTGTAGTAACCCATTTAGATATGGTCGTCGAATATGTTCACGTCGAAACTAAATGAGACACCGTCCTTTTCTAACGTCACGAAGTCAAGGTCGAATTCAGGATCGTCGTTGCGAAAGAACCGACCGCGCAAATTAATGGTGTACATATTGTCAAGGTCGTCGATGAACACAAGGTGTTGTTCTTGGTCCACTTCGAACCAACCGGTCTGGTCGTCGTTGTAGTTGTTGGCAATTACTTTGATTCTTTCGTTCAACGTTCGAATGTCGTCGTCGTTAAAACAGTAAGTGATTTTTGGACAGTACATAGTTATTTGATTTTAGTGGTTACAAATGTATTCAATTAGTTCATCGTTCCAACGCGCTTCTGAAAGTTTTTGACATTTCTCAATGTTGTCTGCGACCTCGTTGTGCGTTAAGTTGTACGCTGACGCTGAAGAATAAACGCAAACAAAGTTAGATTTCTTCGTTTGGTTCTGGTAGTTCTTTGAAAGGCGTTGTATCAAGGTTGTACAATACTCGTTCAAGTTTATCAATTCGAAACTCACAATACGAATCCCAATCCAATGTTCCATTTCTCTTATCACCCCAATAATTTTGGGTGATGATAATAGCTTCACGAATTTCTTTGAACTCTTGTTCAAATAATAACGGAGTGACATAAAGGTTTTTTTCATTGCTCATTTTGTTTTTAGTTTTTAGATTTCTTTTGTTTCAAGGACTGTTTCTTTTGGTGTGAAGCACACCGCTTTGTCAAAATTTTCTTTTGCTTCTTCGTAAGTTTTGAACTTGCCGACATACGCGCCATCAATTCTTAACCAGTACACGACTTCGTTGTACTTTTGTTCTTCGATTAATTCTACTTTCATTTGTTTGTTGTGTTTGGTTGTTGTTCTAAGATTCTTGTTTGTTCGTCAATCGTTCCTGCGATTAACATTGCTCCGAAAAGAAGCGCGATGTAGAGTAGTTGTTTTTTCATTTTGTTATTTGGGTTTAGTTAATGCGCGTTGGTCAGCCGCGCCCCTGTATTGATTAAATTCCTGTATGATAATTTTCGCATAATCCGATTTCGCGCTTAATAGCGTCGGGGCTATCTTTACAAGGATCGTATTGATTATAATCTTCGATAGTGTTAAACTTAAAACACTCGATGCTGTAACCATCTTTACGCTCCCAAATTTCATACACACCTACACATTGGTTGCCTTCCTCCCTGCTCCACGCGTAACACGCGATAGTTTTTTTCGGCTGCATACTGGTATGACCGTCATTCCAACCGCGTAAATCTCTTTTGAAAGGAACTTCTTTGATAGAGCGACCTGCATAGGTAGCCCACAATTTAAGAAATTCGTCAATTCTTACAGAAAGTCCGCTAAAGTTTACTGTGCTTTCAATTTTTGTTCTCATCGTTGTTTTCATTTTGTTTATCTTTGTTTGTGTTGTTAATTGTTTGACAAATATATGCTAAACTTTTGAGATAGCAAGAAAAAAATGAATTATTTTTTGTAAAAATATCTAACTAATTGAAAATGAACGTGAAAACTTTTAAGAAAACTTATAAAAAAAGTGTTGTAAAGCGTAAAGCAACCCCTGAATCTGAATCGAACCAACAAGAGATTGTAATAAAGTACCTTCGTTTAGCATATCCCGACGCGTTGTACTGCGCTTCTGCGGGCGGAATGAGAACAAGTTACCTGCAAGCTGTCAAGATGAAGCGTACTGGATACGTCAAAGGGTTTCCCGACCTATTCATTTACGAACCACGCGGATCGTTCTTCGGTCTTGCAATCGAAATGAAGAAAGAGAAAGGGGGTGTTGCTTCACCAGAACAAAAGCGTTGGCAGGAACAATTAAGAAACAGAGGGTATTGTTCTTATATTTGTAAAGGTAGCGAAGAAGCAATCAAAGTAATCGACGAATACTTCAATGAGTGACACTTGACAAATACATAGAAGGACATTACAAGAAATTCAAAGAACTTGCGAAGAACATTTCGCGAGGTGAAGATTACTATGAAGACTTGCTTCACGATTCTTTGCTGTCTATGTTTGGAAGTAAACACATCGAAAATCTAATTGAAACAGGCGACTTTGAGTTCTATCTTATTCGTGTGATGTATCTTGCAGTCAACAGTCCAACGTCGCCATTTTACCGCCAAACAATCGCCTGGAACAGAAACAGACGCGACTTTAAAGAATACGCTCACGAAGTGGACAAGACGTGGCTAGGCGCACGAATGACAAACGAACAACTGGACATTCTTATAAGTCGCTTAACCGAGTTCGAACGCTTA
>ENA-OSIY01001041-OSIY01001041.1-marine-metagenome-genome-assembly--contig:-NODE-1041-length-15134-cov-5.269310_pt1 | contig 15134 bp, 14 predicted proteins | sample MGYA00237884_ERZ534233 | MGnify/ENA primary metagenome ERZ534233 (study PRJEB26412, sample SAMN06343840) | marine metagenome | isolation source: estuarine water | place: USA: Columbia River Estuary... | reverse complement strand
GGCCAAGGTCACATTTACCGTTCACCCACGGGGCAACCAGTACGGCTGGTCAGCATCAACATGAAGCTAGCCGAAGCCATTAAGGTGCTTTGCACGACTTACCAGTCTTTAGACGCTGTGGCTCGGGGGTTGGAGGTCGATGCAAAAGAGGTTGCCGATTCAAAGGTAGACCCAGACACAATTGAGGGCGTTGCTTTATCGTATTTGAAAAAGTACAACCCTTATACGGCTGCAAAAGCCGAAGAATAGCATGGACACTACAATAAAAGACACAAGCGATCTATTGAGTTTTCTCGTAACCCAAGCCGAGTCCCGCAAGGATTGGTTTGGGTTTACGCAGCAACGCATGACCGCAGTCTCGCTGGCGCACCAGATAGCAAAAGCGCACGCAGACAAAATGACTCCAGACGAGGTGGTTGAGTACGCATTGAAGCTGAATCAAGTCATCTATAACAAAATCATCAGAATGGTGTAATCATGCGTGTTTCTTTTAAGATTGAAGGCTTGAAAGAAGTGCAGAACGCTTTTGATGAGTTAGCCAATGACATTGGGGACAAAAAGGCACGCAGCTCGGTGCTTATCCCTTCAGTGCGTGAGGCAATGAAGCCAGTGCTTGCCGTAGCAAAAACGCTTGCCCCAAAAGACACGGGGGAGTTATCAATAACAATGCAAGTTGAGGCTCGCAGGCCAACAAAAAAAGACTTTAATTCTAAGTATGTAAGCCAAAAAGATACGGTCATTGCGCTTGTTACCACAAAATCATTTTCCAAAAGAGCTAAAAATAAGTTTTACAAAGAAAACGCTGATTTGTTTAAAAGCGATAAAGCAGCATACAAGAGCAAATTAAAGTCACTCAAAGAATCTAAAGGCATTTTGACTGATGCAAGGGCAGTAGCGCAAGAGTTTGGGACTGCGAGAAACCCTGCACATTCATATTTAAGACCAGCAATTGAAAGCCAAGCGCAGCAGACCGCCATGCGACTTGGGGAAATCTTAGGGCGGCGCATAAATCAATATAGGGCTAAGACATGACAAAGTTCAGTGCAGCATTTGGAGAAGGCTACCAAGCAAAGCGCAAAGCATTGCTGACTAGAAGTTTCGAGTTGGGTGGTCACACATTCAAGGTTCAAATCCCTTTGGTTGCAGAGTCAGATGCAATTTACAAAAAGATCACGGCCCCAGAGCAGGCCGAGGTTGACAGAATCTACGCTGAGATAAGCAAGCCCCTAGAGCAGTTTAAGGAATCGCAAACAGAGGAGTTTGTTTTTACCGAAGATGATATTCTGGTAGACGGGCGCTCGATGCGTGAGGCGGCAAAGAACAAAGCAATCACAGAGGCTCGAATAACCGAGTTCTTTAAGCTCTTGATTCCAGAGCTAGAGGGGGCTACTTTAGAAAGCCTGACTTATAAAGACATTGAGGAGGAGTTTCCCCTTTCTGTCCAGCTCCAGATAGTAGAGAAAATTGGCGAAGTAATTAGCCCAAGCTATAGGGAAGCTCGGGGAAACTGATTCGCTCGTTGAGGAGACAGGTGGAAATCTCCATGATCTTCAACGGGCATACAACGGAAACTCTAGCCGACTTGGATGGCGAGACAATGGCAAGCATCCAGACAATGTACGCAGACGGAATGATTGGAAATTATGGGGTCTTGACGCAACTGGCTACGCTGACAAATGGGGTGTTTAACTACATGAGGTCGGCAAACTCTACCCCTTATAAGCTAGTCAACATTATGGGAAATGCGTATGATTACATATACCCACCGCCTGACCCTGCGTATGCAAAAGCGGCTGTAAGCGATAATTTATTGGCATTTATGATGCAAGCGCAGGGGTTTGATAAGTCTAAATTTTCGAGGTAATTTATGGCAAACATAGCAAGACTGGGCGTAACGCTTGGCTTAGATGCTGGTGAATTTAACAAAGGCATTGAGGCAGCAGGGAAAAAGCTCGCTCAACTTGGGGAAGCCGCAGCCAAGTATAGTCAAATGGGCGCAGTCGCTTTGGTTGCCGCAAGCGCAGCCGCACTTCAATACGCCGATGAATTAGCAGATGTTGCCAAAGCCAATGATGTAGCGATTGGCACAGTTTTAAAACTTTCCAACGCCCTAGCGGTTTCTGGTGGCAAAGCCGATGATGCGGGGAAAATGCTTGCAGCGTTTACCAAGTTTATAGACCAAGCGGCTGGCGGTTCTTTGGAAGCCCAGAAAACCGCAAAAATGTTGGGCGTAAGTTTAAAAGACTTAGGCAATTTGTCCGAAGAAGAATTGCTTAACAAAGTTGTTAAGAACTTAGGCAAGATGGATGACTCCGTTACCCGCAATGCCAAGGGTATGGAGGTATTTAGCAAAGGTTTTAAAGGTCTTGATGCAATTGGCTTTGCCGAAGATATGGCAAAAGTTAATACTGTCACAGTCAAGCAAGCGGAGGCAATCCAAGCCGCTGCTGATATGCACGATGTATTTGGCGAGAACGCTCGACACACTATGCAAGTGCTTGCCGTTGAGTTAGGCCCAGTGCTTAAAACAACGATTGAGTATTTAAAGGAAATGCAGGGCGAGGGAAACTTGCTTGGCGATATATTTAAAACAGTATTTCAGACAATAGCCGTTGTTGCTACCGAAGTTGCTTATGTTATTAAATCAACGGTTGCTGAAATTGTTGCTATATACAGTTATGCCGATAATTTAATTAGTAAAAATTGGGCAACTGCTGAAGCCAAAAATGATGAGTATGTCAAGCAAACAATAGAAGCCCGTAGAAAATTAGATGAGTTTAGACAACAAATATTAAACCCAGACCCCACGGGCATGGGAAAATTTGACATGGGCGCTGGTTCTGGTTGGAACGCACCGAAAAAAGTAAGGAATGTAACTGAAGCAATAAACCCAGAAGATAAAAAACGGTTAGATTTATTGATGAAAATTGGAATGGAGCAATTGCGAATAGAACAAGAATATGAAGAATTTTATGGCAAATATGTTAATGACCAACAAATAGCAAGAGCTACTTATGAGGAAACCTCTCGGTTGTCAATTCAAAATTTAGACCGAGATAGAGAAATGTTTGCTCTTGAGATGCGTGGCGTTAATCTTAAAAGAGAAGATTTGGATTTACAAAAGGACGAATTAAAAGCAATATGGGCAAAAGCAGATGCTTTAAAAAAGATTGCAGACGATAGCAAATTATCTTCTGATGATAAATTGGCGGCAATTGAAAGAGAAGATGCTTTATACAAAAGAACAATTCAAGATGCACAAGCAAGACGCAGTGCCATTGTTAAATCAAAAGAAGGAACAATGATTGAAGGTTTTGGAGAAGCGGCTTCCCGTTTCTTTAGAGATATGCCTACAGATTTAGAGCGTGGTGCTTCTGCGTTCCAGTCCGTCATGGGCAATATGGAAGGGGCAATTGATAAGTTTGTGCGAACTGGCAAACTAGGGTTTAAGGATTTGGCCCGTAGCATCATTCAAGATTTGATCTCGATTCAGTTGCGAGCGCAAATGACGGGGATATTTAAAATGTTGTTCCCGACAATGTTTCCTGTCAGCACGGGTGCAGGGTCAATGTTTGAACTGCAAAACGCTGGCGCTGGTGCATTTGCAGATGGAGGCAGCCCCCCAGTAGGTCAGGCGTCTTTGGTTGGCGAGCGTGGGCCTGAGTTGTTTGTGCCTCGAACGGCTGGAACGATCATCCCAAATAACCAACTGTCTAACATGGGCGGCACTACGATGGTGACAAATAATTACATCAACGCCATTGATACAAAATCCTTTGAAGACCGTTTGCTTGGCAGCTCTAACGCTGTGTGGGCGGCAAATCAATATGCTGGCAAATCGCTGGCAGTGAACAGGGGCAGAGCATGAGTGGCTTCCAAGACATTTTTGAGATACAGCAATCCATGACGGTGAACAATCGCCGCATGGTTGGACAACAGGTAGCAAGGTCTGGTTACATCACGGTGGCCCAGTACCTGACGACTGTGCCTTGGGTGTTTACGGTCACGCCCCATGCCTATCTTTACTATCCGCAAGTTCGTGCAATCATTCAAGCGATTGACAACAAAGACCGTCAGTTGTCTGAAACCATTGTGATGACAAGCACTAATTTATCGTGGTTCACCAAGATGCAAGGAACGGCGACTGCGGCAACGCTAAATGGCGCACCAGCGGCTAATACGCAAACGCTTGCGCTGACCTCGAATGGTACTTTTAAGGCTGGCGATTTCATCATGGTAAGCGGATATACCTACAAGATAACTGCTGACTCGGCGGGGGCTTCTGTGGGCATCCACCGACCTTTGATTGGCACACCAGCATCGGGTACAACTGTTTACATTGGCAATCAATGTACTTTTACGGTCGTTGCAGAGGCTTGCCCGACCTATACGCTTAACCCAATGACTGACGGCGCTTTTGTTCAATGGGATGCGCCATTCGTGTTTAGGGAATACATCACATGACCACCATAAATGCCGTTACAGGCGCACAGATAAACCATGCCGAGTTTGTTCGGCTGACCGTAGGCACGGCGCTTACTGTTTACACATTCTGCAACGCTGCCGCCCCGATAACTGTTGACGGGATAACCTTCTCTAACCTTGGCGCTTTGCTGATGGTGGGCGATGTCCAGCGAGACATTAAAGCGACCTCAGACGACATGACCATTCAGTTGACGGGCATTGACCCAACCAACATTGGCATCATTTTGGGCAGCGAGATCAAAGGCTCGGTGGTGGAAATCTGGCGTGGTTTCTTTGACTCAAACAATCAAATCCTGACCTCACCTAGTCAGCAGTTCTTTAAACGCTATCAAGGGCTTATTAGTAGCGTCTCGATTACTGAGGATTTTAATACTGAGGCCAGAACACGGGTGGCGACTTGCTCTATTGCCTGCTCGTCAATGCGTAGGATTTTGGAAAATAGGTTGTCAGGGGTTCGGACAAATCAAAACAGTTGGCAATCCCTTTATGCCGCAGATACATCGATGAATCGGGTTGCTGAAATCTCAAACACTTATTTTGACTTTGGCTCACCTCCGCAGACGCAGACGCAGGCAAGTGAAACGACTACAACAATGGATTCAAGTTCTACAGGCGGTCAATGAGATTAGCAACAAGATACGACATACCCAGATTGCTGGAGATTGTGGAGGCGTATGCTTTTGAAAACCCAGTTAAGACGCTTGGCAAGACAGAGAACCATGACGCTAAGTATGTTGAGCAGTTGTTGTTCAGCATTATTGTTGGGCGTGGTTTTATCTTTATTGACAAGCACATGAAGGGGGCCATTATTGCGGTCAAGCAAAAGAATGTTTGGTCGCCCAATGTGACTGAGTTGCATGAGCTGCTGTGGTGGGTAGAGCCTGAGCACAGGGGCGGCTCGGTTCGTGGGCGGCTTTGGAAAGCGTTTGATAGCAAGGCAGATGAAATGTTAAAGGCTGGTGCTGTGGACTTTGTGATTACCTCGATTTCAGCATCAGGGCCGTGGATTGATTTTACTAAGCGTGGCTACAAAGCGGTAGGCGCAAGTTTCGTTAAGGAATAAAAATGGTTGCGACAATGTTATTGGCGGCATATTACGGCTCTGCTGCTGCCGCTACACTTGCTTTAGGTGGAACAATGGCATATGCGGCAACGGTATTTGCCGTTAACTTTGCCGTTTCCATGATTGTTACAAAAGTGTTTGCCGACAATCCAGAAGCGCAACAAGACATGGGGGTGCGTCAGCAAGTACCGCCAAGTGCAGTAAACGCAATCCCCGTGGTCTATGGAGATGCTTATATGGGCGGCACTTTCGTTGATGCTGTTTTAAGCACAGATCAAAAGACAATGTATTATGTTTTAGCCGTATCTGGAATCAGCACGGTTGGGCAGTTCACATTTGACACGACAAAGATTTACTATGGCGACAGGCTTGTCACTTTTGATGGTTCAGACCTGACTAAAGTTGTTAGCCTTACTGATGAAGCGGGAAATGTTGACACAAAGATTAGCGGCAATCTGTATATCAATCTTTATAAGTCTAATGCTGCTGGCACTATTACTTCATTGAATGGCGCTTCTTCGCCTAGCACAGTTATGGGCGGCTCGGACATAGCGGTTGGGCAACGCTGGACAGGTACACGGCAAATGAATGGCCTTGGCTTTGCTATTGTCAAACTGACTTACAACAGGGATGCAGACACGACAGCCCTATCGCCAATTACTTTCCATGTGGCGCACTATTTGAATGGCGCAGGGGTGGCAAAGCCGGGCGATGTCTGGTACGACTACATGACCAACACGGTTTACGGCGGTGCGGTGGATACGGCTTTTGTCGATTCTGCTTGTGTTGCCGTGCTAAATACTTATGCAGATGCAACAATCACATTCACGAATTCAAGCGGCTCACCAGACACGCAAGCCAGATACAGAATAAACGGCGTGCTGGATGCAGGGCAAACAGTTCTTTCAAACATCGACAGAATTATGTCGGCCTGTGATTCGTGGATGACCTATAACGCAGCCCTTGGGCAATGGTCGGTTGTCGTGAACAAGGCAGAATCAACCGCATGGGCGTTTACGGATAACAACATCATTGGCGACATTCGGGTAAGCGTTACTGATTTGACAAGTTCAATCAATCAAGTGGAGGCAAGGTTTCCAAATAAAACCAACCGAGATCAAGCCGCCTTCGTTAATCTTGATTTGCAAATCCTTAATCCAAGTTTGCTCTACCCCAATGAGCCAGTCAACAAATATTCTTTGACCTATGACTTGGTTAACGATTCAGTCCAAACCCAATATTTAGCCAACAGGCTGCTTGAGCAAGCACGGGAAGACCTGATAGTTTCGTTCAGCACGACTTACTACGGCATCCAAGTTAACGCAGGCGATGTGGTATCGGTCACAAACACGGACTATGGCTGGTCTGCCAAACTCTTTAGGGTGATGAAAGTCAACGAGGCTTCGCTGCCTGACGGGGGCTTGGGTGCTAAGTTGGAGCTATCCGAATACAACGCCGCAGTCTTTGATGACGCAAGCATCACGCAGTTTACGCCTGTACCTAACAGTGGATTGCCTTCGGTAAGTTACTTCAGTCCGTTATCTGCGCCTACAATCACGGGCTATCCAACGGCAACGATTCCTCACTTTGATGTATCTGTCAGCATTCCAGCGACAGGCCGAGTCACAACAGTAAGTCTTTTCTATACGACCTCTGCAACGCCTACAGCGACAGACTGGAAACTGCTACAGACTGCGGAAACGACTAACGCACAGCCAATTACAAACTCAACAAATTATGTCTTTGCAAATCAAAGTTTGCCTGCCGCAACTTATTATTTTGGCTACATTGTGGGCAATGAGATAAGCCAATCGGTTTTAAGTGCGCTCAGTTCCTCATTTGTGTGGAGTCCAACGGGTTTGGTTGGGACAAACGGGACACGAACTGCAATCTTGGTTGTCTACAAATGGTCTGCAACGCAGCCTGTCAGTTCATTTCCAGTTGGTACATCAGATTACACATGGGCGACTGGGCTTTTTACAGCACCAGCGACATTAAACGGTTGGTCTATTGCTCCACCAGCCGCAGTGGTTGGTCAGACTTTATGGGCTTGCCGAACAATTTACACCGACACATTAACTGCGGCAGTATCAACCGTTACTTGGTCTGCTTCAGCATCTTATACAGCGGGTGCGGCTGGTACTGACGGAACTGACGGAACTGACGGAACTAACGGAACTAACGGAACTAACGGAACTAACGGAACTAACGGAACGAATGGGGCTAACGGCGCATCATCAAGAATTATGTATGCGCGTATTGCAAGCAACCCAACGCCCGTGACTGGAACGGTAACGGTAGCAGGCGATAACAGGCCCACGGGTACACAGGCCAGTGCCGTGTGGGGTACATCATTCAATGTTACTTGGTACGCCAATGACCCAACCCCATCTAGCAATAACTCTTTATACCAAGCCGATGGGATTTACGATGGCACAAACACCGCATGGTCAACGCCCTATATTTCTGCGTTAAAAGTTGGCGCTTTGTCTGCTGTCTCTACCAATACGGGCAGTCTCACAATTAGCGGAACGCTGCAATCAAATACGGCGGCGATTAGTGGCACTACGATGACGGGTTCGGGTGGTGTTCTTTATTCAACCGGTAACTTTGCGTTTGGCGATTCTTCTACGAATATTTCGTACAACGGTACGCAGATGACGTTAAACGGCAATGTGGTAGCAACTGCAAATGTTAATTCCAATGCAATAACAACGACTGCGTATACTCAAGTTGCAACAAATGTTGTTCAGAGCGCAGTCGGTATTTATAACTTATTAACTGCAACAACAAATACAGGTGGACAACCAATACTTTGTATTTTTGGATTTTTGTTAAGTAATACAGGCGGTGTTAATGGTTTTAATGTTTCAATTAAAATTGATGGAACTATTATCAAAACTTATAGTTATCCCGGTGGCGGTAGTGGCTCAACAATAGGCATTACTGGGGTAGCGTATGTTGCAACGCCCTCATCTGGTAACTTTGATGTTGAAATGAATCTGCAAATTTTGCCACCAGCATCTGCAAATACAATAACAATTTGGGCGGTTGGTTCGACTGGCGCTTATGCTCAAGGAACATACTTTTATTTGTTAGGCACAAAACGATGAAAACATATGCAAAGGTTTCTGAAGGTTTTGTAGTTTCCACTTGCGTTTCTGATGTAGAGCAAATGGGAATGGTAGAAGTTGATTTTCAAATGGATAACCAGCCTAGTGCTTGGCATAAATTCAATATAGAAACTAAAGCATGGGTAGACTTTACCCCTTGCGATTTTGTGCAATCGGAAGTTAAAAAAGTCAGAAATGAACTTTTATCAAACTCAGATTGGACACAACTTTTTGATGTAAGTGTTCCAAACAAAGCAGATTGGGCCACCTATAGACAGGCGTTAAGGGACATTCCTGACCAGCAAGGCTATCCAGAAAATGTAATCTGGCCCATTGCTCCTCAGTAAAATTCAGCGTAGAATTCCGTTACAAGACATGACAATCCGTAGCCCTGCGAGTAAGCGGGGAGCGTCACCACCCTCGTTAGGGGAACTATCTTGGCTAAATTTTCTAAGAACACTATCTCGCAAGTGTCGGGGTTTGACAATCCCGTTATCGCTGGAGAGTTGGTTTACAACCAAAAGACTTACTGGAACCTGACGCTTACGGCGGCAGACTCAACCGGCACACAGCAGCCCGTTGATTTAACAGGGGTCACAATAAACGCCCAAATTATCCGTAGAACTGTTACTGATTTGACAGATACTCGCAACGGATTGGTGTTTACGATTGGCAACTTTACGCCAACGCCTACGGCAATTCCTCTGACTGTAAGCAACATTGTCACGGCGGCAGGGTCGTTCACAGTCACCATTGACGACTCGACTTGGGGTCTGCTGACAACGGACGCAGAATTGGACATCAGCGTTCAAGACCCAGTTTGTTTTAGCGGTCGAATCAAGATTTCCTTTCCTGCCAACTCGCCAACCCCTGCGGAGGACAACATTATCTTTTTAATGTTTCTCGTGCGGTCAGACGGCATTGTTAAAGTTTAAGGCGAAAAATCATGGCAAATATGCAAGTTACTGTTGTTGACGGGAACAATGTCACGGTCAGTTTAGATCGTGGCGTGGCAGGCGTTGGTATTGCAAGCGTTGAGTTGGTTGTAATTGACTCGGCGAACTATCTTTTAATTACCTACACAAATGGCGAAACCCAGACGGTTGGCCCAGTAGGGGTTATCCAGTATTCAGGAACTAGCCCGATTAACATTGCTGGTTCAGTTATTAGCCTGACAACAGTACCAGTCAACCTTGGCGGCACTGGGCAGACTACGGCTAACGCAGGGCTTAACGCTTTGCTCCCAGCACAGACGGGGCAGGCTAACAAGTACCTCCAAACTGATGGCGCAAATTCATCTTGGGATGCAATCAGCCTTTCCACTGCCGATATCACTGGCGTATTGCCGGTAGTCAACGGCGGCACGGGGGTTGCCACATCCACCGGAACTGGCTCAACGGTTCTTTCTAGTTCGCCCACTTTGGTAACTCCCATCTTGGGAACGCCCACTTCAGGAACGCTCACAAACGCAACAGGCTTGCCCGTAGCGACCGGCATTAGCGGCTTGGGTACTGGTGTTGCGACCTTCCTTGCAACGCCTTCTAGCGCCAATCTAGCGGCGGCTTTAACAGATGAGACAGGTACAGGAGCTGCCGTATTTGCTACCAGCCCGACACTTGTTACACCGGCCCTTGGCACTCCCGCATCTGGAATAATGACCAACGTCACCGGCACAGCGGCTGGTTTGACGGCTGGAAATGTAACGACAAACGCCAATTTAACTGGTGCAGTAACTTCGGTTGGTAATGCAACTTCGCTTGGCAGTTTTACATCGGCAAACCTTGCTACTGCATTGACGGACGAAACAGGGTCAGGCTCTGCCGTCTTTGCGACAAGTCCTACTTTGACAACGCCCGTAATTTCGACAATCAATGATGCAAACGGCAATGAAGTTCTTGTTCTTGTTCCTGTAACCTCTGCGACCGATTATGTGGCTATTCAAAATGGCATTGGCGTTGGTTCGCCTTTGCACATTTATGCTGATGGCTCAAGCGCAAACACGGGTATGCACATCCAGCCCAAAGGGACTGGGCTTGTCACAATTAGCGATGGTCTGGACAACAACAAAGGCATTCGTTTCCGTAGTTCGGGCAGTGCGGCAAGCACGATTACTTTGCTTGACGCTGTTGCTACCGCAGGGCGAGTTGTCACACTGCCTGATGCAACCACCACTTTAGTGGGCAGAGATACAACCGACACGCTGACCAACAAAACTTTGACTAGCCCCGTGATGACCGCCCCTGCTTTGGGGACTCCTGCTTCTGGAATAATGACTAACGTGACGGGTACGGCTTCCGGTCTAACTGCTGGAAATGTCACCACCAACGCTAATTTAACAGGCGATGTCACTTCGGTTGGAAATGCTACAACTTTAGCAACCGTTGCTACGGCAGGGGTTACAGGGTCAAGCACTGCTATTCCCGTGGTAACAATCAATGCCAAGGGCTTGACTACAAGCATCACCACAGCGGCGGTCATTGCACCAGCAAACACGCTATCAGGCAGCACCTTGGCGGCAGGCGTTACAGGCTCATCGCTGACAAGCCTTGGCACGATTGCCAATCTGTCTGTCACGGCAGGGACAATCTCCACGACTCCTTCGGCCTCCACCGATATTGCAAATAAAGATTATGTCGATACAGTCGCACAGGGTCTTGACCCTAAAGCCTCATGCGTTGCGGCTACGACTGTCAACATTACTTTATCTGCCCCGCAAACCATTGATGGCATTGCCTTAATTGCGGGTGATAGGTGTCTGGTTAAAAACCAATCAGCGCCTGCGGAAAATGGTATTTATGTTGTAGCGGCAGCGGCGTGGACTCGCTCAACGGACATGAATGCTTGGGTTGAAGTCCCCGGAGCATTTACCTTTATTGAGCAAGGTACAACGCAGGCCGACACAGGTTGGGTGTGTACTTCTAATGCTGGCGGGACTCTTGGAACCACGGCAATTACTTTTGTTCAATTCGCAGGGGTTGGCTCTTATACCGCAAGCACTGGACTGACTTTAACCGGCACAGCGTTTAGCCTTACAGCACCCGTCACAGTGGCCTTGGGCGGCACGAACGCAACAAGCGCAGGGATAGCAGCGTTTAATAACATCTCTGGTTACACGGCCTCTGGCGCAACGGGTACGACCTCGACTAATCTGGTGTTCAGCACATCTCCAACTTTGGTTACGCCTATCCTTGGAATACCGCAATCGGCTACGCTGACCAACGCTACGGGACTACCCCTGACAACTGGCGTGACAGGAACGCTTCCTGTTGCCAACGGCGGCACGGGGCTTACCGCAGGCACATCGGGCGGCGTACTGGCCTACACAGCCGCAGGCACGCTGGCATCTTCTGCTGCACTAGCGGCAAGCGCATTGGTTATTGGCGGCGGGGCTGGTGCGGCTCCAAGCACCACAACCACAGGCACGGGTGTCGTCACAGCCCTTGGGGTAAACACTGGCTCTGCTGGCGCTTTTGTCGTTAACGGCGGGGCACTCGGTACACCTTCAAGCGGCAGTCTTGCAAACTGCACTGCCTACCCCGGCACCTCTGCCCTAGTCACCACAGGCGCTCTCAACTCAGGATCAATCACCTCTGGCTTCGGCAGTATTGATGTGGGGGCTGATGCGATTAGTGGGGGTGCGATAACGGGGACTGTGGTAACCGGTAACAATAGCACAGTAGGTACCACATATCAGTCTGTTTTTATAGGGTCTGGATCAACTACAAAGACACGGTTAGGCACTTTCAACAATACAACCTATCTTGCAGCTAACTACTACTATGATGGGGCGCAGAACGCTGATAGCGCATCGCTAGGGGGCGGCTTGATAGCAATAGATTGCCTTAGTACCGACACGAGCAAGATCAAATTCTCCATCGCGACGGCAGGCACGCCCACACCCACACTCGTAGCAACCATCACCTCCACTGGCCTCAACTCCACAGTAATCGGAGCCACAACCTCGGCAGCGGGGAGTTTTACTACGCTGAGTAGCACCTTAGACGCAACCATATACGGCCTCACCGTAGGCCGTGGTGCAGGTGCTGTGTCTACCAATACTGCGGTGGGATTAAATGCTTTAGCGGCTAATAGTTCTGGAAGTCAACTTGTTGCAGTTGGGTACTATGCGGCAAATGCACAAACAGCGTCAGGATATTTAACTGCTGTAGGTTATCAAGCACTTCGTTACAACACTGGTGATGGGAATACTGCTGTTGGCACAAACTCAATGCTTGGAAATACTGGTACTTCAACAGGTTCAAATAATACGGCTGTTGGAAAAGACTCTCTTTACAGCATCACTTCTGGTGTTAACAATGTTGGCATAGGCTATCAAGCAGGGTTTTTAAACCAAGCAATATCAAACCAAACATTTGTAGGTGACCGAGCAGGATATAGCCGCGCTACCAACAACGACAATTACTCAACAGTAATGGTTGGAAACTTTGCGGGTTATTCAACTTCTACGGGTATTGACAACACTTATGTTGGTGGATATGCAGGTAGATTCCAAACAGGCTCAACCAACACTGCGTTTGGTTCTGGTGCTTTGTATGGCGTTTCAGGTACATCAACAGGCGCGGGTAACACCGCTGTTGGTTATCAAGCAGGTACAGGAATCACGACTGGTTCACAACACGTTTTGGTGGGATACCAAGCAGGAGCGGTTACTTCTACGGCAACAAACGTAACCGCAGTTGGTTATCAAGCGGCTTTTGGGGCTACAGGTTCTGGTATTACTGCTATTGGAACTTCAGCGGCATTTGCTTCTAGTGGTGATGACAACATTGCCGTGGGCGCGGCGGCGCTTTTGACTAACAGTTCTGGCGCAAACAACACGGCTATTGGACGCTCTGCATTGCGTTTTAACACCACAGCATCTGGCAACACTGCTGTAGGTTATCAGGCTGGTTATACAAATAGCACTGGGACTATCACTGCTGTTGGTTATCAAGCCTTACAAGCAAATACAACTGGGAATGGCGATGCTTTTGGAAGCGGCTCACTGTTGTCTCAAACCACTGGAGCATCTAACGTAGGTCTTGGGTTTCAAACATTGCGTACAACTACTTCGGGTTCTGGCAATACCGCTGGCGGTTATCAAGCAATGGTATTAAACTTAACTGGCGGCAACAACGTGGCGTTTGGAGCAAGTGCTTTATTTAGCAATAGCACAGGCGCAAATAATACAGCAATCGGTTTTCAAGCGGGATATAGCAATACAGCATCTTCTAATACTGCAATAGGTTATCAGGCGGGGTATAGCAATACGACTGGTGTAAACAACGCATTTTTAGGTTTTCAAGCTGGATATAGCGTTACAGGAAATAACAGCGTTGCAATAGGTAGAAGTGCGCTATCAGGCTCTACAACAGGAAGCGACAACATTTCTATTGGTATAAATTCAGGACTAGCTGTTACATCTGGATATGCAAATACGATTGTTGGTGCAAATGCTGGCGCAACATTAACAACTGGCGTTAACAATATTTTTATTGGTGGCGGTCAGTCAGGTGTTGCCACTGGTGCAGGTTATTCAGTAACTACTGGAAGTAACAATGTCATCCTTGGCTCTTACTCAGGCTCTGGTTCACCTATCTCAGCAACAGGTAGCAACTTTGTTGTGCTGTCTGATGGTGGTGGAAACATCGTAGCTTCTGCTAAAACAGCCCAAACCTTTGCGCTTCAAGGTGCAGTCCCCAACTCAGGCACAGGCATCACCTTTCCCGCAACTCAATCCGCATCATCTGACGCTAACACGCTGGATGATTATGAGGAGGGGACTTTTACGCCTACAGATGTGAGCGGGGCTACGCTTACCTTTAGTACAGCAGTTGGGCGATATACAAAAATTGGCCGTTTTGTGCAACTCTCACTTAACGTCGTATACCCGTCAACAGCAGCTACCAGTTCTGCAAAGATAGGCAGTTTTCCGTTTCCGTGTGATGCCACAACACCTGCTGGCGGTTATTTGAATGGCAGCGATTCAGCATTAAACCTGAACTTCCGTATAGACACTTCAACTTCTACACACATCTCAAGTGGCGGTACGTTCACCGCCGTACAAAATGTCGCACTCAGCCTGAAACAAGTTAATTTCACATATACGTACAACACATAAGGAACCAACATGAAACAACAACTCATGCACATCACATATAAAGACCAATACGGGATTCATTCATATTCACTTGAGGGTTTTGTTGACGGTGATTTTGTGGGCTTTGCAAGCGCATCTAAGGATAGAGTACAAAATGAATTAACGTGGTATCAGGACAATTTTAAGGGCTTGCCAGTAACATTCACCACAATCACGGAGCAATTAACATGAGCAAAAAAACACTATATGATGTGTTAACGGCAATCGCTATCGGTCTAATGTTAACTGTAGGCTTGCTTGCCTACTTTGACGTACTTACAAAATAAACTAGGGATCTAATATCATGCAAATTAAACTGTTTTCAAATAGTGCT
>ENA-OSIY01001040-OSIY01001040.1-marine-metagenome-genome-assembly--contig:-NODE-1040-length-15141-cov-6.578465_pt1 | contig 15141 bp, 15 predicted proteins | sample MGYA00237884_ERZ534233 | MGnify/ENA primary metagenome ERZ534233 (study PRJEB26412, sample SAMN06343840) | marine metagenome | isolation source: estuarine water | place: USA: Columbia River Estuary... | reverse complement strand
TTAGAAGACAGAGTTGAATTAAAAGGCGCTGTTACTAATGTAAACGACTACTTGCAAAAAGCTGGATTATTTGTTTTTTCTTCATTTTCTGAAGGCTTTCCTAATTCCTTAGCCGAGGCGATGTATGCTGGATTGCCTTGTATTAGTTTTGATTGCGATGCTGGTCCCAATGAAATCATAAATTCTAAGCAAAACGGAATTTTAGTGGAGGTGGGTAATTTTGAAAAGTTGCGCATTGAAATGCAAGGCTTAATGAACGATGAAGAGCTGCGCAAAAGTCTGGCAGCTGAAGCAACAAAGGTATACACCAAATTGAACGTCAACAGCATTAGCGAGCAGTATATTTCATTTTTCAATTCGGTAAAATAGCTCTCTTTTTTTGCGTAACTTCGCGCCAATCAATAGTTTTAAATAAAAGAAATTACTTTCCTACCAATGATTTTAGGAATTGAAGCATCAAATATCAGAAGTGGTGGCGGAACCACGCACCTGAAGGAACTTTTATGGACTTACGATCCCGATTTATATGAATTTAAAAAAGTTGTGGTGTGGGCCAGCACCTCTACTTTAAAGCTTTTGCCTGATGCAGATTGGTTAGAAAAAAGAACACATAGTTTTTTAGAAAAGAGTATTTTTTTTAGAATTTTTTGGCAGCGATTTATTTTAGACAAAGAAATAAAGAATGCCAAAATTGATGTTTTGTTTGTGCCTGGTGGAATGTATTATTCTAAATTCCGACCGGTAATTACCATGTCGAGAAACATGCTGCCTTTCGAAGAGAAAGAGCGCAATCGATATGGTTTTTCATACATGAAATTTCGTTTGACATTATTAGAAAAGAAGCAAGGAAAAGCCTTTACCGATGCTAATGGTTTAATTTTTTTAACGCAGTATGCAAAAACTGCGGTGCAAGCTCGATTGAAAAAGAAGGTGAAAAACAGCACCGTGATCGCGCATGGTATTTCATCTTCGTTTAGCAAAGCACCTCGACCACAAAAAGCTATTTCAGAATACAATGAAAAGCATCCATACGAAATCTTGTACGTGTCGATTATAAATGTTTACAAGCATCAAAAATCATTGGTGCCAGCGGTAGTTCGCTTGCGAAATGAGGGTTATCCAGTGGTGTTAAAATTGGTTGGCCCCAATTACCCCCCAGAAATGAAGTTGTTGAACGCTGTGCTTCAGCAGCAAGATCCACAAGGTAAAGTGGTTCAATTGCATGGGTCAGTTTCTCATGCTGGTGTAGAGCAAACCTATCACAATGCCGATCTTTTTGTGTTTGCCTCATCATGTGAAAATTTGCCAAATATTTTGGTGGAAGCCATGGCCTCTGGCTTACCAATTGCCAGTTCTAATAAAGGTCCGATGCCTGAGGTTTTGCAAGATGGCGGACTCTATTTTGATCCAGAGAATGAAGAAGAGATTTATCAGGTACTGAAGAAAATGCTTGATGATAAAGAGTTGAGAGAAAAGTTGGCGGCAAGAAGCTATGAATTATCTACCAGTTACAGCTGGAGAACTTGCGCCAATCAAACCATTGAGTATTTAAATTCATTCGTAAAAAAGAAATAAGAAGATATTTTGGCAAAAATTTTAATAGATATGAGTCCGTTAAAATCGGGTGGTGGTGTGCAACTAGCCTACAACTTCCTCGATGAATTAACGCATGCTGAAATTGGGAGCAATGAATTGTATTTATTGGTTCCCGAAGGAGGTTTTGAAGATTACTACTCACATCCAAAAATTTCGAAAATTATTTCAGCGCCGCATTCTAAAATTAAGCGAACTATCTTTGAAAGCATTACTTTGCCACAGATTTTAGTTAAAGAGAAAATAAAGACGATTTTTACTTTTTTTGGTTCTGGATTGCCACATCCCAGGTTTATCAAATCTGTTGTTGGAGTGGCGTATCCAACTATCTGCTATCCTGATAGTCCGTTTTGGAATTATCTTCCTTTAAAAGCCAAGTACAAAACTGCTCTCATTAATTATTACCGCATTAAACGATTGTCGAAAGCGAATATCATTTTTGTTGAAACAGAAATAATGAAGAAGCGTTTGATGAAGATTTTACCCATTAATGAAAAAAATATTTTTTTAGTCCCACCATCACCTTCTAATTATTTGGAAGCCCAAACTTTGCAAACGTCAGCTGAGAGACGCGTTTTGCTTTTAAGTGGAAATTCACCACAAAAAAATCTTTGGAGATTGTACGCTATTGCAGTTGAATTGAAGAAGATGAATTTTGCGCTTAAATTTTTGGTTTCAGTGAGTGAGCGAGATTGGAGGAGTAGTTTGAAGGAAGAAGGAATTGATGGGAATCTACTTAAAGAGTATTTTGAATTCATTGGTGTTATTCATCAAAAAGATATATCTAAAGCTTATGCAAATGTTGATGTTTTGTTAATGCTTAGCGACTTAGAAAGTTTTTCCAACAATCACATGGAAGCTTGGAAAGTTGGTGTGCCACAAATTGTAAGTGATAGAGATTTTGCAAGAGCTATTTGTCGTGATTCAGCAGTTTATATTGAGCCACATAGTCCTCAAGAAACAGCTCGCACTCTTGCCGAAGTTTTGAATGATAATCAATTGCGTCAACAGTTGGTTGAGCGAGGAAAAGTGTACTTGCAGGAATTGCCTTCTCAAAAGGAGCGAATGCAAATGATTTTAAAATTGATTTTAGATTGATATGGCTTTTTTAAGAAAAATATACCGCAACATTTTTAAGAAAGACGGTGAATTTAAAGGCTTGGTTTTCAAAGCACTCTTCTACGCAATGCAAGTGCGATTTATGATGCTTTTCGTGAAATTTAAACGTTATGAAAAACGTTTGGGTACACGTGGTAAAAAAGATGATAGTGCCATCTCCGAAGATCAAATGAAAGTGGTAATGAAGGTTAAAAGCGCGGTGATTGGCGTGAGCAAATATACCCCTTGGGAAAGCAAATGCATGGTGCAAGCGGTAGCTGCAAAATGGCTTTTGGAAAAGTACAATATTCCTTCTACCATTTATTTCGGCATTATGAAAGATCCTGAGAACAACGCTGAGTTAAAGGCGCATGCGTGGTTGATTGTGGGCGAATATGTGATGACTGGCAGAGAAGGACACAAGGCCTTCAAAGTGGTTAATTTCTATTCTTAAAATCAGCTTAAAATGTAAGTGATTGGTCTGAGCAAAGGATAGAGTAATCTTTTAGCAAAGGGAATTTTCACAATTTTCATATCTCTTGAAGGAAAAAGAGAAATTTGGTAGAGGAAAAATTTAAGATCCGACTTCATAAAAACACGCTGTTTCCATTTGCTTAATTTCGTCGTTTTGTTGCTTGCTAAGGATTTCAATCCCTGCAATACGTAAGGCGCTTGTTTATTCGATATTTTACTTTCAAATACTTGTGGAATTGGCATGTCAAAGGCAACGTTGCATAAGGAGATGGTGCCAAGAAGAACCTGATCTAATTTGTTTTTTTTAGCTAATTCGAAAAGTTCTATTAATTCTTCTTCATTAAATTTTCGAAGAAAATATACAATATCAATTAGCCACATCATCTTTTCCCAATAGTGAATTTTGCCATGCGAAATCAAATACAACAAAGTGTAAGCGTTGTTCATTCGATAAATCGCACGATTGCAGTAAGTGGTTCTAATTAAATAGTCGCTTTCAATTGTAGGAAGAGGAAGTATATAAGGATTTTTGAAAAGTTTAAAATGAACATCCACCTTACTTTTAGTAGGCGAGAAATATCCTTTTTCATTGTCGTTTTTAAGAAATAATTCGAATTCTTTATCATTGAGTTGCAAATTTCTGCTGTCTTCGGTGTAGCCTTTTTCCAACAGTAATTTTTCCATTAACAAAAGCTCCGTTGGTGGAACACAAATATCTACATCTGTAGATGTTCTATGATTAGAGTTGCCATAAATCATTTCGTTCACAGGATGGCCTTTAAATAAAACCAAATTGATTTTGTTTTCTTTTGCCAAATCGATTATTCGCAACAAATCAGCTTGCAACAATAGATTTTTGGTGAGCGATTTTTTAGCTCTTATCACTATTCCTTTTTTTAGTTCTGTCAGCTCTGGAAAATTGTCGATGTGCCCTGCAATAAACGTATTTAAATTGTTTTGCGTAAAGTATTGCAAGAGTTTATTTGAATCGTAACTTACTGCGGGTAGTGGGGTATTAGTGTTGAATATGATGTTCTTCACAATGGCCAAAACCATTTGAAATTCGGGGGTGATATAATTGTGTTTCTTCGCCAATGTGCTGCAAGTTATTGTTTTATTTTTTATTGCTAAACATTGCCCATCGATATTTGTAGTTTAATTTATAGGCTTCAATCAATTCGTCTTTTGTAAAATCAAATTGATGTTGAACAGCAAATTGTTGAATGGCGTCAAACGAATCGCATTTTGCTTGTATAAAAGATTGATGAAAATCTTTGTTTTGATAGATTTTATTTACAAAAAAGGAGGCGTCTTTTTGTGCCATAATTATATTATTTTTTTATCCATGTTTGTCCGAAACCCAAATACCCTTTAGCCATTACGATATCATTCTCAATAATGAATTTCACATGAGAAGGTACTTGTCGAAGTACAGAGAATTCGTTAGCTTCTTTGTGCAATGAATTTAATATTAATGTTTCGTGCCACTGGCCGTCTTTAGTAGGATAAAATTCTTTATTCCAGTTTAATATTATTTCTTTTTTTTCTTGGCAGCATAAAGCTTTTTCGCACAATTTATCCATTAATATTTTCCATTTGGGCGCTTTTTTAATGGTGTAATCCATAAATGCCTCTAATCCGATTCTAGGCAAAATTTTGTTTTGAAAGGCATCGAAACTTACCACTACTGTATCGGTGTGCTCAACTAAAAAAGTATAATTTTCTAGTAGCAATTGTTCATTCCCTTTCCATCCATTTGCAGTAAGAAATGTGCATAGGTCTGTGGGAGAAACATTGCTAAGGTTTATTCGCACAACTTCTTGCCGACGAGAGAGCATCAAGCCAAGATGACTTACAGAGCAATTTACAGGCGCATGGTAAATACTATTTTGAATAACCGTTTTATTGGCTTCAAAAAACGATGTTCCTTTGATTTTCTTTATTATTTTTTCGGAAAGTAGAAGTGCTAAATTTTCTTTGTTTTTTGAATTTACTTTATTAAAAAGAGATGGAAGATTAAGTTCACCTTTGGTATTACAATCGAACTCTAAAAAAATTTCTTTAATTGCATTGTTTAATGTTGAATCTACATTGCTCCATTCCTTAAGAAAATCTAATAGAGGTTGCCATTCAACATTTCTATTAAGTGAGGTGCTGTTAATCGATTTGGAGAAGGAATGTAAAAAATTAGTTTTTGGTACGTTAAGATGAAAATCGATTTTATTGCTCTGAAGCAATGAAAACTCAAAAGCAATTTTGTGCACCGATGGAACAAGAGCCGCTACTTGCCATATGTTTTCGGTTTCTCCTAATTTTGCTAAGTCGTCTTTGATGAGATGCAGCAAAAATTCTACGAGATTCCTTTCCATGTAATAAGCAGTGTTGTAAGTAAATTTATTTGAAATAGATCAAAATACATTATTTTCACACAAAATACTGAATATGAAAACTAAGTAGCAATGGGTTAATCCTGAAATTACGTTTACCGACTTGGAGGAAACATATGGTGGTGGTAGTCGTGGTACTGTTGAGAATACTTATGTTCACATATCTTAGTTTATAATTTGCTATTTCTAGTATGGAAATCGATTTATTGAATATTGATTTTCTCCAGAATCCTTATCCCCAATACGATACACTTAGAGAACAATCTCCTTTATTTTTTTCGCACAAGTACCATGTGTGGTTTGTGCTTTCTTATGATATAGCTAAAATGATTTTGGTGGAAGATAAGCGTTTTGTGCGCATGATCTCTCCTGCTAAAGATGAGACTGATGTTATCTCAAACCGATTTATTCGTCAAATGTTTTTTCTTCAATCTGTTGAACAACACAGTACTTTTCGAAGAGTTGTTGCTGCCTTTTTTAGTAACGCAAAATTAGCCGAACTCCGCATTGAAATTCAAGTTTTAGCTGCTAATCTATTGCAGAATATCAAGGAAGAGGAAATTGAAATTATTGAGCGATTTATTGAGCCTTTTGTTGCTGGGTGTATGCTTAAATTGTTCGGACTCCCAGAAACAGAGTGCGATTTCATCAGCAAGAATGCTAATTTGATGGCTTCTTTTTACAACATTCCAGCCGATAAAAAAGATGAAAATAGTTTTCTCTTTGGAATGTCTTCCCTCGATAAATATTTTCATTCGATAATACGTGATAAATCCTATTCAAACGGCGGATTGATTCATTATCTAATGCAGCAAAATACTCAGGGTATTGTTACTCTACGCGAGGTAGTGATGGTTTGCATTTTAATGGTGAATGGTGCTCAACATTTTAGTGTGTGCACTATTTCAAGCAGTTTGAGCGACCTTCTGGCCAATTCCAAACAAAGGGAATTGTTTTTAAAAAATGCAGAGACTAAAGACCAAAGTATCGAGGAATTATTTCGATACAATGGCGGTTCATCTTATACCTCAAGAAGGGCATCTGAAGAAATTGTGATAGGCGAGTATACTATTGCCGCTAATGATTTGGTGTATGTGCTGCTAAATGCAGTGAGCCGCGACCCTAAGGTGTTTGAAAATCCACATGAGTTAAACCTTAATCGAACGGGCAAACGAAATATGTCTTTGGGTGGCGGACCCTATTCGTGTTTAGGGTATCATTTGGCTAAAATGGAGACGGAGCTAGCATTGAATACATTTTTTGCAAGTTTTCCTAGTGCCACGGTTTTAGAAACACCCAATAGGTTGAATAGATTTGGTTATACAGGTTTGCAAAGTTTGCATTTGCAACTATGATAGTTCCTCAACAGAAAATAATTTGGTTATGTTCCTATCCTAAGTCGGGCAATACTTGGATGAGATTATTTTTAAATGCACTGTCTAATAAAATCGATCATCTTGGTGAGATTGATTCATTAATTGGTGGAGATGCAATAGCAGCATCGAAATTGCTGCTGAATGATAGTTTAGGCGTTGATACTGAAGATTTATCCACCGATGACATTCAAAAAGTTCGTTCACAAGCCTATCAATATTGGAGTTCAGTATTGAAGGATAATACCTTTATGAAAGTGCATGATGCTGCTTATTATAGGGGCTTATTGCTTTTTCCTTACAATGTCACAAACAAAGTGATATTCATTGTGCGAAATCCATTCGATATAGCTGTTTCTGTGAGTCATTATTTGAACATATCTATTCAACAATCTGTAGATGCGATATGCGATGAAGAATTATTAGTTGTTGATAGAGTGAATGGTTTTAAATCATTGGTGCCACAGTATTTGGGTTCATGGAGTAGCCATTATTTTTCGTGGAAAACGGCTTATGGTTCCAATATGCTTTTGATAAGATATGAAGATATGCTGCAAGATGGAATTACTGCTTTTACCAAAGTTGTAGATTATTTGGATTGGCATAAGAGCGAATCTGAAATTCAAAATGCAATAGAAATTTGTTCTTTTTCTAATCTGCAAAAAGTGGAAAAAGTAAGTGGATTTAAAGAAAAACCCAAATCATCTCAAATGTTCTTTAGAAAAGGACGGGTTGGCGATTGGAGGAATTATTTGACAGAAGAACAAACTCAGCAGATCATTAAAGCGAATTTCACTTTATTAAGAGAACTCAATTATATTGATGTTAGGGGTGAAATTGTTGTGTAAAAGATGTGTGCATCAAAATTTACTTTCACTGTAATTTTCCCTATTTTCGCCCCATGCAAAAAAAGTACATCGCAGGGGGAATCATCATTGAAACAGATATTGAATTTCCTGAATTGATTATAGCAGAAGGCGAAACAGATGTTGTTTTGGCTTATGGTAAGGTTCCTGAAGAACTGTCGAATACCAAGCACGAAAAGGCATTGTTTTCAAGCAATGAAAATGAAGTGTTGTTTAGAATGCCTGATATCGCTAGATATTTGATTGAAGGTTATTCTAAAATTACCATTGAATTAATAGATGAGAAGAGGAAGTCAGATGCTGAAAAATACATTCTTACTTTCATTTTAGGCGTTTTGTCTTTCAAGAAAGGATTTTATCCTTTGCATGGTGGTGGGGTTATTCACAATGGTGAAGCGTATTTGTTTACGGGGCATTCTGGAGCAGGTAAATCTACTACCATGGCTGGCTTGCAACAAAGAGGTTTGCAGCCTGTGGGCGACGATATCGCGAATCTTTTTGTGAAAGATGGTAAAGTGTATGTTCACCCTTGTTTCCCTCGATTTAAATTGTGGAAAGATTCATTGAATTTCTTGAATAAAAAAGGATCTGGTGAATATCATTTGCGCAGTGATATGGAGAAATTTTTAGTGCCCATGGGCGACGATTTTTCAGTAGAGCCAGTGCCAGTAAAAAGAATTTATTTGTTGGGGGAAGACCGCAATTTCGAATATTCATTTAAGGAAATTAAAGGCAAAGAAAAATTGCAGCGCCTGAAAGTTAATAGCTACAAGCCTTGGATGGTAAAAGCTTTTTCTTTGAACCAGTTGCATTTTGGCTTGATGAATGATATTGTAGGCAAGCTTGAAATAACAGAATATCATCGTCCGCTGGACAAAGCAAACCTTGAGAAAATGTACGATTTATTGATCGAAAACATCAAGGCCTAATGTTTACTCCACAAAAGAGAATAATTTGGCTAACGTCTTATCCTAAATCGGGTAATACTTGGATGCGCTTGTTTTTACACGCTTTGCATACAGGTTCAAATGAATTACAAAATTTAGACGAAATAGAGGCTACCAATGGAATTGCTTCTTCTCGTGGTTTAATTGATAACAATTTAGGGGTGTACACTTCTGATATGCCTGATTTAGATGTGCAAAAGGCGCGCGCCGATGCCTACAAATATTGGTCTTCTACTCTTACAGAAGATATTATCGTTAAGGTGCATGACGCTGCTTTTCACCGCGGTATTCTTACCTTTCCTAGGGAAGTCACTAAGAAGGTTATATTCATTGTGCGCAATCCTTTTGATATGGTGGCTTCATACGCCAACCATATGGGCTGTGATATTAAAACTGCAGTTTGGATGTTGTGCGATGGTATGAACACTTTAGCAAAATCAAAAAACAGGTTGGGCACGCAAGTCGCACAGTACATGGGCTCTTGGAGCGATTATTACCACAGTTGGAAAAACTTGTATCGCGATGAAATGATTGTGGTACGTTTCGAAGATATGAAACATGATTCACTCAATACTTTTAGAAAAGTGGTTGATACTTTAGGTTGGAACAAAAGTGATGAGGATATTTTAAAAGCATTTGAAGCCAGTAAATTCGATAAAGTAAAGAGTTTAGAGAGCGACAAAGGCTTTAGAGAAAAACCACCCAAAACAGAAGCCTTTTTTCGTAAAGGTCAAACTGGTGGATGGAAGAATGAAATTACTGCAGAGCAAGCTCAAATGCTAGTTGATAGACATTTTTATACTTTATTGGAGTTAGGGTATATTGATGAAAAGGGGGAGATATTGGTGTAAATGTTCGAAGTCAAAAAACTTATTGAAAATCTGCGAGATATGGATCATCGACTAAGCATGCTTACCTTCAAGGGGTCTTATTTGGTTTAAAAAGCCAGTAGTCGTTTTATATATTTCTACATCGACTAATTTTGGTGCCGAGTATGTTTTCTTTCAATTTTTCCCTTTTCACCTACAATAATTTTTAGATAGTATTTTACCTATTAAGAATAGATAGTGATCGAAAAATTGTGAGACACCTCTGCCTTTTTAGTTCAAATAAATCTCCCTATGTTGGTATTGCTAACTTCAACTTCTATAAGCTTTAGTGCACTCCAAATTTTTTACTCTGATTTATTTTTGAAATTTCAGTCTCTTTATTACGCTGTTAAGAAGCGTAGGTTGCGGAGTAAAGGTGTCGACTTTCTGTTCCAGGAGTCCCTCGAAACCCTGTTTTGGTATTAGCTACTTCAACTTCTATAAGCTTTGGTGCACTCCAAGTTTTCTTTTTGTTAATAGTATTCATTTGTCATTTAAAATTTACGTTATGCAATAGTAGCACAATTAATTGGGAATATCAAATAGAACTAAGTGTGTTAATCATCTATTTTTTTGCTGAAATCAATAGATAATGGGTAATTGGTAAATTTTTGGTTATTTTTCCTGCCATCATTATTTCTTGATATTCTTCAGCGTTTAAGTCGTTATTAAAATTTTTTGTCATTCCCCATTTCAACATATTTCTGTAGTACGGAATCCATGTGTCTTCTAGTACTTCCTTAATTTGAATGTTGGTAAAACCAACGCCTTCCAATAGTTTCTGAAAGTCTTCAATATTGGCTTCATTGTTTGATTCGGCTGTAATCCAGTTGAGTTTTTTAGAGAAGGTTAAATCAGATAGAACCAATTGTCCGCCTTTTTTCAAAACCCTAAATGCCTCTTCAAAAAATTTCTTTCTACTGTCGAAATGCACCGCAGCCTCAACGCTTATTACAGCATCAAAACTTTCATTCGCAAATTCAAGGTTCACCGCGTCCATCAATTTAAACGATAAATCTTTCCATCTTTCTGCGCAAATAGCTACTTGATGAGGAGAGATATTGATTCCGGTAATTTTCGCCGCTGGGTATTGTTGCTGCACATAATTGGTAGTTGCTCCCATTCCGCAAGCAACGTCTAAAATATTTTGCGGGGTAAAGTCAATAGGATTTAGAATTTCTTGCACAAGTTGCTCGCTCGCTTGGGCTTGAGTGAGGGTTTTGCTGTTCCAAAACCCCACATTTAAAAATCCCGATTGCCCGTAATATTCTTTCATTACAGCACTGTCCATTAAGCGAACATATTTTTTAATTACTTTTTCCTGAATCATTGATTAAATATAAATGTTGTAAACCTCTTACTCTTATGGAGTCTTTCCACAATACCTTTTCTTCTTTAAGTTTTAAGTGAGGAAAAGATTTGTTTAATTTTTGAAGGGCGATTTCTGTTTCCTTTAAAGCCAAAAAAGAACCTATGCAATAGTGCACTCCCGAACCAAAGGAAATGTGCTCATTGTTGTCTCTATCAATAATAAAATCGTTGTTTTTTATAAATATTTTTTCATCTCTATTTGCTGCGGCCAGAAAGAAATGAACCTTCATACCTGGTGTAAAGTTGCAATCTCCGTAATTGAAAGATTTTCTTACAAATTTAGTGATGTATAAATTGGGTGGTTCAATGCGCAATACTTCCTGCATTCCTGCGGCAATTGTTTGTTCATCTCTTGCAATATTGTTTTTTAAAAAATGGTAGAAGCAACTTGCAAGATAACTTTGGGTAGTTTCTTGTCCGGCCATAATCAACAAAGCCGCATTGCTTGTAAATTCATCTTCTGATAATTCACCCTCAGCAATTCTATTTCGCAAGTAGTGCAACAAACCGTCGTTGGAAAGTAATGCGGGATTGTCAAAAAATTCCTTTGCTTTTTTTGCCCATAGAATTTTACTTTCTATACCCTTCTTCTTTTCTTCCAAAGTTAAATGCATCTTCATAGAGTCGAGAAGTGCAATCGACAGCTGTCGCATATATTCTCCGTCATCTCCTTCATAGCCCATGAGGTATAGAATGACATTATTGGTAAATGGCATGCAAAAGTCTTCTACCAAATCAATTTCTTTTTTGTCCTTTAAGTGTAAAATTAAATTGTCGCAAATTTTTTCAATGGCATTATGAAGCTCTTCAATGGCTGTTTTTCGAAAAGCTTTTAGAAATAGTTTTTTGAGACGGGTATGCTCTGGCGGATTTTTAAAAGCCAACGTGTGAAGATTAAATGTTTGACATTTTTTGAGTTGCATAGCCAAACTTTGAATGTCATTTTTATTGAGCAAGCTGAACCACGATTCTTCAATATTGTTTTGTAAATCTGGAAATCCTATTTCTTCTTTTTTGAGTAATTCTGTACATTCCTTATATCCCGTAATGATGATAGAATCATTGCCTTGTTGATATACAGGATAAGTTTTTCTTAACTCTTCTAATGCGGGATAAGGGTTTTGAATGAAATCTTTATCGTTTAAATCAATACTCATACTTTGTGATAGAGGTTTACACCCATTAATACTGTAATGGTGGTAAAGGTATGATTCACATCGTACATTTCCCATTGATTTTGTGAATTGTTTTTAGCTCCATCTTTAGGCATTGGCACCAAGAGCAGCGCCGATGATTTCCAGCTCCCATCCATTTTTTGCATATTTAGTAAATCAAGATAAAATTGTTCTGAGTATTCGTTTTTTATTTTGAGTAAAGCGCAAAGCGAAATGTAGTAGGCTTTGTCGAAAGAGCTAAATGCAGCATCAACCAAATTCAATCGTTGAAGAAAATAGTTTACGTCAATATTTTTTTCTTTTTCATTTTTTAGCAGTGCAAAATAGGCCCAAAAGAGAGTGTAAAAATCGCTTTTCCACCAATAACTTTGCAGCGAAATATTATTGTTTATTTTATTTGTGATGTATTTAAGTGATGATTCATCAAAGCAAGCCGCAGCTGCACTCACGCAGTCGTGAGATTTTTCCCATCCACTAAAATTAGCATCAAAGTTTTGTCTAGTGTACTCTCTAATATCACTATCATTTTTGATGTATGTTCCTAGTCCTTTATCTTTATTGCGATATAAGTTAAGTACCTCAAATTTTTCTGAATTCTCTTCCAACAAGTAATTCAAATGTAAAAACCATGATGTGCTATCTGAGTCGCAAGGAACTGCGCTATTGTAGCCCAATCCTTTGTTTTCCCTCCATCTGTTTTTTAAAGATGAGTGAGCGTCATCGATTGTTTTTTTGGTGCCATCATTATCAAAAAATTCTTTTAACAGTACAGCTGTATATGCCGTTACCCATTCATCGCTATATCCCGCTGGTAAATAATAGTCAAGCCACAATCCAAGCTGATTTTGTTTTGACTTCAAAAATATTAATCCGGCTGAAATAGCTTTTTCAATGGTATTGTTAGCTATAAAAGTTGCTGTATTTCCTTTGATGTAAGGTGTTTGTCCGATACCCACATAAATCTTTGCGCTCGCATTTTGCTTTTCGTTGATTGTAATTTTAACATGACTCAGCAATTGCTTAATGTAAACCATTTCGTTGAATGGGTGATACAGCGAGGCCATTATTAAATCGCTGTGCCAATTGGTATTGATGGGAAACCATTCTTTATTCCATTGAAATATTGCCTTTCCTTTTTCTGAAGTACATAAGTTTTGTTGACGCAAATTATCAATTAACAACTCCCATCGATAATCTTGATTGGCTTGTAAATCAATAAAAGCTTCCAAGCCTATTTTTGGTAAGATAACGCCGTTAAACACATCAAAACTCACGATAATAGAATCGCAAGATTGCATCAATTGTGTGAACCACGACACTAAATATTCTTCATCTCCTTTCCATCCTAAATTTCGTAAAAACGGGATTAAATCATGTTGCTTTAAGTTGTAAATGTTGAGGCGCAAAACTCTTTCTTTGCGGGCAAGCATAATGCCTACATAACCCAAGTAAGCGTCATTTGGAGTTTCATAAACACATCGATTTAAAAACGACTGTACATCGCTATGAAAGTCTTCTCCTTTTAGTGTTGTTATTATTGTTTTACTTAACGACAAAACTTCTTCTTTGCTGCAATTGTTTGCATCTAACTTCGCAAAAAAAGAAGGCAGCGACAATTGATTTTCTTTGTTGAAATCAAATTCTAAAAACACGCCGGGAATCAATTTAAATAATTGAGATGCGCTATCGTTCCAAAGTTTAAGCAATTGAATTATAGGCAGCCAATTCTCTTTATCTATATTTTCTTTCGCTTCCAATTCAGCCAAGAATTTTTGTCGAAAAAAAAGTGTTTTTAAGTTGATGTGAAAATCAATGGGGGCATCCAGTTCATTCAAATTTACCTCAAAAGCCAATCTGTCGCAAGCAGGATAATGTTGCATAGATTGTTCGAAATAGCCTTTGTTTTTAGCAGAGCTGGCAAGCAATTCTTCGTGTTTGATAAGTTCGTAAAAAAAATCAATAAGAGAGGAGGAATTGCCTTTTGTCATTAAAGTTTATCTTTGTTTAAAAGTAACAATAACTTTGGCAATGGCTTTAAAAGACGCACTTCAATTTTTCAACAAAATACAGAAAGAGGATTCTTTTCGTAAAGTTTTCGAAGGGGAGAAATGTTTGTCGGTAAATGAACTTATTCTCTTTGCCAATAAACACAACTTTTCTTTTACCTATGAGGAGTTCGAACAAGGATTTCAAAAAAACTATGAAATGCGCTGGATGCTGATGGTTGGCATGCAGGTTAAAGAGCAATGATATTTGTCAGCCCTTTCTCAATTTCCATTCTATATTTTTCTTCATCTCTCATTTGTATTTGATTAAATGAAAATTTTACAGCATCTATTTTTTCGTAATAGGCATTCCAACCTAAATACTCGTTGTTGTATTTTGCTGCAGCATTATTTAACACAAAAACTGTAGCAGAAGTATTAAGTTGTTTGAGGTTTGCAGTGCTAAGCAATTTTTCGTGTTCTTTCAATTCTTGTGTCATTCTGCCGCTTAATTTCCTCAATATATTTTTTCCTACAGTCAAAATATTATGCAGTTTAAAAAATCCTTTTTCTGGAGCCACAAAATTAAATTGTATGTTGTTCAGCACTGTTCCTTTGTATCTGCGAGCCATTTCTTGCGCAAAATATGTTCCCGAAAGTAGTCCGAGAAATATAGCTGGACGCGTTTCGTTGCCCATGTTTTTTTCTAAGGCATCACAGAAAAAATTGAAATTTTGGTCATCTTCTTTCCATGATGTGTAATCGGGATACGTGATAATTTTCACATCGGCGTGCTTGCTTAAGCTCGCTACAATTTTTCCATGAACTGGTGGAAAGCCGCACAACCAGTGAAATACATAAACAATAGGCAATTCTTTCTTGGTGCTATTTTTTTTATTCGGCTCAATTATTTTTTGTACATTTTCTAAAATAAAAGTAGCGTTCATTTCATTGTGAATGATTTCAAATGGAAATGAAATAGAGAAAGTTTTTTCAATATCAA
>ENA-OSIY01001039-OSIY01001039.1-marine-metagenome-genome-assembly--contig:-NODE-1039-length-15143-cov-8.277048_pt1 | contig 15143 bp, 21 predicted proteins | sample MGYA00237884_ERZ534233 | MGnify/ENA primary metagenome ERZ534233 (study PRJEB26412, sample SAMN06343840) | marine metagenome | isolation source: estuarine water | place: USA: Columbia River Estuary... | reverse complement strand
TGTGTTACATTGTTACGGTGGTGGTTTATTAAAGAACTTACTTAGTACCAAGATAAACCAATTCATTAAATATTCAATAATTACTTGCATATATTCCTCCTATTATGTTTAATTGTACTCTTGCTAATTTAACCCATAGATAAGATTGATCAAATCTAATGTTTCCAATATCTCAGATTTGATTTCATCTGCTTGTACTTCATGTAACCTTAAATCTACTACAAATACTTGAGATTTTAAATTCAAGTTGTGTAGTGCTTTTGTTAAAGTATCTAACTTCTCATGCAGTTTTAATAGTGTATGTGTTTCTTTTGGTGTAAACATATGCACTCCTTAATCTAAATTAAAGATGGGACTAACCCTTTATCATACAACAGAGTTATAATTTCCTTACTGTAATAGTCGTTACCAATCTTAACTAACAAACCATCTTTAACACCCTGTTCATTCTTAACAAGTCGTGTAGCCTTAATCTCTGCCTGTTCTTTATCATATGCTTCTTGTGTAAGTGTTCTGTATTCACACAGATTCTCAATTAAACTTAAATCAACAGCAAGAGTACGTTGGTACTCAAGACCCCCGTCACATGCGGTTTCATTAGGACATGGACATTTAACATAGTCGTGCCTATGTTTAGATTCTAAGATTGTGTTACACACTAAGCATTTAACTGAGTTCTTAGTTAATACTTTGATTAGTTTGTTATCCATCAATCTTTCCTCGATTCTAAGAAGTTTTTAATATCGTTTAGCACAGATTTCTTGTCTGACACACCAAGATTATATACTGGAATATTGTATTTCAAAGCAATCCTTATTGCGGTAGCTGTTCCACCTTGAATCTTACCATCAGGAGTCCAACATATGACAGCATCAACAGGGGATTTTAAATCATAACCAAGTATTTGATGACAATTTCTACTGTGCATACCTCTCGCCCACTCGTTGCATCTATCCCAAGCAGGATGTACTTCTGAAGCAATACGTTCTGTTTCAGAGATTAAATCTTTATTACGAACAATAGCTAGGTGTTTACGAGGTAATGTCGATCTACGAATGTTGTATTGATCAGCAACATACACTTCAAACTGCGATTCTTTAGCTAAACCAAGATCAACAGCTTTACTATAAGCTTTTTGAGCAATCCCATCCATACCTAACTCACACAACCCTGATGTAAAAGTAATACCCAACTGCGCTAACCTCATGCAAACATTATAACAAAGTTTAATGTCCTCAAAATACTCTTGTTTCTGTTCTAACTGCCTAGAACCAATTAAAGCAATTCGCATCAATCCTCTCCCATTACATGCATCAGCAAATACAAACTCTCTTTCATTTCCTCAACAGCAAATAAAGTCTTTACAGGGTTAAGAGCATGATATTGCCGATCTAGCATCTCTAAATGCGTCATATAACATAATTGCTCTACACTAATATAATAACCTACGTGCAACTGCTTACCACTATGATTATCGTATAGGTGCAAGCAGAAAGGGTAGTATTGTTCTTTGTTGTAGAACACTTGTGCTGTGTAATCTAGCAGTTTAAATGTTTTCATATTACTTCTCCTTTAACTTGTATAACAGGTTTAATTGAATCATTTGTCGTACTTGTTTCATTGTTTATTCTCCCAAATTGTTTCATGGTCATAATCTGTGTATTCTACTACGTCTATGTCTTGATGGTAGTGTGGTTTACGTTTGTATGTGATAATTTTGTTAATGCCATCTAATGCAATGCGATAGGTATGGTAATACCCGTTGTTGATAGCAACTTCATCTTCACCCACAACCAATGTAATAATAGGGTCGTAATGATCTTCATACCCATCTTTCATAAGTAAGCATACTGCGTCTAACTCGCTATTAAAATATAAATCACCCATACTGTTTCTCCTAGTGGTTTATGCACGTTGCATATTTATTTCGATATAGAGAGGATACTTCACATAGCATTCTCTTGTCAACAAATATTTAGATAAATAAAAAAGAGAGCAACCTAAGTCACTCTCTTTTGTTTGTTATTTACTATATTTAGTGGCAAGCACTTCTTTTAGCTCGGTTAGCCCACCTATATACTCTTCCATCTCAACACCGTCATATTTAACCTTGACTGCGATTACAGGGAATGAACGAGCTTTGGGTGATATGTGCATCAACTCATCTCTTGTATAATCAACATCAAGTGTTTTTACAACGTAATCAACACCTTTCATTTGGCACAACAACTTAGCAGCATCACATTGTTGGCAATTGTCTTTAGAATAAATAACTAACATTTCTTAACTCCTTAAATTTTAAAAATCATATTTTCATCATCAATTTCTACAGCGTTTACTTTATACGCTGGATTATCTGCTTCTTGTGGAGCAGATTGTTGTTTATTCATGTTAATCCAATCCTCTAATACAGGCATTGGGTTTGTCTTAGGGAAAGTAAATTTGGTCTTTAACCCAAAACCATTTGCAACAGCTTTAGCATTGAATAAGCACCACTGCACCATAAGTTTTGAATTAGTACCTACTAAAGTTTTCTTGTCGTTTTCAAACAAATCCTCTACAGTCCAACGTATTTCACTATCTACAACTTCCTCTAATATAGACACTAACTTAGGCTTTAATCTTTCAAAGATAGTTTTTCCGTGTTGTGTTGAGATCAATTGTAAGACTGTTTCTTTACGATACTCTGAATGAACTTCATACTCATCTTGACAAATCTTCTTAACAGCTTGACCGATTGCTTGATACCATCCAGATTGAGCAATAATAAAAGTTGTACCAAAAGAGTCCATAAATTGTACACGCTCTAAACAATACATAATAAAGTAGAATAGAATCATATCTTCATCTATTTCTTCTTGTGTTGGTACATAACCCTCAAACTCTTTCTTGTATGCAAGTAAGATACTTTTTTGTTTAAGTTTCTTTAACTCACTACCAACTACTTGTAAACGTCTATGTGCTTCATTATGAGCTAACATCTTTTTTAACACGTCTTGAGGGACAGGAAAACCCATACGCACAATTTCAGAGTAACAGTTACCGTGTACACTTTCGTTATCGTTGATTCGTAGTTCAGCTTCCCATTGCTCTGTACAAGGTTCATATGGAGCAATTAAAACTGCTGGGCACTGAGAAGCTACACTATCACTCTCCCATTGCCACATAATTGTTTTAATCATCATCTCTGTTACGTCTTGTGGAGATTTCTCAAAATCAATCAAGCACTGAGAGAAATCAAACTCTAATTCGTCCCAATCTAACTGCTTCATTTCCTTGTATAAGTCAAATATCTTAGGGAAACGTTTATTAACAGTATCTAACAAACCAACATCACCATTACCGAATAGTTTAACATCTTCATACTGCTCTGCTGTTTTATTTACATTAAAAATCATTACAACTCCTTTAAGAAAAAGGGGATACTACATCCCCACCAAATCACATTTTGCATTCTTCACATTCTGAATTAGCTTCAGGCTGAAATTCTTGATCATCTTCAATGAGATCAACATTTAACTCAATACCTTTAGCTGTTAATGTGTTGATATAATACCGTGTTTTTACTCCGTAGTAAACCCAACTAAACCACCCTTTCATTAATTCTGATGATTTAATTTTATCACTACCTTGTGCCTTGTACCATTGATCTGCACTAATAGCCTGATCTGTCCATTTCTGAATAATACCATACACTTTTGCCATACCCTCAACAGAAATGTCGTAAGCATTTTGGTAATACTTTCCTAACTTATCTGACTCAGGCACAACATACTTAACTGTATTAGTATCATTCGTTTTGTTTAAGTCCAAATCACGAATAGGATACACACCGTTTGTAGAACCTGAACGAACACTACTACTCTCTGCTGGCATATGTGCAGCTAAAACAGAAAAAGCATGTCCGCCATTCTCAATAATACGTTGTCTTAATCCTTCCCAATCATATTGCAAACCTACTGTTACAACTTCATCTACGTGTTTGTTGTATGTGTCAATAGGCAACCAACCTTCTTTCCATTTTGTCTTATCAACCCATTCACACACCCCAAACTCTTTAGACAACTCTAATGAAGCGTTTAATAGATGCCAATAATGAGATTCAGCTACTTTGTGGATTAAGTTTCTACCTTCTTGAGAATCGTAGTTTAACTTATACTTAGCCATTAAGTGCGCTAAATCTACAATACCTACACCAGCAGACATACGCTTTTTAGCTGTGTATTCAATATGAGGTAAAGGATACTCTGACTCTGTAATGGCTGTATAAATCATATCAAGAGCTACAAAAGCAGCTTCTCTATACTCTTCATCCCACTCAGGAGAATCAATCTTACCTTTAATCTTACCTACGTTAATTCCAGCTAATGAACATACAGCTACTTCACCTTTAACAGCTTCATTCTTCTCTTTAAGATATTGAATAACTGATTGGTGAGCATTATCGGCAATAGCTTTTTTAAGATCACCGTACACATACAAATCTTTTACAGAATCGTAAACACTTGTTATTAAAGCAATTTCAAGACAAAGGTTGGATTGACGAATCTTACCATTTCCATCTGTTTTAAATGGTGTATGATAATTCATTTCAAACAAGTTCTCTTGGTAGATTCGACCAACACCCACTCCTTCTGTAAGCATCAATCTTAAAACATCACGAGCTTTAACTGTTTCCCTACCTCTACCTTGCTTCACATAATCTTCATACAATCTTTCAAACGTGTCATCTGTAGCGTACATTGCTTCGTAAAGGTCAGGAACATCTGCATAGCTAAACAAGACCCAATCTTCATTATTTGCAGCCTTTTTAGCAAAATACTTACTAAACCCTACAGCATAATCTAAACCTCTAATTTGTCTAGCTGCTGGTGTCATCGGGTTCTTCAACACTAACAACTCTTTAATCTCAGGGTCAATAATATCAAAACTTGTTGTTTCTGCTCCACCACGACCATTCTGTAGGTTTGCATTGATCATGCCTACCTCTGCACGTAAGTAAGGCTTCTTACCTTGATGTGGAATAGTACCACCACGAACAGGGTCATCTACAGTTCTTGTACGAATCTTTGTCCCTTGTCCTGCACTGTTTACAGTCATCATATATGAGATATGATTACCAGCAGCTAGGCTACCAACAAAATCATCTGATTCGTGCAAACAACAAGAGGCTAGACCGAGTTTATCTGTACCTGAATTAGTGTAGTATGGTGTCGGTACATTAAGTACATCACTACGAATCTTATTGTAATGTCGCTTAATTCGCTCAATACGATTTTTACGATTCTTACACATCTGCATAGCTACACGCATTGCGCTGTATTGTGGTGTTTCTAAATAACCGCCTTTAACACGGTCACGTAGAGAGTATTTCTCCATTGCTTGTTCAATTTGATAATGTGCGTAGTTTAAATCAGATTTATGATCTAAAATGCTATTAAGTTCTTCATACTCATATTGTGTGAAACTATCTACAAAAGTTTGTGAAGCTAATCCTCGTTCTGCTAGTTGAGACAACATTTCGTACAATGTGGGTAACTTGTCATTATAAATATCCTTGTACAACATAGAGATGTATAGGCGACCAGCCATACGATTGTAAGCAAAAGATCGCTTAGTTAAGCAGTAATCAATAAAAGCTTGCTGTAATTGTTTAGATGTAATTTCTGGACTAGATGTTGAAGCTACGTGTAAAACAACTTCACTCCAACTAACATCACTTCCTAACGTTTTTGATGCCCATTCTCCCCATCCGTTTAATTTGCGTGGGCTGAAATCTTCAAAAGTCCTATCTCGTTTAATAATTCGTTCAATCACTATAAATCCTCTTAATTTAACTCTATTCCATTACAAACGTCAAAACTGCGCTGGTTTGTAATACCATCCATTTCACGCATCATACTAACATCATCTGTTAAACAACGTACTTGATGTGAAGCAAACCTTGTCTTAACCCAGTTGGAATCAGATCGCTCAAAAACTGTAATACGAGGACTATCATCTTCCTCCTTGAATCTATTGATTGTAAGCAAACCCTCATCAATCTCAATTTTATCAGGTAACGTACAACCTAGATTCCAAAACAGCTTCTTTAAAGCTTCTTTAACTTTAGGATTATCTGATTTGAAATGCTCAATCTCAAGAGATGGTGTAATCTTCTTTAATTCGTTTAGTGTAAAAATACAACTCACTTTCATCCATGTTCTCCTAATAGTTTTAATACTTTCTCTTTCAACTCTGTACTTCCTTGTTCACCATAAACTTCATAAGATGCTAAAAGAGCATAATGGATTACTTTAGCTAAATCTTCAATACCGTTCTTACTCTTATAACGAGAGATATACTTTACGACATTACCTTCACAAAAAGAAAGGTTGTTTTGCATTGTATACTCTAACGGTTGGATACCACGATTCTTGTAGTGACCACCACCTTCTTGAGCAACTAAAGGGTTGTATGTCAGTGGTTTTTCTTTACCATTAACTAATACAAGGTCAGAAGCGTGGTATGAGTAAATATCCTCATTAATCTCAACCACATCTCCTGTTTCAGCAATCCAAGTAACGAAAGCTCTTGTCCCTACAGGCTTTAATACTGATGCCCCTCCGAAGTGCTGTATTGTTTTATCTAACTTTACAATCTCAACTTCATCACTAACTCTAAACTTATTTGTTTTTAAAGCATTCATTCAACCTCTCCTCGAAATATGTAATATAAAGTTGTTACTCGTAATGTCAATATCGTCAATATGACTAATATTACCAAAATAACAGCTTAGAAGAATATTATACAACTTCTAACTACGAATAACAACTCTTTGTGTCTATTGATTTACTCTTTGTTTGTTAATTAGACAACACGTACTAACGAATTTCCACTGCCTGTTTTACTGTTAGATCGTAGAATAGCTTTACAAGAGTTGCAACGGAATAATGAATACTTACGTTGTGCTGTATAAGCGTATTTACCATCTAAGGAAGTAATATCATCACTACCGCAATGAGTGCACAAAGCTTCGTGTTCGTCGTTGTATAACGCCATATTCACACCGTTATTGTCCCAAGTGATTAAACGATTATAAACATCTCGCAAAGCTTCTACATCACCAACATTATAAGCTAACATCTCATCTAAAGATTCTTGTTTACCGTTATCGCAATCAATCCACAGTTGCATACCACTGTTATCAATCTTCTGTTGTACACCTAAAGCTTTAGCTAAGTATTCAAGAGAGTTGAAAGGTAATAAGAATTTCTTACTTGAGATTTCTTTTGTATCTACAACTTTAAACGGTGATGGTGGTTGCAGACCATATTTAAGGAAGTACCCATTCATCTTTGGAATATCAAACTTCTTACCGTAATGAGCAACAATAATGTCAGCATTATCAAACAAAGCCCAAGCTTCTAAAACCAATCGTTCAGGATCATGATCAAGTATTTCTTCTCGTGTAAGAATACTCCCGATAACATCTCCGTCATTCCAAGCCCAAGCATGAGAAAGCAAGTGACCCTCCTGAATTTGTTGTTTGACACCTAAGTATTGTTTGAATTGTCCAAAATGATAGGATTTAGCTAACGTGGTCTCAATGTCATAAAATAAGATTCTAGGCTTGTTTGATAAGGTCTCACCATCCTCACTAACTTCATCCTCCAATACACTCTTAATGTATCGTTGAATCGTTGATCTATTCAAACCTAATATCAAACATGCTGATCGTTGCGAATGACCTTCTTCAATTAGTTTTGAATACTCTTGGTAATCTTGTGGTAATATCTTACTCAATCTTGTTTCTCCTTATTTAAGTTATCTAAGTCTAACACTTCTTTATCACAAGCTTCTAACATTCGCGCTAAAGACCATTTTAAGCCTTCTACGTTTTCATCATAAGGTGAAGTGAAGTCTGTGAAACCAACTACTTTTCCATCTTCATAGTACGCTTCTTTTTCAAACATTGGTAACAGTTGTTCAACAACATCTTCGTGACTTAAATCAAAACTCAAACCTTCTTTGCATTTATTACTTTTCACAATCAATGGTCTATCCAATTCATTCTCCTTAACTAAACACTTCTTCTAAATCTATATCTTGAACATCATAAAGATTACCACCTTTCTCAACCTTTACACTCATTACTATTGATGGTTTCTTGTTGATAGGGTTAATCCAATCTTTAACCTTTGTGTAAATTAGAGGCAGTAAATTATCATTATATTCACCAACCTCAAATCGTTTAACCGTACCTACGGGGTCTTCTGAACTAAATACATTCATCATCTTTCTCCTTTAATAAACTTAATTTGTGAGCAACAATAGCCTTACGTCTTGCTGCTGCATTAGATGGTACACTAATACCACATTGTTGTAAATACAGTTTATCCTTCTTTTGCTTAATTAATTCAATTGCTTGTTTCTCTGCTTTAGCTTGTTCTAAACTAACATTGTAGCGTTCAGAATAACTCTTAAGGTTATGGCAACCGAACCTAACAATACCACCCTTCTTAGTCTTTTTATCCTTACACAGCACTTGTAACTTATCGGGTGAAGTAAGTACAATGTTAGTCATAAAGTCATTGATGTGTTCGTAGGATGTTAAAGTGTTCTCAGATTCAATATGATCTAGCTCCACTTCTGTTGAACCAAACATTTCACCACATATAGCACACCGATACTTCCTAACCATTGGAAATCGTTTCATACTTCTTGTGTTAGTGTTTGGGATTAGTACAGAGTTACGTTTAAGGAACTCTGTCTTGAAGATGCTATCCCCCCAGCAACTACGAATCATTGTACGAACAGAAGATAAGACTTCTTTATCTGAAATCTCAAATTCTTCTGCCATTCTGCGGAACTCTGTGTTTAAATCAATCATTAATGTCCACCTCATATTTCATTAAAGCTTCGTAAACACGAATATCAATTTGGTCTTTATATAACTCAGCGACTTCTTTGATATAGGATTCTTTAGCTTGTTTGTAGACTTGGAAAGCCTCCTCGCAAGTCTCAAACCTCCCAAGATTCTTAGTGATACTTTTCATACTTAACTTAGCAACAAACTTCTTTCTCCCCTTGTCGTACCAAACACCAACTGGTAAATCCCTGCTTTCTCCATAAGCCTGTTTGTTTAGTAGATTATTAACCTCGTGAGGAACAAAACAACAAGTTTCTTCTGAGTAAACTCTACTACCTTTCATTATAATGTCCTTATCAAGTTGCCAACCTTCGTTACCAAAACCCACTTGTTTGTTGCACCACTCTTTGAAGGATGAATAGTATTTGAAATTATCTGAAACAGAAACATCATTATAAGCTCTTAACCGTTTGTTGACCTTTTCACTGAAGCATCTTTCTAACATACTGCGCCAATGAGTGTACGCATTGTCCTGATAACAGTTACTATCCACTCCAAGAATACCTACACCGTAAACAGATGGTTGTAGCCTGTCTTTTACTACGCCACTCATGATTTGCGCCATAGAGTAGTTTGCCCTGTACCCTGTGTCTAAAAACACTACGTCAACATCCTCACAATTTACGTATCGAACGATACGTACTATCCCATACTTGTTTGTTGGATATGTTTCCCCAACCCTATCTTTCTTTGCAACCACGCTATACTCCTTATATTTTATCACAGCACATTAAGGCTTCGCAATACGTCCGTACCCACAATATAATCACCTTCGGGTTTACGAAGCATGTGTGCCATACTCCACATTTCGTTTAATACATACTTCCAATCAATTTCAAATTCGTTTCCACGCCAACCCACAACAGTCTTTGTTTCAGGGTACATTAATTGGAAAGCTTCACCAACAGCTTGTAAAGACTCTTTATCATTCTTACAGTCTTTCAAAACCTTATACATAGACTTATCACCAAAATCTAAATCACTGAAGCAGTTAGCTTTGTACGAGTCAGCAGAATCACCAGCTAATTGAAAATAAAACCATTGTCTGCCGTGACCTTTAACTTCTCCTTTACTGTTTAAATACAAACCACCAAAACCTGAACAATCTTGAATACCCTCAGCACCGAAAGGGTTATACACCAAACATTCTGTCCCTCTTGAATCTTTATCAGAAGATACAACGACCTTAGATTTATCACGATAAGCGTCAATTGTTACCCAATCGTCTGACTCTAAGCCTTCAACAACCTCTGCGCCATATTTCTTAATAATATAATCACGTACATCACCAAGAAGTAAAGGTCTTAGGGTATCATCCCTGTTTCCTTTGTATTTAAGCAGTGTACTTCGTTCAACACGCCAAGAATCTCCTTTGCCTAGATACCCATTAAACTTGTTTGTTTTTAGGGCATACAATACAGACTCAACCATACTCTTTGTTGTGTGTAACACATTAGCTATTTTTTCAGGTGTTTGAATGTCTGTGATAACCAATTCGTCCGCTTTATATTCTGTACCATTAAGCTTGTTGTGCTCAGCTAGTAAACCCTTATCTTTCTTCTGCCAGTGTCCATACAACTCAGTACGGGTCTTACAAGACCATGAATCACCTGTTATTGGGTGATAGACTTTAATTGTTCTTGTTTCCCCTGCGCTTGCTGCTCGATATGCTATCAAATCATAATCAAAAATCGCTCTCATATTCACTCCTCATAAACAAAGAAAAGGACACACCAATTAAGGAATGTCCTTTGTGTTAAAACTAATTACTTAACTTAATTGATTAACCATTAACAGCTTCTTCAAGTTCTAAGAATGAATTAAGTTTAGCTACTGTTTCACCTAATTTCGATGTAGCAGTAAGTTTACCGATCTTATTCAAATCTGACCAAGATACTTCAGGTAATTCTTCCTCTACTACAGTCTTAATATCTTTAAGTTCTTCGTTTAAAGTATCAATCTCTTGGTGGATAGAAATGATACGCTCTAATAGTTGCTTTACTTTAGTTAAATTCATTTGTGTTACTCCTTAATTAATTTAATGGTGGAGAGCATATTGCTACACCCTCCGTTTGTTACATCAGATTAAAACGGAATACTTTCGTCTAAATCTTCATCAGGTACAGTTGTTGGTTTTGGTTGTGTAGGTTGTTTCACTACAGCTTGTTCTTGCGAACCTTGCACTTCATTAAAATCAGAAGCTCCTTGTACCTCTAAGCCGAAATCATCGCCAGCATTACCTCCACCTTTCTTGTACTCAATCATTTCAGTAACTAATACATTCTTTAATCGAGAGAATGTACCAAAGTCATTACTGTTCTCTTCAAATGATACCTTACCTTTACTACCGTTTGCTGGCAGTGTGGTTTTAGTTACGTCAATAGCTGTATTCCCATCTTGAAGTAAAACTTTAGGTCGGTACATTTCAGGTAATTCTTTGCCATCCTTATACGATGCAGGCTTCTTAATCGTAATAACGTACTGCTTCTTTTCATCAGGGAATACAGGGTCAATCTTGTATGTCTCTTTGAAATCAGAAGTCTTTACAACTTTAGCTGTTTGTTTAGGGAAGCGTTCATTCCATGAATCTGCTGTATCTTCATCAACTACGATACCTACTTTATACTCCTTATCGTCAGATTGATACTTAGTTTGTGGTGTTTGGATAGTAACGAATACCAAAGTACCTTCGATAGTGTTTTGTGTTAATGTAGCCATGTTTAGTTTCCTCTTAGTTTATGTTTAATTCATGTTTAGTGAATAGTTAGTTATAACCTTGTTAGGTTATGAGGTGTATTGTATATCATCTAAATTCTATACGCAACACCTTTTTCAAAATAATTTAAATATTTTATCAAATAATTTATTTATCTGACATTCGTTGTAAAGTGTCTTTATGACGTTCTTTAACACCGTTCCAAGCCTGTTGTAAAACTTCGTTTGTGTACTGCAAGTTCTCATCATTATGCTGTGAGAACATATCCTCAACATCGACATCCCGAATCCAAACCAATCCTGTTGTCTCTGCTGTTTGTTTTGGTGAGTGCTGTACACCTCCAAGATGATGTTTTAATACTAATTGCATATCTGATGCAATCTTAATATTCTCTGTTGTTTTAGGAACATCAACAACTTCTGCATCTAACATATCATACTGAGAGCAAATATAATTACTTAATGCTTTGATGATGATGCAAAGGTGATTCTTTTCTACTGTTATTTCATACATTTGTTCATTCATATTACCTCTCCTTTTCACAAGTAACAATCTTAGTTTCTAAAACTACACGATATGGTGTTTTACCAACTTCATTAACAGATAATACAACTCTATGTGTTTCTCTGTCAACATTATAATGATCTACAACTTTTGCTTCAGATAGAAAAGGGTTGTATGCAAGGTAATCAAAAGCTAATTCCTCAAATACACAACTACCTAAATCTTCAATATCAATACTCATTTATTTCTCCTCAATTACAAGTTTTTGGGCTTCGCTTATGTAGTAGTCATAATCAACATCCCAACGGAATGCTTCAATATTATTACACGTTTTGACATTCCACTCAGTATCAATACCAATTCTTCGGAAATCTGTACTTCCTTCAAGTGGAGGCATTACTTTAACAAGTTTTCCACCTTCTTTACAAGCATAGTAACGACAAATATTTTGTAACTTAGTCTCCTCAAACTCTAAACCTTCATCATCAAGTGGTGTCAATAACACAAGACTAGATGAACGAGGAACTTTTGTACGCAATAAGAAATCATACTTGTTCTTGTGGTTACGAATAAACTCTTCAACAGGAATACCCTCTAACATTTCTACCACTGCTGCCATTTGAATAACTTTAGCGGAGTGATTTTGATGCCAACCTAATTCATCTGATACATAAGCTCCTTTAAGTTTAACATCACCGTTTGTATACTTAGCTACGTAATTGTTGACATTTTGTATATACATTGATTCGTACTTAGCGTACTCCAATTGCAATAACACATCATCTTCCCACTGTTTACAAATTTCCATATACCTATCTTCAGAATCTCTTGGTAATTTCACTGTAATACCATCGGTGTTAGCTTGGATTACTGATAACCCTTTAATGGTTAGAAATCTTTCAACAAGTAATGATAAAGATAACTGACCATTGATTGTAATCTTCATAGTGTAACTAGAATCATAGAATGGGGAAAACTCATTGTTGCTATCACCATATACACCATTCAGTGCCAACTTCATAACAGCATTTTCAGGTGAACCTTTTTTGAATGACTTACGTTGTTCGTATACATCTTTATAAATAGTACAGAAAGTTTGTCCTAAGTGTAAAGGGTATACATTATTAGAAATCGCAATGTTGGGATACATTGAACTCACATCGCAATCGATCAATAAATGATCAACATCTTCTCTAACTATCTGAGATTCAAGAGAAGAGTGGATTCCCCCGACACCGTAGTCATATCGCAAACCATCAATAACTACATTGAGAGTGGATGCAATTTTAAAACATCCGTAGTAAGACTTCTTAGGAATACGTACAACCCGTTCTTTCTCTTTACCTGTCTTTTCATCAATGTACTTTTCCTTAACAGGATTACCTTGAGAATCTTTTAAAGTCTCTAAAGCTTTTAACTCCTGTTCTTCAACCCAACCAAGAGGGTGTAATTTAAGAAACTCTTTAACTTCTTTCTCACTTGGTTTGGTTTTAAACTTAATGCGCTTAGTATCCATCTCAGCATACTTAGCTACATCACCAAGTAAGTGTTCTTCAATGTCAGTAAATACACCTTTTGTTTCTTTGATTGTTTGTTTAGAGAACCAATCTTTTAAAGCAATAAATTCAGGACGTTTGAAGTTGTAGTAATCAAATAAGCAATCTTTTAGAGCAATTGATTTATGTTTAGTTTGATTCATCTTACGTCTACCATGAGAATCAACTTTATAACAAATACCTTTCCGATGCTTCTCAAGTTCTAAGATGAAGTAATCTTTACCAATCTTCGTATCGTTATGGTTCATAAAGTTATATGAATATTTCTTACTCAAATCTTCACGTAAACGAATAGCGGGAATATTGTGGTGGTAAAACTTCTTAGTCTCTAAAACATCGTGTAAGTTATAGTGCTTCAATACATCAATTTCAGAATGCGTTAAGTGCTTACCTACAGGGAATGGTAGGTCTTCGATATTATCTGACAACATATTAAATTCAAGCATCTTCAATGAAGTCATACGTGCTTTGTTATCAAAGTGATTAATCTTAAACAAATCAATCTGAGGGATAATCTCATCTTCAGATTTAACAATCTTAGCAAACCCATCACGAGCTGTTTGAATCTGAGCCATAGCGATATTGTAGACATCATTAGCGTCAATGTAATACTGAACACCTTGATGTTTAGCTTCTTTAGCTTGTTCCATGATTGCATGTAAAACTGGATAGTCAAACCCTAAGTTGTTAAAACCAATCATGCGCCATTTGTTCTTAGCTAGATGACGAAGATAACTCAATATTTCTTGTGTTTGATTCATACGATCTGATACTTCCCATACACGTACCACTTTACCATCACTAGAAGATGTAGCTAAAGTAAACACGTTAGGAAAAGTTTCAATATCGAAAATGTAATCATTTGGAATATAATTCTTTTCTGTTGACACAATTTACTCCTTATAAAACGCAAAAGAACAGATGAAGCAATAATACCTCATCTGTTCTAGTGTTGTCTATATGTGTTTACGCATTAGTCGGTTATTTCTACCTCATACTTCATTAAAGCTTCGTAAACTCTTGGGTCGATCTGATCTTTCCAATCTTCTGCAACTTCTTTAATTCGTTTTTTAATGTAATTGTAATCCGTTACATCTCCCTCTGTAAGCATTATTAAATCTTCTTTACCCCATCCAATGTAATCAACTTGATCCCTCCGACTTCTTACAAATGCAGTATCTTTAGGAGCAAAGAAATAAGGAATAATTGTAAACCTATCATCTTCAGGAATGATTAAAACGAATGCAGAAATATCTCTTACACTTGCTAAGTCAAGTCCAGCATATGCATTCATCCCTCTGTAATCTTCTAACCTTATTGGAGCTTTATCACATTCCATCCATTGAGCATCTGATAACCATTTACTAGCTGAACTCATCCATTGATTTAAATGTAACATCCTAAATGTATTCTCATAACTAGGAAGTTTTATAGCTTTCTCTTGCTCTCTTTTTAA
>ENA-OSIY01001038-OSIY01001038.1-marine-metagenome-genome-assembly--contig:-NODE-1038-length-15165-cov-22.830925_pt1 | contig 15165 bp, 18 predicted proteins | sample MGYA00237884_ERZ534233 | MGnify/ENA primary metagenome ERZ534233 (study PRJEB26412, sample SAMN06343840) | marine metagenome | isolation source: estuarine water | place: USA: Columbia River Estuary... | reverse complement strand
ATGACAATTAAACTGTCTAGTGGTGGCTTGACTGGAGCGCAGACGGCGGCGGCTGTATGGGATGCTGACCCAACGGGTTACAACACCGCTACCAACTTTGGTGGTGTCATAATGGAAACAAATAACTTAGCTAATGGCATTGAGAGCCTAGTATTAGATATCCCACAGACGGTTTGGGATGCACCAAAGTCTAGCCACACAGTAGCAAATACGTTTGGTGACTACCTAGACGCTAAGGTTTCTACAGTTGCTGACACAGCACGCATCCAGCTTCGCCAAGGACCTTTCCTAATCCGGCAGAACGCATCGGAAGGTTTGATTACGGAAGTCAATCAATTCCTGTCCACTGTGCCTAACATTGAAATAGTCCTTATTGACTCTTCCGGTGGAAGCGTATCCGTTAGTGGATCAACACTTGTCATGCGTGTAAGGAACCAGGCTGGTACTGCGGTAGTCAATAACATTACACCTACAGTTGCATATGCTGACGGTGGCGTTATCAGATGGACACCAAACCTATCGTGGACAGCACTAGGTGTTACTACAGCAGGTACATATAGAATCGTTGTAGAGCGTACAATGGGTACGGTAACAACCACCTTTGGTCCATTCCTGGTGCAGTTAAGTAGCGGATAAATGAAATACGTAACAGTCACAAGCAACGTTAGAGGAGTGTCACTCAGTATAAAGAGTGGCGTCTCTACCGGCTTGCGACCAGCCGCACAACAAGTAGCCCAGAGTGCTAAACGACACGCAGGTACAAACATAGCATCCGGCAAACTTGTGCAAAGCATCCGTGGTCGTAAAGTAAGTAAGTTTGTAGCTGAAGTCATTGCAGATCCACATGGACCAAACTGGGTAGGTAATGACGTCCATTACGCTATCTTTCTGCACAACGGTCACAAAGCACCTATCGTCGCGTATCCCGGTAATCCCTTCCTAACCAAGGCAATGGTAGAACAGAAAGACAATGTGGCACGTATTGTTCGTGACACAATCAGGCAGGTACTACCGTGAGCATATACGAACCTAGGTTAGCAAGGCAGTGGATTAATAGTAAGCTTGCTGCCACAACAGTATTGAATTTTGTTAGTGGTGTATACCAAGACTTGGCTGTTCAGGATGCACGAAGTCCATATGTCATCATCGAAGAGATTGGTGGATATGACCTAGAAGCTGGACACAGGCAAGGAGCATTTATTGAATTTCACGTGTTAGTCGTTGGTTTTGCTGGAGTAGACGACGACAACATGTACAACGCAATGGATGTGATAGATACTGCATTAATAAATGCAAACGAGACGTACAGTGGGTATCGCGTGATTTGCCGATCGTCGGGTGTAGTTCCCTCTACAATCGAAGTTGGTGATGGTCAAGTATATTGGCGTACAGTTGGACGAACCTGGCGAATATTCGTCAGTAACTTATAGGAGTAACAGATGGCACTAATTCTTGAGGATATGTCAATCACCTTTTCGATTGGTGATGCATACACTCCCGGCACTGCACCTAACTGGACAGGTGCGGCAACGTATTCGTATCTTGGCGTAGCACGCTCTATTGAAATCTCGGATGAGTTTGATTCCGTGAACGCTGGTGGAGCTACTGGTATTAAACGCCGTTACTTCAACCGCAACCAGATGATTCGAGTTCGTGGTGTTGTTACCTACAACGCGCTTAACGTCTTGAACCTTCCACAGGCTAAGTCTTTGGCTACATACACACTTGGTCTTTACAACATCAAAATCGCAGTAAAGAACAACTCTACGCTTACACCAGCCAGAACCTATGAAGGTGTCATGCGTCGCATGAGTATGTCTACAGACCAAGGTAACCCACAGATTGAGGAGATGGAAATCGACCTCATGGCTGACTGGGGATCTTATTCAGTTAGTCAAGGAGCTTAACTATGGCTTTAATTATGGAGGATATGGCTGTACAGATCTGGGTATCTGCACTTCCATACGCGCCTACTGGGGCAGCACCTACATTTTCTACCAATAGTCAGATTATCGGTGTAAGCCGATCTGTTGAATATAGCGACGAGTTTGATTCCGTCAATGCTGGTGGTGCAGCAGGTATCAAGCGTCGCTATTTCAATAGGCAACAGATGGTTCGTCTTCGCATGGTAACGACTTACAATGCGGACAACGTATCAAACCTCTCTGCTATTCGTGGTCTGACAGTGTATTCACCGGTTGGTTATGTTGGCTACGTACGTATCAAAAACAACGGTGCGCTTGCTACCTACCAAGACTTCGTCGGAGTCATTCGTAGTTTCCGAATGAGTACTGACCAAGGTAATCCACTAATCGAAGACATCGAGCTTGACGGTATGGCGGATACAACTGGTTGGACAGGTGCAATAACACCTCCGTAAGTATAGTAAACTGGCTATATGAAATTAGGCGACATTGTACAAAACGCTCCGAAATATGAGCGTCCCGCTGTTGAAGTAGATGTGACGGATTGGCTTGGGACAGACGACGATAAGGTTATCCTTACTTGGCGTCGCCCAGGTGTTCCGCAGATTTACCAATCTAGTATGGACGCTCAGGAATTAACAAAGCGTTATCCCGACATTCCTTTTCCTCTAGCGATGGATATTTGTGCTATGGCAACAGCGCACGAAAAACCATTACCTTCTGAGGAATGGCCAACTGCATTGTTTTATTTGTGGGTAGCTCAAAATCACATGGACTGTTTTGACTACTTGTTCCGTACATTCAACGAGTCCTTTGCTGGTTTGAGTCAGGTGCGTGGGTCGAAGCCTAACGACCTAAAAAACTCATCGTCCGAGTGTGCTCCAAGCACTGGAGAAGACACCCTTTAGAGGTGGATCTCCCGTACTTTGCTTTGCTTGATCTAATCGAATTAGAGCAGATGGAGCAAAAAGAGTTCGCTCGGATGAAAAAAGAAAACGAGGAGAAATTCAGTGGCAACAGAACTCGGCGACATTAAGATCCTTATTGATGTAGACGTCACAAGGTTTGAAGCATCACTGAATAACGCTATGTCCCGTGCCACGAGCTCGTTCAATCGAATGGGTGCGGGCATGGCGTCCTCTGTAAACTCTGCACTTAGTAGTGCTTTCCAACAGCAATACGGTGCTATCGGTGTTGGAGTAAGAAACGCATTTGCGTCTGCGTTCGCGGCGGCTAATCAACAGCAAGCCCAGCAGATGGCACAGATGCGGCAGAACCTTCGTACTGTTACAGCAGGTGTAGGTGGCACAGGTAGCACCGGTAACATGACGCAAGTAGGGCAAACAGCAGGAAGCTCATTTGCTATTGGGTTTAAGAGTCCTATTCTAAACGCTATCGGCGCTATTCACAGCGCGATATATGGACTTAAAGATATTGGCCAAATGGTTGGAACAGTTACTGGTTTCAATATGGCAGCGAACCTAGGTACGATCCAATCTCAAATCAGTACATCCTTGAGAAGCACTAGGCAAGGAGCGGAGATTACTGGTCAGCTGCAAGACTTTGCAATGAAGACACCGTTTGCGGCTACTGATGTTGCCGGCATTGGACGCAAGATGCTTGCTATGGGTACGCCTGGTGCTGAGTTGATGTCTACTATTTCTACTCTTGCTGATGCGACAGTAGCAAGTGGTGGTGGCGCATCTGAGCTTGCTGAGTTGTCCGAGTTTATTGCCAAGTTGCGGATGAATCCAAGGGCTATGGATTCCGATACTTTGCTTGGTCTTGTACGCACAGGAGCACCACTACGGCAAACAGCAGAGTCTATGGCAGGTCGTAGATTCGGTAATGAACAAGAAGCCACAATGTTCTTACAGTCGCGACTAAGCGGTCGTGGTGCAAAAGGCGTCGAAGAGTTACTTGCTGGCATGGCACGTTCTTCTGGTGGATCGGCTGAAGCACTTGGTCGGACAAGTCTACCTTCTGTCAGTCAAAGAGTTTCTGAAGGCGCCCAGTCGGTATTGATGGGCACAAGTGGCCAAGGTTTAAATGTTGCACTTGGTGGATTGAATCTATTGGCTGACGTTTTTACAACGTTAGGTAAGTTGAACAGTGCTGCCCTTGGCGTACCTGGTTTGATATTGATTGTGTCTGTGTTTGGGTACTTAAAAAATGCTTTAGGGCAAGCATCTATAACTTTAGGTCAGTTTGTTCAAAGTTTAAATCAATTTACAACTGCAACACAAGTTGCCACCGCAACACAAACAGCAACAAGGATGATGAATCCTGGTGGCCAGATAATGGGCATGATGCCATTCGGCCCTATGAGTCCTTCTTTTCTACAGACTCATACAATGAACATGGCTGGGCAATTCATTCCAAATCCAATGCAAGGGCCACAGTTAAATCCTCCAACAGCTTTGCAAAATGTAAAGTCTTCTATACAAGCAAGAATGACTGCAATGAATGCAGGTGTGAATAACTTCTTGTCTAATATGAATCCTGGCATGGCAGGTAATTTACTTACTGGTGGATTGATGCTAGGTGGAGTGCTTGCATCTCAAAGTTTAGCAAACCAGCAATCAAACAACATTGGTAATCAAAAGGCTCTGGCTGAAAGCACTCGACTACAAAACGCTCTTGGCGGTGCGGCAACAGGCGCAATGCTTGGAGGAATGATTGGATCGTTGTTCCCCGGTATTGGAAACATAGTTGGAACGGTTGCTGGAACATTAATTGGTGGTGCCGCTGGATACCTTACATCACCAGACCCAAACAACTTACCAAGTAAAGCAATAGACGAGAACACAAAGGCGCTTAACAACGCTACCGTCGCTATGACGTTACTGGCATCTAGCATTATTGGTGCTGGTCCACGTGGTGCCGGTGCTGTTTCTGCAATCGAGCTTGAGATGTATATGGCGTCAAGGAACAACATGATGAACGTAGGTATTGGATAATGCCTATTCCGCAATGGCGCATTACTTTTGATGTAGAAAACCGGATGACACAACGTCCAGGTTTTGCACAGTCTCCGTTTGGTACGAATATCCAGCAGTACTTCCGCCCTACTAATGTAGAGTACACATGGCAAGAACCTATCACCGGGATGATAATGCTCAAGCCAAGTTTCTTGACGGCGGATTGGACGACAGCTACGCATTGGTACGATGAATCCGTTATTACGAGGGATGAACCATATTGGGAGTTAATGTGGCACGGAGACGGTGGAGACCCAGCCTTTAACGGAAAGTTTCTAGCGTCTGAAACACCAACACTTGGTGTCAAGACTATGCCTACATTGACTGGTGCTATACACATACCTCAATACATAAGTACTGCTGGATATCCTTCCGACACTATTCGTATTGGTATGCAGACTGCTACTGGTGCAAACACTGCTAGGGATGAAGGATTTGTTATCAACTGGAAGATAGCAAGTCGTGAGGTGATGACCAACAAGTATCGAAACTGTTTGTTCATTGCCATTGAAAAACTTGGTGTGCACATTGACTTTACGGGCAAGTGTTCTGTCTACTGGTATGACGCTCCCGTTTCTGGTGTTTACACAACTGCCACATTGATAGATTCGTTTGACATTGGATCCATCACGGAGATGACTGGTAAATGGCAAACTTTGTCCATCATTCCAGTGCCTCAAATGGGCGTCCTGATTACAAACCACACAACAAAGTCAACCGTACAAAAGAGTTTCAAATCTGCGGCTGACTCCAAGTCTATTGCTGGAAAGCTTGTACAGGTTCCACTTCGTACAGACTCTGGTATTCCGTATGTTGTTGATGCAGGTAAGTTAGAGCTTGGATTCAATCCTGACTTTGCTAACCTGACTTACCACACTGCAATCCATAGGATTCGTTACAAGACATCCGCTGAAGGGTCAGCCGGATACACGTTCTTCACACAGGTTTATGACCCGGGCTTTATACCGGCAACATCACCAGCAAGTCATACAACTGGCGCATATCAAACAAATGCTGCGACATCGTCTACTGTTGAGTTAGTGGACCAAGATGTCGGCACGTACAACATTGGGACCGATAGATTCTTTAGGCACAAAATACAACTGGCCACAACGAACGCTATTTACACACCGATGGTGTACGGCGTTTACCTACGCTGGGACAAACTTAGAGTAACGCGAGCAACGACACCAGTACTCATTGACAGATACAGCCACCTTGAGTTTTTCGATGATGACTTGGCATATGGTGGTGGACGAGTCAAAGCAACACACGTAACACAAAACGAAATTACTATTGTGGAGCGTGGTGACACCACCTACAAGATTGAGCGTACCGATGACCCAACGGTAGCCACGCCTACATGGGTCACACAGCAGACTGGATGGGCCAGGCTGTCATCCTGTGATGTGTTCTTGGACAATGCTGGCACTAACTCGTTTGCATACAGGTACGAAGCTGAGTGGGAGCTTACTAGCGAGATTGGTAGATTCAATGAAGTCAACCAATACCTGCACACAGCATTTGATGGAACCAACATTGGTTCTGCTATCAACAACGTATTGAATGCAGCTGGGTACGACGCTATTCCAACGATAGACCTACCTGCGGATGCCATCAATACCATTGTTCCTGTTCCTCCGCGTGGGCAATCATGGAGACATGGAACCAAGACCGGTGATCGTGGCGACAAAATCATCCGTCAGTTGCTGATGTTACTACGTAAGCAATTTGTGGAATATCGATTACGTTGGGACCAAATCAATTACAAATGGGTTCTGGAAGCAAAACCCGCTTACAATGCCGCCACGATATGGAAGTTTGTACCAAACCCAGCGGATCACAATGTCGCATCCAATAAAATCTGCGTAGGTGAGTCACCGAAGGTTTATACAATTAACGTCTCACCACCAGAAACTAACTACATCAATGGTGTTGGAACGACAACAGCACAGAACGATGCAGCACGTGTACCAGCTGCAAATCCATTGATCAACCGAGCAAGCATCTTCGACTCTAATAGTCCTGACTACCTTGGTCGAATCATTACCTCAATGCCTATCTTCGTTCCGTACATACAGCCTGAAGACATTCTGAAGATGTCGAGGCGTGTGTATGATGCGGCAGCACAACGACGATTTCAGCTTAAGGTCTGCTCGTTCTACTATGTTGATGGATTCCAGCCTGGTGCTCGATGTCGAATGTTAATGGTCAATGGTGTAGATACAGATTACGATGATCTATACATGAAGCGGCGTACCGTAGTTATCAGTCGTGATAGTGGTGGTATTGTCGCTCCAAAGGTTGAATATAACTGTGAGAATAACTACGTAAGTACGGTGTATTAATGAATATTCGAACACAGATTGACATGCAACAGCAAGAGTTTCGCCGTCAGTCATTCCTGAGTGGACAGATTAATGGCACCGTTGGATTCAACAGCGAACGTGAGTTAAACGCTAACGTCTCCACGTTCCATGAGCTTCCTGTTTACGTCTCTCCTAACTGGAATTTCGTACAGCAGGATGGAAGTGGTAACTTCTACATTCTTGCTGGTTACTCTATGACCGGTGGTCCGGACGTACCTAGACCGTAATGCCATACCTGGACGGCACACGGAGTGCGACAGCTGCATGCGACATCTCTCTGAGTTACAACATCCTTGTATACCCAAATGACCTTGTCCCTTTTGTCGCGCGGAAGCTTGGATATGTAGATGGCTCGATAGGCGGAGTAGGTACTCACACAGGCGCTTATAGCACATGGACATGGTCATGGATAAGCACTCCACATGCGCCAACATGGCAGTGGTTCATTTACCTTACGATGGTATCCAATGATGGTTACGGTCACTCAACCACTGTTGTAAAAACGGTGGCCAGTGGTACTGAGAATTTTGCGACTGAGTGGGTCGATGTCTCAGCAACACTTACCGGCTCTTGGTCATGTACTGTTGGCACTGACAAACTGTGGGATATTACCGAGGCAGCATATTCAATCTCGACTGCACCGACTGTTTTTCCACCTGCCACGAATTATCGATGGTATGAAATGTCAAGGTATGGAAGCACACCATCGTGTACCTTGACCATTGGTGGTACTTCATGCACAGCAACCGGCGCATATACATCTGGTGCGCGTAAGAAAATGCTGTACATCTTTGGTTTGATCTACGCTGGAATATGCCAAGACGAAGCGACAGCAGCGGCATCAGTTAGTAATTACCTGGTCAATGGCGTTGCACCTTATGCCGCATCACATAGTCATACGTTCGGCGGACAATCAGCGACAAACTGGGCAATCACAATGTCAGCCGCTACATATGACGTTATTACAGTAGATCTTAGTAGTTACGCTCGTATAGCAGCAACCTGTGCTTTGAATACTCGCATACGTGCTTGGGATGGTGCGTACCCTGATAGCCTAACTTGTAGGATTACTGGATTCGATGCTGAGACAACGGGATACAGGGATGTCACTGGCACCGGTTCAATTTCATCGTCTGATACCTTTTATAAATATTCGGCAGTCAGCGACATCGTCAAGAACAGCACGAGTGATTCTGAAACCACTGCACTTGATAGTGTCCCAATTAGTGTTACTGCGGCCATTACTGGTGCATCACTTACGACTAATGGCGATAGCAACACAAATACACGTGTAATGTTCCGTGGATGGCGTTTCACGGGTTGGTCAATTGCAGAGACTAACAACCGTTCCATTTCTGGTACAGGTAACGATCGTACGTATTCACCGTTTGAGGGTATGTCTGGCTACCGTTACTTGGATGTCCAAGTCAAAGCACAGACCGGTACAAGTGTGCCTGGCGTTATTACTCTGACTGATTATCACGGAAACACAAAAGAGTGGAATGTTGTTGGCGCGACAACATCTTATGCTACGGTTACTTTGGACTTGTGTTCTCCTGATTCTCACTCATTGGCAGCAATACCGGACAAAGACGCTAAGGACAATCCATACCCAAGAAAGAACACTACCAGTACATCGTTTGCTGGATCAGAAAGCGTTGATAGTGCCTATTGGGGCATTACTTCATGCCAGAGGTTACGCGTCTCTAGTGGTGCAATTGACATTGGCACAACCATTCTAAAATATACAAACACGGATTCTACATATGTACCAGACACCGTAACATCTTCTTTTGAGCGTATAACGCCTTCAATTGTTGCTGAAGTTGGAACAACCACTTATTACTACGGACGCAGATTTTGGCAACAAGACCGTGATGGTAGAAACGAAGAAGAGAGCGACGTCCATTGGCAAATGACTGTTGGTGGGTCTACTGGGGTCACTACATATTCTGTTAGTATGCTTACCATTGCGCAGCTCGCAGCGCAGGTCAATGCAAGTGATGTAAGTATTGTCAGGCATCCGGGTTGGGTTATGACTAGATCAGTTGTACAGCCTGGCGGTGGCACATGTGCGGTATCGCAACCTCCTTTGCGGGATTGTTACCTCAATGGTGATACTGGCTACGCTACATGGTTGTATGGCGGCGGCGCCTTACTTACGCCTAACGCTACATCTGGCACAGATTTTTCGTATGGACATCAAATAACAGCAGGAACTATAACGGCTCAAACTCTATTTGACAGCATAAATGGAGACTTTCCACCTGACCTCTACGATCCATTTGACATTAATGGCGGCACAGACAGCGCCTTGTATCTTGGTGGTGTGTCTTTACTTCGTGGTATCGCACACGGTGGGCTACTTGACACCAACGGTGAGATAGTTACTACTGGCACAGTGGACTTGATACGCACTAGCGATAGTAGTAACCGGGGTTCAGATTCGACAATAGACGCGCAAGGAAGATACTACACGGGTACGCCTTGGGGACTAGGTGAAGTAAACCACCATGTTGACTATGTAACAAAGAGTCAGAACATAAACCCTGTGCATACTAGCCATCGACACCGTGTGTGGTTCCGCGATGTCCTTCAAGATATCTTTTCTGCTATTGAAGCGTTTAAGAACAAGGGATTCTTGATGCTGGGTAAAGCTACTAAGATTAACGTGCGATGGCAAGACAATCCTTTAACTGAGCGTTTACCGGGTACGGTCATTACGTCAGACAATATTGTCAAGTTACGAGACTCTGACAATAACGGTGACTACATCTTTATCCTAATCAAGGGAAGCACAAGTTACACGCTAAGTTACACGACAGATAACGGCGCCACAAAGGGAGACTACCTTACAGTGACAGCAGGTACAGCAGGGTTTGAGTGCGACACTAACCGTGGGTTGCTTATCATAATCTATGACGATGGCACTACATCATCACCAGGGAACATCAAGTACAGGTTGAGTAGAGACCAAGGTACTACTTGGACTACCGCTGCCAACTGCACAATTAACAGCGTCACGCCACAGGTAGGTAAAGTGCTTGACACAAGTTACGATCCACACCTTGGTGGAATGCTTTACGCAATCTTCGATATTGGCGGAACAAAGAAGGTTTGTAGATCGACAGATCTTGGTGCTACGTGGGAAGTAGTCCTGACATAGAAAACCCCGCCTTAGGGGTGACGGGGTTACTACTGGACATTGGGGAAATTAAGTAGCAAAAATAGTATACACAATAATGATATGAATACCCAAGAGACCAAGCCCCAAAAAGAACTGACTCGCCAACAAAAGCGGGTGTGGGCAGCCGTCACACAACTTGGCTTTCAAGGTGCGAGTAAAGTTCTGAAGAAAAGTGAACGAACACTTGAATGGCATATGTACCGGATATCTAAGGCGCTCGGAACAAACAACCGACACGAGCAAGCAAAGCTGCTTGGAATACGCATTAGGATCGAGCGCATTAATATTGACAATGCGTCATAGCGTGTGACATAATGCCTCCAATATGGAGGTTAGTATGACGCGAACAAGCGATCAGTTAGACCAAGTCGCACCGGCGCTCGTTGGTATCCACAATGAGTTAAGGGCGATTGTAAAGGATTCGAAGAATCCAGCATTTAAGAGTAAGTATGCATCACTGGATGCTATCCTTGACACCATCCGTCCAATCCTGGTGAGGAACGGTTGTTTCGTTACGCAGACGGTAACGGAAGGTGCGACACACAACGTCACGATGCGTCGCAAACAGAACAACGAGCAGACAGAGCAAGTGGTTGAGACGTTTCAAGAGACGTCTGTCTTCACGATTACAGCGGCGTCTCGTTGTATACATTTATCCGGCCAGTGGATAGAATCTATCAGCATAGTCCCTGTTGCAAAGTTCGATGCACACGGACTTGGAGCTGCTCAGACCTACGCTCGTAGGTTTTCTTTGGCTAGTCTACTTGCCCTTGCAACGGACGATGATGACGACGGTAATGCATCCACGATTCAGCATGCACCTCGTCATGTAGCGACAACGCCAGATGTAAGCGTCGAGTTTTGGAAACTAGTCAAGGATAAACATGGTGATCTTACTATTGATAGTAAGAGGGAAATCTACCGTGAGTATTCAGGCTCACCTACACCATCCGTTGAAGGCTACGCAATAGCACTCAGAAAGTTGCAGGAAGCAAAATGAGTTACGTCCTCGTAAGTTTGTTTTGTTCTATTCTTGGATTTGTTGTTGGCGCATTTACACTACTGCCGCACCGTATTTACGATGACACCATCGTCAGTTATCGCAATCAGCGCGGTGAGGTTGTTTGGGCGAAGACTGTTGGGCATCAGTACGAAGGAACAGACTTCGTCGTCGTGCAGCGATGTGACCACGCAGGGGAATTCGTAGGCGTGGTCTTTGTCCTGAGCGCAGACAGGCTGTCTTGGAAAGATGATAGGGGGAACAAATGGACGAAAAAAGTATTCAACAAGTAGAAGTGTCGGGAGATTGGCTAGTGGACGCAGAAACGGGTGAGATTGTTGGTATGTCTCCAGAGTCTAATCGGTACATCTCAAGGGTAGAAAACATTTACGACCTTGAGAAGTACATGGCTAACCTCATGGACATGGAAACAGACCTTGCAGCGAGGAAGCTTGCTCTTGGTGCAATCATTGAGAATGCCAACAAACTGATTGGTGTATTGCAGGATCGTGTTGACTGGTACAAACTCAAGCACCACGATGAGATTCGCATGGTCGCCGAAGGTAACTTGGCTCGTGGCACAAAGACATACCGTTGTGTCTACGGTACGGTTGCATTCCGCAAGAAGAATCCTCGCATCGCGATCAAGGATGACCAGCAAGCAATAGCCTGGGCGGAAGCAAACGTACCAGAAGCAGTCATCGTGTCAAAGAAGGTCCTCATTTCAAAGCTGGACATCGACAATATCCCTGCTGAGTCAGACGCATTCGAGATTATCCCTGCGGAAGAAAGCATGGCGATCAAAACACTATGACAGTACAAGTGATACGCGACTTCCTGAAAGAGGAGTTTGATTCGCATCAATCGTTTGTACGGTGGAGTCGTCCCATTACTTGGGACGGCTTGACTCTTATGAATGAGACACCAAGCAATTACGAACATTACATGCGTCGCATAAAGATTGCATGGAAGGGAGACTTTGTCTCTCACATCGACTTTGACCACGACATTCGCAAGTGGTCAGAGGGACGAAGGCATCTTGCCTTTCGTATATACAAGGAGCTAGAGAAGTTTAATGGCTGAATACGCCTTTCATAATCGGAAACCCACACGTACAGGGACAAAGCTGAATATTGGCTACCGGTCCTTTATGCTTAGGTTCAGTAAGGACGAGCTGGAGTTTATCAAGCTGGCAGGTGAGCGTCGCGGATTGTACATCTCAGCGCTCGCTAGGGAGGCAGCACAGCTACTTATCGCCGGACACGTACAACCAGTCAAGAAGCGTGCAATCACCCGTAGGGAGGAGCGATTGCAGATCAACCTTGGAGAGACTACACATAGTCAACTACAAGCGTTTTGTGATAGCAAGAAGCCACGATGGCTACTAACGACAGTACTGAGATCCGCAATGTTAGACATTGCACGGATGCGATAGATAATCAACCCGGTGAAACATCCGGGTTCATTATTACCAAAGGGGAAATTATGTGGGTCAAATTGGATTGTAAGTTTCCAATGAATAAAGCTGTGCGTAGGTTATCTAGCGATGCATTTCGCTGGTACATCTACGCCCTTTGTTATTCAGGTGAACACTTGACAGACGGGCGCCTGGACTCTATGGATGTAGAGACAATTACCAGCTGTATGCGTGTTCCTGAAGCAGTCTTTGGTGAGGTTTTGGCGTCTGATTTGGTACGTGAAACGGACGCTTGGCAGTACGAAATTGTGGGCTATACGGACACGCAAACGAGCCGTGATTACGTCGAAAAACGACGTGCTGATGATCGTACTCGGAAGGCCAGTTTAGTTTCACGCCGCAACAATTCCGCAGCGGAATCCGCAGTGGAATCCGTTGTGGAGTCCGCTGAAGATTCCACGCGTATAGAATTAAGAATTAAGAAGAAGAAGATAGATACAGATAAAGATATATGTATAAGAGATTTAAATACAAATACCTCGATTGCAGTAGCAACCGAGACTCTTACACCAAAGCTTTGCGTATCGATGTTCGTAGATCTATGGACAGAGAAGTACGGACATGCACCTACAGGCTCGCTAGCGGCGCTAGGGGGACACTTTAAGCGCGTTATTGGGAAAACACCCGACGAGACTATAAAGTCTTCTATATCGGCGTTTTTCGGGCTATCCGATACATGGGTTTTAAAGAACGCTCACAAGTCAACAGTACTTGTTTCAATGTGGGATTCTTTGGTTACTGGGAGTGCTACAACACAGCACGTGAAGAGGACAACAAATCAGGACATTGCACTGCAATTCCGTGACAACATTTTGGAGCAAATGAAATGACACAGATAGCTACTCGGAGTGGTGTTGACGTCGAAGCAATACGGCACGTAGTAGACCGCATAGTGCCTATCGTGGCGCGTTATCAGGGAGTCACGATAGATGAGACAGACTGCAAGCTTTATGCCCAGGCGTGTCGCTCCTTAGCGGATCCTTACAACGCTAAAGGACTTAACGAATTAGAGATGAAGATTCGGCGAGAGTGCAAGTTTAGACCTACACCAAAAGAGGTTGAAGACTGGGCCGAGACAATAGCCGCGCAGCACAGTGCAGCGAATGAAGCTGCTCGCAGGGTCTATGAAGCGTCAATGTTCATCGAGCCGCATCCAGAAGAGACCGAACGTGCACGTGAGAAATTCCGCCAGAAGTTTAGAGACTTGATGGCAGGGAACAAAATGCCATGAAGTGGAAAGCAAGAAGACTTAAGTACGATCCTCTCGCTGAATACAGCGGATACCAAGACGAAGCACGGAAGCGTGTCAAGCTGTGCATCCAGGATGACTTGATGACTTACAAGGACGCCGGCATTTTCCTTCGCATGAATCCAAAAAGTCTACGCGTGTACAAACATCGTGGACATTTGACCGGTGAGCGCATAGGGAAGATATTCCTGCTCCACGGGGCGTCTGTGAGGGCCTACATGCAAGCAAATGCACCGGAGGAGTTACAGTGGTGGCTAGAGCAAAAGCCAGACATCCTGACAGGATCCATCGTCGAGGAGATGAATGAAGGCAAGTTGTAAGAAGTGTGGAGCGGAAGGCATTGCAGAGCAAGCGCAGCATAGTACATTCGTACTCAACTGCAAAGCATGCGGTGCTTTTGGTTTTGCGGGTACGCCACCGGCAAAGAGTAAGTATCGCAACCAACGCATGTATTCCGTCGAGTATGGAATGTTTGATTCCAAGATGGAATTCAAACGCTTTGGTGACCTACTACTACTACTCAAAGCTGGCGCCATAACGGATCTCAGAAGACAGGTACGGTACAAGCTTGAGCACCAGGGAATCTTTTACGGTGTGTACATAGCTGACTTTGTCTACCAGCAAGGCGATCAAACAGTAGTGGAAGACGTCAAAGGGTTTAAGACACAGACATACAAGACCAAAAAGAAATTGATGAAATCCATACACGGTATTGACATTTTAGAAACGTCGTCGTAATATCTGCGTGTTAGGTTACCGCTAAAGGAGGTAGATATGACGAACAATGATTTGGCTATTGCACTTGGTATTCAAGCATCTGTCACTTCACGTTATGCAACCGGCAAGAATATGCCGTCGCATAATCGCATTAGAGAAATCGCTACGATTACTGGTGTCACGTTTGATCAGTGTGCAGCGATGTACTTAGTGGCGAACATCAAGACACAGTATGGGGAAGAAGTACTGTCTTTGGTTCA
>ENA-OSIY01001036-OSIY01001036.1-marine-metagenome-genome-assembly--contig:-NODE-1036-length-15193-cov-18.311723_pt1 | contig 15193 bp, 13 predicted proteins | sample MGYA00237884_ERZ534233 | MGnify/ENA primary metagenome ERZ534233 (study PRJEB26412, sample SAMN06343840) | marine metagenome | isolation source: estuarine water | place: USA: Columbia River Estuary... | reverse complement strand
GGGCTTTGTGCGCGCCTTTGAGTCTCGGGGGCCGATAATGGAAATTCCGCTGTGGCTGGTATGCCACCGTGAACTTCATACCTCGCTCAGAGTCCGACGGGTATTTGATATTCTCGTAGAGATGATTGCCAACTAGAAGAGGGGAACACCATAGGCCACCTTGATCATGCCCATACGGGTTGGGGAGACCTTACTTTTTTTGATCAAGACAGGGCTTTGGCTCATTTGAAAAAATAGCTTGCTTCAAAAGGGCATTCACATCGCTGTCGATATCAGATGTCTGAAAAAGAACCAGAAACGAATATCATCGATGAATCTTAAAAAGGAATTTGACCATGGAATATTTCTTAGACGCGCTCAGAAAATATGCCAACTTCGAAGGCAGAGCCAGCAGAAAGTCATTTTGGATGTACTGGCTAATCTATGTTATTGCCAGCTATGCCATAGGATTCATTGATGTGTTGATTGGGTCTGGTGGGATAATTGCTGGATTGGTTTGGCTGGCATTATTACTGCCATCCATTTCATTAAATGTTAGAAGGCTCCATGACATTAACCGAAGTGGTTGGTGGCTCCTTCTTCCAATAATACCCATAATTGGCGTCATCGTATTATTGCTATTTTATGTTTCCAAATCCGTCAATGAAGGGAATAGATTTGGCCCATCAGATGACACCAATGGCCGGCGCCCTACCAACAACCCGAGCCAGCCAAATGAGAATTACTGAGCCGGCTTCGGTTCAGAATCCTGTTCATCCATTTGGTCAAAAATGTCTTCAGCATGGGCTTCGATTGCGATGGTGGTGGTACGAAGCGCTGGCGCAAAGGTATCGGTTTCGTCTGCCGGTACGGGCTTTTCTCTGGCAATAACGACCAGTGAATAAACACCCAAAAATCCCCAACAAAACACATACAGCAATGGCAAGCTATAGGGCCCACTGATCTCCATCAACAAGCCGCCGACAAGAGGTCCAATGATGGCACCTACACCATAGGTGAGTAACAAACTGCTACCGACCAGCAATATCTTTTCTGGTGGGTTGCGGTCGTTGCTGTAGGCCACACTTAATGGGTAGATAGTGAGGTAGAAACCACCATAAAAAAAGGCGGTGAGAATCAAGAAGGTAGTGCCCAGCTGCCCGATAAACAGCGTCACCAAAGCGATCAAAGCGGAAGCAAATGCCATCACGGCAATAAGCTTACGGCGGTCTTTGCGGTCAGACCAATGTCCTAACGGCCACTGCAAAATGGCTCCGCCAATAATTGCGGCACTCATGTACATCCCGGTTTGAGCCACATCCAGTCCAACCCGGTAGGTAAACAAAGGCCCAAGGGACCAAAAAGCGCCACCTGCGATACCCGACATCAAACAAGCCACAAGCCCCAGAGGCGCGCTGTTGATCAACAGTTTCAGATCCGAATCCACTTCGTCGACCTTACTGGGTTCCGGATGACGCGTTAATGTTAAAGGCACTAGGCTGAGGGAGAAAAACGCGGCGGCAATTGCAAACAATTCCAAATTACCCACTGCAGATAACTGCAGCAATAGCTGACCTAATGCCAATGCCATGAGGTTTACAAACATATACAACGCAAACACCCGACCTCGAATGTGTTGGTCAGAATTAGCGTTTAACCAACTTTCGATTGCCAAGTACAGCATGACGATAACAATGCCATACACTAGCCTGAGTACTGTCCATACCCAGTCTGACAATATGAGCCCGTGTACGATGATAATGGTGCCAGCGATGGCTGCCGATGCGCTAAAGAGTCGAATGTGCCCAATACGGTTAATTAGGCTTGGGCCAATAAAAGTACCGATAACGTAGCCGCCGTAATAGCTGGCCATCATGATACCAATCATCAAGTCACTGTAATTTTCTTCAGCTGCCCTGAGCGTCAACAGGGTACCGGCCAAACCGTGACCAATAAGGAACAAAAAGGTACCAACCAACAAGCTGGTGATGCTGACGATGAATTTTGGCATACGTACTGGTCTACCTAAAATGGCCACGAGGAACGCAGATGTGTGAATCAATAAATACTGAAGATGACAGATCTATTCTAGACTAAGACGAGATATGCCGCGTGAGCGATCGTACTGACAATTATGCGTACTATAAATGGATTGCTGTGCAATTCAATAAAGTATAGCCGCTAAATGGCTCCTATAAAAATAGGTATATGGCAGCTTTTTGATACTGTTTGACGATGAAACACGAAGCTAATGCCGCTCTTAGTTTTTTAGCAGAATCTTTTGACTGCTGCACAACTTCCTAGCCATTCCGCCACAGGGGCTACCAACCCTTCCTGACGTTTCCGCAAAAAAAACCACTCGAACAGCCTGTTATCCATATCTGGAAAAATAGCGTGCCGCACTTGAATATGCTGCTGCGCTATCTAAGTGACTGTCTGTAAGGCTAGTCGTCATTATCATAAACGAATGCGTGCGGCTGAGGTCGCAACCAAGTAGGGACAAACATCGGTTATAGGTTAGCGCCCTACAGATACTGGGACAATTTCTGAGACAACCAAACAGTTGCCTTAGAAATCTATAGGCTCCATTGCGTCATCAAAGCCCAGACGGATCTGGCTTAGGCTCAAGCTGCGCTTTTTCGATTAGGGCTTGCTCGATCAATGTTTCATCAAACATTTGCATCATCGCACCACGGTTCCTGCAGTTAACTGTGATGGACCTATTGGCTGCTGTATCAATCCACATCGGGCCGATGCTAGAGCGTGTTGTGTAAGGCCCGTATTTCTCAACCAACGCTAAAGACAGCTCAACCGCCACTGACTGACAGGCATCGGGGTTATTGGAGTTGCGTAATTGATCAGCGGCGAACCGCAAATCATCAGCGGCGAACTGCAATTCATCCGTAGTCATGCCGATGTAGTAAACTTGGTGGCTAATCGGGGTAATGGCGACAAAATAGTTGTCGAAATTACTATAGGGATTAACGGGACTAAATTGATAATAAGTGGCTCCGTCATCATCCGTCGCTACGGCAATAGCGTCGTCTGGGTCGAATAACTGCCCAAGCGACATACCAAAAGCGCCACTGATTTGGATGTTATGGGTCATTTGCCGTGAAACGCCCATCATAGATTGGTGGGTGCCATAGCCCTGACAACCAGACAACAGTACCGTGGAGACAACCAACATTGCGAGCAACTGTACTTTCATAACTGCTTTTCTTTGACAAAATGTGTGGTTAATTAATCATCATCGCGCCTGAAATTCAATGAATTACTGGACAACTGACTCAAAATTTTGGCGTATCCTAGGGTGCGGCACCACACTATTTCCGACTTTGAGTCTAATCAATACCCCTAGGCACAATGTGAATACGAGCCACTAACAGAAACAACAGAAGAAACAACAGAAGAAACAAAAGTACCGTGGAACATCGAAAAAAGGGGGCGACGGCTACACAGGCTTTATATAGTAAAAAAAACGGCAGCACCTCAACAAGGTCCGCCGTTTTATAGGAGTATGTCTACCTAGGTTTAACGCTGTTTCAAGTAGTTCAACATGGTGTCAGCATCTGAAACTTCAAATGGGTCAGTTGGGCAGTTATCTTCAAAACCGGCTTCACTGAAAACCTTTTGGATCTCACCATTTTCGACGTACATGCTGTATCTCCAGCTGCGAGGGCCAAAACCCAAGTTGCTTTTATCGACAAGCATACCCATCTTGCGTGTAAATTCACCGTTGCCATCAGGTAGCAAGAATACGTTTTTAGCACCCTGACTAAGGCCCCACTGGTACATAACAAACGCGTCATTAACTGAGATACAGATGACCGCATCTACGCCCTGTGCCTGAAATTCGCTATACAATTCTTCATAGCGTGGCAGGTGAGATGTGGAGCAAGTTGGTGTGAATGCGCCGGGTAGAGAAAAGACGACTACCTTTTTGTTGTTGAACAAATCAGCACTGGTAACATTTTTCCACTCAAAAGGGTTTGGTCCGCCCAATGCGTCATTACGTACGCGGGTTTTAAAAGTTGCACTTGGTGTATTCATCATCATGGTTTGGCTCTCCAATTGCTAGTTGTGTTACTTGATTCTCAATGAACTTAACGTACCGCTCACTGTAGTATTTGCAAAATCGTTTGATTCAATGATGTTGATAGGTATTATCTATACAAGCGCATTGAACAAGTGGAAAAGCGATTGATAAAAATTAGAGATCTTCAGTACCTACAGGCGGTGGCGCACTATAAGCATTTTAGTCAAGCCGCTGAATTTTGCCATGTCAGCCAACCCACATTGAGTGGACAGCTCATAAAATTAGAGCAGCATCTGGGTCTACAGCTTTTTGAACGGTCCCGACAAGCCGTGTTACTGACCACTGCCGGCAAACAACTGTCTGTTAAAGCACAGGCAGTGCTCAATGCTGCGATAGACTTTGAACAAACCGCAAAAGAATTAACAGATCCGCTCATCGGTGAGTTACACATTGGCCTGATACCGACTCTGGCGCCCTATCTATTGCCTCGTATTATGACCCCATTAAAAAATGCATTACCTAATATGGACCTGTTTTTGTACGAAAAGCAAACCCACGCGCTGCTTGATGACCTGAGCCAAGGAAAGTTGGACATACTCATTCTGCCTTGGCTGGAAAACATGGCGCAGTTTGAGCGATATGCTTTGTTTGACGAGCCTTTGGTCTTGATGGCCCCTACGAACCATAGATTAATAAACCAAAGCACACTGGTGTTAGCAGATCTGCGTGGACAAGAATTGTTAACACTTGAAGACGGACATTGTTTAAGAGATCAGGCGATGGGTTTTTGCTTTGCAGCAGGCGCTTCAGAAAACACCCAATTTAGGGCAACCAGTCTTGAAACACTGCGCCACATGGTCATTAGTGGTATGGGGCTAACACTGATGCCAGAACTGGCGACCACAGGACTACAGAATGGAAATCTCGTAGCATATCGTCAATTTGATGACCCCAAGCCCTTCCGAAATATTTCATTGTTGATTAGACCCAATTTCTCACGGCTTGCCTCAATTCAAAAGGTTGTCGCTACCGTTAAACAGGAAATAGCATAAATGGCGGTTGATGTGATGTCGGTTAATAACCTGTGGCGCTGTAATCAATGAGCCTGATGATCGGTTAAATGGCAGCGTAGGATAAGGGTGACGCCCTATGCCTTGCCAGCCAATAATAGTCGCCCAGTGACTGTTTAAAAAAAACAGAGATCAGTCTCACGTTGCGTCGACAGATGAATCAGAAAATAGCACGCGGATGCCCCATCATTATGCGATAGCGCCATACTGCTGACCTACTCACTCTTGCTTAGGGCGTTGTTTCTACAGCTTTGGTTTTTCATAATCACGCAAGCCGTCCGATTTGAATAGGCCTGTGTCTTGGAATTTTGTTGAGACGCGCTCCATCTCGCTTCGACAAGCAACGGCAGCATCAATGACATCGGGATCAAATTGGCTATTTTTACCCTTCACAATGTACTCAAACGCATCATCGAAAGACCATGCAAGCTTATAGGGTCGTTCGCTGGTTAATGCATCGAGAACATCTGCTAGGGCAACGATCCTAGCTTCAAGGGGAATATCCGTACCCTTTATATTGTAGGGATATCCTGACCCATCGTAGCGCTCGTGGTGCCCGATAATGATGTTCTTCAAGATGTCGATATTATGTATGACATCCAGGTTGAATTGCTTCACCATCACATTCGCCATGTTTGCGCCGATCAGGGTGTGCTGTTTCATTTCTTCAAACTCTTCTGGCGTTAGGCGGCCAGGCTTGAGCAAAATACTGTCTGAAATACCTATTTTCCCAATATCGTGCAGCGGTGAAAACCGAAAAACATATTCAACGTATTCGTCCGAAAGCGCGTACTTTTTTGCCAAATGCTTAGCGATAATTCTAGAATAATAGGACATGCGCGTGACATGGTTTGCTGTTTCTTCGTCTCGTAAGTGACCAATTAACCTTACGGTTGTTATCGCACCACTGAGGACACTAATCGTCGTTAATTCATTCACGACAATAGCGATCAAGAGCTTTGAATAGGTATCTAAAATGCCAATCGTCTCTTCATTAAAAAAACCAACTTCTGTCGAGTCGAAGAAAATAAACCCATACAGTCTATCCTTGTACATTAATGGCTCGGTATAGCTGGACTTAAATCCGCTAGCGACGATGGCCTTACTGTGCTCCGACGGTGCGCCAGACAATTCTAACAAGTCATTGATGATTCGTACCTTGCCACTTTTGGCGATTTTCTGAAGCGAAGGCACATCAGAGAGTTGCGCTTCATACAACTTCAGAATGGGTTCACCCAGTGTGCTGTTGGTAAATGTCGAAAGCCTGTCTGTCTCTTAATCGTAAATAGCTATAGCGGCACGGGTTAAACTTGGAAAATGCGCGCGTAGCTCATCATGTATTGTTAACAAAAACTCCGACACTGACTGCGTCATTAATGAGGCTCCCTGACATTAGGTAAAATATGAAACAGACTTTCCATCGTACAGGCGATAGCACAGTCGCGTAGGCCAGACTAGATATCCATTGATTTAGATCAGCGCGGCCAAAATCTACTGGGCTTGTTTTCAAAGTTAAAGAGGAAAGGTAGCGATGTTGTTTCTATAAAACGGGTATGTGACACAAAATGCCTCTGTTTTGTCGCTGAGACGTTGCCATCAACTGCTTGTAAACGGGCGCGTCCTCGCGTTGCCCCGCTTTTTTCCAAACGCCCTATGATGTTTGAATCCCCGCATCCTATAATCGCCCGCCACATTCTCCAGAAGCGCTTAGCGGCGACACAACATCCGACAAAGGTTTTTTATGTCTATTATCAGAGCGATTATTGGTGCCATTCTCTTGTTGCTAGAGGCATTGTTCAGCCCCAAAGGCATTAAGCGCAACCCTGAATTACAAGCACAGATTGATCTTGAAACCAAAAAACTGACTTTGTATCAGTTCAAATCATGCCCATTTTGCGTGAAAGTCCGTATGGCCATGAAAAAGCGGTCTTTGACAATTGAAACGCGCGACGCAAAACGTTCTGATGCGGCAATGGCAGAGCTGTTGGCAGGAGGCGGTAAGCTAAAAGTCCCCTGTCTTAAAATTGAAGACGCATCTGGTAATGCCACATGGATGTATGAATCATCCGACATCATTTCTTATTTAGACAATCGCTTTATGCCAGAAGGTACTGCTTAAGCAGTGTTAAAACACTGCGTCAACGATTCAAACTGACGTCTATCAACTCGATGGCTTTTTGGCCAGTGTCGAAAGCCACTGGCCTTTATTTTATGCGACGCGCGCGATCTATGATGGCAGCCGTATCCAAACCCACTGGCAATGCGCCATACACCAGACTTCTATCCTTCGACAGCCGAGATGCACAGAAGGCCTCAGCGACGGTTTGATTGCCTGTCATCAACAGTTGTGCTCCCTGAAATAACAGCGCCATTTGTCCCGCGGTATCTCGCGCTCTGTATTGAATGTCTTGGTCATTTTTAACAGCAGCTATTAAACGTGTCAGTGCGTTATCGTAGTTAGCGTGCAACCCCTTAGCACGGTGCAATTCATCAAAAAAAACGGTCTGTGAATCAGGTGATTTTTGCATCGCACGCAATATGTCGAGGCACTGTACATTACTGCTGCCTTCCCAAATCGCATTAACAGGAGATTCTCGAAATAGCCGAGGCATATCCGTTGACTCCATAACCCCACTACCACCCAACACCTCCATCGCTTCATAGGCATGCTCAGGCGTTCGCTTACACACCCAATATTTTCCGATGGCGACCGCAATGCGTGACAACAGCTGTTCTTCTTCAGAGGCGTTTGCCAATGCTTGCGCTCTGCCTATGCGCATCGACATCCACAGCGCAGCGTCACTTTCTATCGCAAGATCCGCCAATACATTGGTCATTAACGGTTGTGACGACAAATAGTCACCAAAGGCTTGCCTGTTGTCCGCATGGTAAATCGCTTCACTCAGCGCTCTGCGCATACCGCCTGCTGAACCCACCATGCAATCAAAACGGGTCAGCGACACCATTTGCAAAATATTGGCGATCCCACGACCCGATTCACCTATTTTCCACGCAAAGGTATCTCTGAGTTCCATCTCAGAAGTGGCATTGGAAACATTGCCCATTTTATCTTTAATTTGTTGGATGAACAGGCTGTTCTTGGATCCGTCTGGGCGCCAACGCGGCATCAAGAAACAGGTTAATCCTTTAGGGGTTTGCGCCAAGGTAAGGAAGGCATCTGACATGGGCGCCGAGACAAAATACTTGTGGCCCGTTAGGACATAATGCTGCCCCTGGGTATGTGGAATCAGTTCTGCCTGTGTGGTATTGGTTCGCACATCGGAACCGCCCTGTTTTTCTGTCATTGCCATGCCAATGGTCACAGCGGTTTTTTCGCTGTCAGGCTTGTTGGCGCCGTCATAATGACAGGCCAATATCTTTGGCACCCAGGCTGCGGCAAGCTCAGGCTCGTGCATGAGCGTGGGTATGCACGCATGCGTCATGGTGATAGGGCAGCAATGGCCTGCCTCAACTTGGTTCTGCAAATAGAACAACGCCGTGCGCGTCAGATGCTGTTCCAATGTCGGTTCATTCCAGTCGAGCGCGTGGAGCCCCCACTGAGTCGACTGCGCCATAAAATCATGATAACTGGGGTGAAAATCCACCTGGTCTATACGGTTACCATAGCGGTCGTGGCTTCTGAATTCTGGTGGATGCTGGTTGGCAAGCCGTCCATTTTCTAACGCCTGTCTGCTGCCAGCAAGTGCCCCAAATTCAGACAACACAGTTGCATTGGCGCTACCACCAAACTGCGCGATCGCTTCTTGCAGCGGCCGATCAGTTGTATAGGCATTGCAGTCAGCCGGCACTGTTGGCTGATTGGTGACATCATGGGTTTCAACAGACATTGGCCTTCCTCTTTATCGCTAGATGATAGACAGCATTTTGGTTGCTACTGCACACAATTCTATTGCGATTAGTATAGTGGTTATCGCTCATGCATCGGCCATTATTCAATATCATGGCAGGCCTTGGTCCGCATCAGCAGTGATAGCAGCCTAGTCTCAACCTATATTACTTTAATTGCCCTTGGTCATTCACTAAGACAATTGATTGCCAGTGCATTGTCAAACAGACCATTCACAGCGTACTTTATAGACGCACTATCAGGTGACTAGGCTTGAATAAATCAAGGAGGAATGATGCTTCCAGGTCCCCAAAAAGCTATCTATTGCCCCTATTGCGAGCAAGTGCTGTCTTATCAAACGCTCTCTTCTGGTAACACATTTGGTGCCACACGGTGGTCTGACGGCAAGCAAGTTGCTCCGATGATGCCCCTGCCACCAGACATTGCAAAGTGCGCGCATTGCGCCCAATGCTTTTGGCTCGAAACCGCCGAGGCGTGCCATGATTGTGAACCAACGAGTCATTGGACTGGGCCCTTAATCCGAAAAGGGATACCCGTACCTCTGGTATCAGTACCCACAGAGCAAGATTACTATGACGCATTTTGTGCCGATTTCTTTGAAGATAAAGACCAAGAAATACGGGCGCGCATTTTGGCATGGTGGCGATGCAACGACCCACAACGATTGCCTAATCCCCCGCCGTTCGATTGGAAGGCGAGAAAAACCGAATTATGGCGCGATAACCTGTTAAGTTTGGAATACTTGTTAGATGAACAGACCGATGAACACTATTTGATGAAAGCCGAGATTTTCCGCCACCAAGGCTATTATGACAGCGCAGAATCCTGCCTTAGAGCGGTAAAAACGCCCGAGTTACAGGACATCGTCAGGCAAATGAAGCAATGGTGTGCCGAAGGCAATACACAGGTGCAAATACTACAATAAAGCCGCTCGTATGAGCGGCTGAATTAAAACGATTAGGCCAATAAACTGATTACCAGTTGACCTTCACGTAACGGGCTTGGATCTGTTTCAGACCCATAAGGCGACCGGGTATCATCTGCAAATTCACATTGGGTTTCGTATAGAAAACTGTTCCATACCGGTAAATTGGCACTGCACGGACATCTTCTTCGAACAGCGACAACGCCTCGTTAAAATGTTTTGTACGTGCGATGTAATTAGACTCCGTATTGGCAGAAGTAATATGGTCATCAAAAGCCCTTGAGTTTACAGTATCTAACAAACTATAGTATTTAAAAGGTGGGGCATCGAGATAAGACATGACATCCATGTAATCAGCGCACCAGCCATCTCTCTTGATGTCGTAATCTCTTTCGGCGAGATAGTCATTCCAGGTTAATTCGTTTAGCGTCACAGCAACAGGCAAGTTGGCTTCCAACAAGGTTTTCGCGGCAACAGCAGTATCCCAATGCACCGTGTGATCGATCTTTGGAGTAGTACCATCTAACAAGTATGTGCCGTCCCAATATCCATTAAAGGTGATGCTTAGCGCCAGTTTGTTAACGTCTGTAAATGGACCAGTTTGTCCATCGACGGCATCGAATGCTAGGACCTCGATCAAATCTCTGGCCTCGGCCATGCCCATATCCAAATAAGCTGGTTTGTTTAGCACCACTCCATTTTGGTTATTTGGGATCGTCGTAATCAATTCATACGCACCGTTAGGCATCAACTTGGCAATCATACTGGCCCGATCAGATGACAACACTTTGGCAACGGCCTTACGGACGGATAGATTCCCCATGGGACCAGTTGACGCCATATTGAAATCGTAAAGGTAGGCGCATGCCTTACCTGTGGGTCGACTTATAAGATTGCTGGCCGTTGCGGATAAATCATAACCGATAGCGACATCGATGCTCCCCGCGACCGCTAAGGTTTCAATTTCTTCAGCAGTCTTGTGAATGTAGTGAACCACTTCGTCGGCAATGTTGATTTTAGAATTCCAGTACATTGGATTTTTAACCAACTTCACTTGCTGATGCAGGTTTAGAAGCTTTGTAGGGTCGCCACCGGCATCTTTTACGGCACTGACTTCACTTTGCCAAGTTGGGTCTAGCATATAGGGGCCATTGGATACAGCAACCTCAGGCTGGTTCCATTTCGGCGTAGATATACGAGCCGATGGCACTGGCATGAAAATTATTTCCGACAACGCTATTGGCAAATAGCCGTTCGGCTTTGACGTTTTAATTTCAAGCACCTTGTCACTAACTGCCTTAAATCCCAAGGAATCTGCGCCAAGAGTGTCACTAATTACCGCTTCTGCATTTTCGATGCTGAGTAACACCAACATCTCTAAAGCTATGTTGTATTTAGGATTCCAACTGTCGGCGAGCATGTGGGAGGCAGCTACAAAGTCGGCAGCTATGACTGGCGCACCGTCAGACCAAAAGGCATCGTCTCGCAAGTAAAAAGTATGGGTCAAGCCATCTGAACTTGATGCCCAATCATAAGCAACACCGGGTGTAATGACACCGTTATGATCAACATTGGTTAGCCCTTCGTATATATTGCCCAGCAGAGGCGTCAGTGCCGAGTATCGATTATTACCGTAGGGGTTATAATCATTTATCACACCATTATACCCATCCCAGTCCTTACCAGCGATATTCAAGGTCAATACAGCTGGTCTGGGCAATATACGTTCGGTAACCTTTTTAACTTCGACTAATTTTTCTGTCAAGTTTGCTGCTGATGCGGTCACGTTTTCAGAGTCATAAACGATAGGCTTTAGTGCATCGACTATTTCTTGTTCAGTGAGCTCACCGTCTGCATCTTGTTGAACCGCCCTTGCAACTTGATTTAAATTGAGCCTAACAACATCGTCAACAATAATACCTAACTCCAAGGCGTCTCCGTCCTCGTCGGTAATGGTGTCGTCACTTGCGACCACTGTGGCAATATCATCTATCATCTCACCGATGGCATGGGCTACCACACGAGACACATTGTGTAGCTGCTTAGCATCCTCGTTTATGTCATGGTCTGCCACGAAGTCGCCATACAGTGCTGTTGTGCCATTGGCCAGGTTAAATTCTCTCGCGATGCTAAGCTCGACATCCGCTATATTTCGCGTTGGGTCTCGTTCCATGTCTGTTTGCACCAAAGTGGTGACAGGAGAGATAAATTCTCCTTTTCCAGGTGGGGCTGACAACACATAAGGCTTTGTAACGTTTTTGCCCGTGTCACCATCTACAGCCGTGGTAGGAACTATGACGATAATAGGATGATTTTTGATGTCTTGTGCATCTGCATGCAAACTATATGAACCATCATTGCCAGAAACGGCCTGTGGTTCATCTGGGTCACACACTTTATTGTAGTTCTTATCCAAACAGACTGTTGCGCCAGTTAAATAACCATCGGCAACCTTGCCCGATAGTATCGATAAATTAGAATCAATATTGGAATCTGGGGTAGGTGAGCCACAGGCAGCAAGCATAGACAGGGTCGTAAACAGCACAATGTTGCGAATCATCATTAAAGTCCCTTTTAAATTGATACTATTGAATATATCAACTGATGATTTCGATAAAGTGACACAAATCAAACTAGGTGCAACCACCAAAGAACCTGTTAAGTTTGGAATACTTGTTAGATGAACAGACCGATGAACACTATTTGATGAAAGCCGAGATTTTCCGCCACCAAGGCTATTATGACAGCGCAGAATCCTGCCTTAGAGCGGTAAAAACGCCCGAGTTACAGGACATCGTCAGGCAAATGAAGCAATGGTGTGCCGAACGCAATACCCGTGTCATGCCATTGCTATAATACAAGATCAGACCACACCCATTGATATAGGAAACAGCCATGGCTGACCCCCAGTATGTTGAAGAACTCGACACCATTGACCGGATACAGGTGGTCACCTATCGACTCGGCATCACGCTTTGTGGTTTGGCTTTGTTGCTACCGGCCATCGACCAGTTTTACACTGGTGTCCTGTCCTATTTTCAGCCGGCACTCATGTTAGGCAGCATTGCGGTAGCTGCATCCCTCCATATTTACAGCAAGACGGTGCGCTATGCGCTTGCTCATGCTACCTGGGCTGCTTTAATCCTCTTTGCTTGTAGCACCTATTTTGACTGGCCTATTCATCAGGGGTGGGTCAATGGTTTGTTGCTCATTACAATGTCTGGCATCGCGTTTAAGGAACATTTTTGCTTCAAAATTCCGGGCTTAAAATACACCCCCGTGCTGCTATTGATGGCGACATTGGCACAGCTCGCCGAGCGCACTCACTTATTTGTTGGCGCCAGCCTGATTGCAGCAATCTTGATATTGTTTATGGCTGGAGCAAAATGGCGTATGCCTTTGCATTTTGATATTGGTGACAAGCGAAACTATCAGCAGTAGTGACTGCTATTCATTGCAATCACCATCGCTAAAATCCAGTGCCGCCAACATTGAGATGAGCGGGCTACACGCCAGTTTCGGCTAGGCCATTTTTACATCCTAGGCGAGTGCCCCTAACATTGAATAGACATTGCCACCCGTGAGATAGAGAAAATGCCCTTTGCAGAAACCGACCCGAACACACCCTGAGCGCCATAGTCTACACAATAATAATGGCACGAAAGTCATTGACGTTGGTGCGTGTCGGCCCAGTAACCACCAAATCGTCTAACGCCTGAAAATAACCATAGCCATCATTGTTCTTTCTGTAATCACTCACAGCGTTTCCCAGCCTAATGGCTCTTTTTAGCGTATCCGGGTAGACCAGTACGCCTGCGTTATCTTCAGTACCATCGATACCGTCCGTATCACAGGCGAGTGCATAAATCCCTGCGGCACCTTCGAGCTCAGCGGCCAGCGCCATACCGAATTCTGCATTTCGACCACCCCTGCCCTTGCCAGTCACGTGGACTGTTGTTTCACCGCCGGACAACAGGATACAAGGTCGCGTTACCGGTCCCTTACCAGCCACAATGGCGTTAACCAGTGCAACGTGATCCCGCGCAACCTGCCCACTATCCCCTTCAAGTCGATCACTGATAATGTGCACCCTATACCCTGCCTTTTTACCTGCAACAGCTGCGGCTTCTAAGGATATTTGTGGTGTGGCAATCAATGCATTTCTTGAAAAAAGCGGGCTGATATGACTGTTTTGCAGGGTTTGTTCCGCAGCGTTATTCAGATGATTTTGAATCGACTGCGGCACCTCAATGCCGTAGCGAATCAGTATTTCTTTCGCCTCACTCAGGGTGCTGGTGTTGGCAACCGTTGGCCCTGACGCGATAGTGGCTGGATCATCACCGGGTACGTCCGAAATAAGTAGCGTAACCACGGACGCTGGATAGGCCGCGCGTGCTAACTTGCCACCCTTGATGGCGGATACCTGCTTTCGTACACAATTCATCTCTGAAATGCTTGCACCGGACTTGAGCAAGGCAAGGTTGACCTGTTGTTTATCTGCCAATGAAATTCCTTCTGCTGGCAGACACATCAATGATGAGCCACCACCAGAAATGAGGCAAATGACCAAGTCGTCTTTGGTTAGATTTTGCACAGCCTGCAGGATTTTACGCGCTGCGCGCTCACTGTTCTCATCTGGCACCGGATGCGCCGCTTCTATTATCTCAATATCCGTACAGTTCACTGCATGCCCATAACGCGTCACCACCGTGCCCTGAACTTTGGTAGGCCAATGCCGCTCCAATGTCCTAGCCATAGCAGCCGAGGCTTTGCCAGCACCGACCACAACCGTTCTGCCCTTAGGCGGCTCTGGTAAAAATGGCGGTAAACACACATCGGGCTGCGCTGCAGCTACCGCTGCGTCGAACAATGTCCTGAGTAGGTCCGTTATTTCATTCGTGCGAGGCGCATTCATATTGTTGGCAGTTCCGCTAATGTGACGATAAATATTGGGTTTGTCCCTACCATAAAACACGGCAGCCAAAATCCGCAGCAGTTTTTATTGGCTCTGGCATCGGCCAACGAATAACCGATTGCAGGAGTAAAGGACACCTAGCCACTGGTGTTTCACTGGGCAACCTTTTTCGCAATTTTAGGCGCCACTATCTTATGTCCTTTGCACAGTAATCCTACTGCTAACAGCAGAGTGATGGACAGTATTTTTGCTGGCAACATGTAAGCAAAGTACCGAGCAATGTACCAAGCAATGGCGCCTGCGCACCATGATTGATTATGAAACCATTACCTGGATCAATGGAGTCGACAATCGATGGGTACAATCCAACAAATAATTGACTTACATCGCCTCAGTT
>ENA-OSIY01001034-OSIY01001034.1-marine-metagenome-genome-assembly--contig:-NODE-1034-length-15206-cov-7.505321_pt1 | contig 15206 bp, 12 predicted proteins | sample MGYA00237884_ERZ534233 | MGnify/ENA primary metagenome ERZ534233 (study PRJEB26412, sample SAMN06343840) | marine metagenome | isolation source: estuarine water | place: USA: Columbia River Estuary... | reverse complement strand
ACAGCCCGATATCCGCCACTCTTCTTGAGTTTCTCCCACTTATTCGTTTTAATGTCACCATTATCGCCCAAATCGGGGTCGGAGTCGCTGTTAGGCATATTTCCGAAAAGTGCAAATTCTAGAATTTTACCACACAACCCCTTATCATGTGTAGGGTTACTCCCAAACACCTCGTACACCTGCTCCATTGGTTTTAGATCCTTCCAATATTTTTTCAGCCCTTGCTTATTGGCATCTTCTATAAAATCTTTTATTGGCTTTCCAGAATTGCGGTTGAGTTCTCGTATATAAGTATCAAAATCATCACATTTCATTACATTAATTTGAGAGATTACTTCGTTCATGCTATCCATTATAATGCTAACAATTAATTCATTTAATAATGTTTTCAATTTACTAATATATCTCAATATTGGTCACAATAATTTAATTGATAACTCTGCAGTCTTCCGCATTTAGTCAGACTCATTCAGTTGCATAATGTTAATTATTCATTAACATTATGATATCTAAATAGTTATGTACTTTGTATAGCATACAAATACTCCTAATTAATACACATCAATCATGTGTTCAGTCGAATCATAACCTTCCCACTTATTGTTTTAAGTATTGAATCTCTGTCATTACGTAATATTTCAGACGAACTATTGCCAGCAAATTCTACATATAACTCTCTCAGTTTATCTGTTTCCATCCATTCTGGATGTTTTCGTTCGAATTCTTTTTGCCATGTGCGTTGAATACCAAACTCTGCCGCTTTTAACAATCCTTCTCCACTATCTTCATTCCATCCACATAGTTCATCTTTTATATACCAATTCCTTGTATCTTTGCAATGAACAGGGCGTTCGGTTATAGAAAGGGGTTGAAGATTTCGAATTACAATATTTGTTAAGGACTCCCTTTTGTTTTTACACAAATCTTCGAACGTAACGTTCATCCCTCTGATAAAATTTTGTATTGACATTGCGTTTCCACATTCGTCATTTAGAAACATATTTATATTAACTATATTGTTAGTTATATTGCTACATTTAAAATTGTCAGTACAAAATTTATTTTCTAGGAGTTCGTTATTCACTCTAGTATTTTCTTTAATTAATTCCAACAGTCTCGTATTTACATTCTTCACTTCATTGCATGTTTTTTTGTGACGCCATAAACTTGTTTTACTTCCAAGCGTTAACAAACAATTAGCACATTGTAATAATTTATCTTCTTTCCTATGTTTTTTTGTATTCAAGTGTTTCTTCCAGTCTTTCATATTAGAAGTTGAATATCCACATTTTCTACACTCGTGTTTCATAAGCTCTTTCTTAATAGTATATAGTATTTCTTAAATTGTTTACTATGGGACAAATTGTTTCAAATGTTTCAAAATCATTTATGTAGGGGGTTTAAAAATCTATTGAGACATAAAGATTACGAGAAGCACATCATAAAACAAATTATGTTTTTGGGTGGGGACAAAATGGGGACAAATTGTTTCAAAACGTTTCATTTGTCCCCATTTGTGAAAAACATGTTTTATGTCAGGATTTGTGTAATTTTGTTCCTACATAGCATACCTACACACATTTAAATTGTTGATGTTTTATTTCCTTAGATGATGTAGGTATTTTTATAAATTTTCGCGTTTCACAGACCATTCATTTTTTCTCGGATTTTAACAAAGAAAGTCTTAAAAATTATTTAGTCTATGAAATGTGAAAAATAAAAATAAAATACCAAAAGTAACATTTATATTATAGAAGGTCTATTTCTGTTAAACTATAACCCCAATGTTGTAAGGTCTGTCGTATTTTAGGAGAAATAGTAAAGTCGTCAAACGTCGTTTTATGTTTCACAATAAGATTTATTAGTGCGCGTCTGAATCTGCTATTCGGACCTGCTGTTCTAACCCATCTGTTTATTTGTCGTTCATCGTCGGGACCGCGTTTGCCTGAGAAAAATTCACAATACCATTGTACCCAACCATATGGATTATCCTTAGTGATCCAGTTTTTCTCTTCCCAAAATTCCAATGTTGTTCCAACCTTTACATTGTACTTGTTGATTGATTTATCATAATTGTTCCATTCATTTGTTAGCCAATTATCTGGAATACCTTTCCACCAGGCTTTTGGAAAAACGTTGTGTTTATCTTTATATTTTTTACCAGTAACTTGCGAGTAGATTGGTCGCCAATAGGTTCCTCCAAAACTACCTAATAAAAAAATGTCTCGAGGAGATAAATTTGGAATGAATTCAGGAAAGTCTTTAAAAATAAATTCGCCTTTTGAATTTTTCTTTACCATTAGTAAAATAGTATATTTTATTTATCTTGTAAATTACATATTTATGTGAAATGATATGCGCGTCTAGTTATAACACTAATTTAAAATTTTAAATATCATATTATAATATAATATAATATATGTCCAGGTATAATTTACCGTCTCCGCCAAAAACAACACCAACAATTTTACCTAATGTACCAATACATAGTCCAGTTCCTGGAGGAGTAAAAGTATACAGAAATTTGCTTGTTGAACGGCATCATCAGGCAGTATACGAAATTTACGTTAAACTGATGAAAAAATGTCGTCAAGATAAAGAGATAATAGAAATGAACAACAAAATTATAGAGATAAATAGAAAAATTGAGTATATTGATCGTGAAAATAGCGAAGGTGGTATAAAAAGAAACCATCAAAGCACTAAAAAATCAAACCCCAAAAAACGTAAAACCCAAAAAAAGTAAAACTACGATTATTGTTCGTCTCCAAAATCTTCATCTCTGACAGCTTCATCTTCACCTGCATAATCTTCTAGTCCAAGCTCTTCCTGTTCAACTCTATCATTTTCGTCTGCCTCCATAATTGCATCAATTGCAAACATATCCATAAGCCCTTCTGTTACCCCGTCTACTTTTTTCAATCTGGTTTCTAGCATTGTTCTTTTCTCTATGTCGTCTCGTTCTTTATCATAAGTATCTGTATCATATTTCTTGTACCCTTTTTGCATACCAACAGACCATTTTCCCATTCTAAAGTTCTTAAACATGTTTTCTATCTCTCGTTCAGAGTCGGTCAAATCTGTTAAATATTCGACCATTAAATCCCTCTCTTTCTCTTTACTTCTTGTTACCTTATCCATAAGGTCTTCGTAGCTCATGTCAGTTATCTTTTTATCGATACATGTCATGTCAGCAAACACTGATATCATTTTTGCTATTTTTTCTGACATTAATTTTTTATTGCCATCTATCATATCGCTCATCATTGTCCCGTCACTAGATACAGAAACTTCTATTAGTTCCACTGCTCCTAGCATCGCGTTAGATGGTCGTTTTGAAGATGCTTCGTAAAAAATATCACTATCTGCTAATTTCATAAGTGATCCAAATATAGATAATATATAAAATCTGAAAAGTAAATGGGTAAGTCTTTCGTCAAACATAGAATTAGGTGAATAAGACGTGTGTTTTGCAATGTTCAATATTATGTTGGCTGAATGTTGAAATAATTCCAATAATTTGTTTAGTTCTGCGTCATCGTAAAACTGTACAAGTGAATTAAAATGCCCTGCTGCATGATTTTTTAAATCAATCTGATGTATGTCTGACAAATTCCAACAAGCAGGAATATTAATAGGGTCATAAATAACTTTGTTGATTATTATATTTGGAAATACGTTCGCTATCATGGAAATCGCGTTCTTCATAAATGTCTCATCCGAATAGATATATGAATTATTAGAGTGAAGTGTTTCTACGCCTAATATTTTGTTTATACATGTTAAAAACGATTTTTGAGTTTTACTATCGGTATTTTTAATTATAAACTTATTGAGCTCTCTGTGTAAATGTTCTCCTTGTTCAGAAAGATATACTTTCATCTTTCTAACCAATGGTGACTCCCCACCTTCGAGTAGTTCTGTATCGTCAAACAATTCTATAAATAGGTCAATAAATTCAATAGGAAATATTTGTTCTGATAATTTTAATGACTCAATGTTTCCTCTCAACATTTGTATGCTAGTCAGTTCAAGTTTAGTGAGGTCTAGTTTTACAAGATTTTGTCTATTTATAATTGTAATTAGATTTGATAATGACACGTTATCAAAGTTCCTTCCATCTCTCTTTAATTTAATTATTTTTTCTTCAATTGTATCATCGTTATTAAAATCATCTGGCTTGTCCATACAGATTTCTTTAACGCTCTCGCTAATAGGGAGTTTTGAATTATAATTACATAAATTAATAAACGCTTTATATATTGTGGCCTCACTAAATTCTGTACCTAACGGAGTATGAGGAGAACGAGTGTCTGAAGGGTCGAATAATATCGGAGCTTTTGATATACTATTCGCATCGTCAATAATTGATCTAATCTCTCTCACAAGTTCATTATCAAGATTGATATTTGGTTCTCGAGAACTAAAATAAGTATATGTGTCGTCATTAGAATCATTACAACATGCGTTTTCAAGGAAAGGAACGTTAGAGCTATTTGATAAAATAGTCCTGTGTTCAGATATGTTAGTATTCACTACTTTCTGAATAGAGGATTCTATTGATAATGATATAAATATGATTTTCGATCTAAGAGCGTTCATTGTGTCAAACTGTCCTTTGTGTCCTTTTTTAATTTCAGTTACAAACTGTTCTCTGAACTCTTTTGATGGAGCAATCACGACAACCTTGACAGGTCTGAGTGGTGGTAAAAAATTAATCCAGTTTGAAATATCATGTTCTTCTGGCACGTATTCGACTTCTTTTACAAGATTGTATTCATTTTTATCCCTGATACGCTGCTGTATTACGTCTGAACTGAGTATAAATTTATTTATAATAGCTTCCATTTTTGCTACAATATTTTTGCTTATAGATTTTATTGAATCCCAAGGCTCTATTGAGCTTTTTAAACTGTTAACTGCACATGCTATATAAACTATACCACTTTTATCTCCATCACCAAACGATGGATAACCTGAAAACGATTTAATACATCCAGGCTGTGTTTTTTTTGTTTTGATAGAGGGTATACTTGTTTGTATTCCAAAAAGAAGAAACGACGACGTTATTAAGATTAGAGTTTGATTGTAAACAAGCCCATATGTCTGCGTCTTCTTGCCTTTTGATAGAGCAGCAGAAGCTGCTTTTTCATAAGCTGCTTGCGATGGCATAACCCTAGCCATCAATTTTGAGGTTTCTCCCAATATAAAATCTTCGATATGTTCACAATTTATTCCAAGAACCTTACTTATTGCTCTAACAACTCTTAAAATTTTTTCTAATTCTGGATCAAGAAATTTTTCACGCACTGCGGTAGGTGCTTGTGCAATAGCATTGCCGACATCCTCAATCATTATATCTCTCGACCGCAATACAAACCCTTCTTCTGTATACCCTTCTTCTGTGTTAAAATCAATGTTTGTGATAACCCATCCAGTGTGTTTGTCAATTATTGCTTCGCCATCGCCTCCCTCAGTTCCTTGTTTAGACATTATTATTTGGAGAGCATCAAAGTATTTTTCTCCTCTTACAAATACTGATGCTAGTTGTGAAACAAATGTTGGGAGTAATTTTACACCACTAACATTACAATATATCCACCATTGATCTTCTTCAGGTCCAGCAGGCCTGGTATATTGTGAGACGAATTTAGATATATCGTTTTGTTTTTTAATGAAATCGCTTTGAGATAAAATTATACCCAGCAATGAATTAACTGGAGATTCAACAACAACAACCTCTTTGGCGTCAAGCCCATGAAGATACATTTTACTATCAGAATTAAACATTTGTCTCGTTTTTAATAAAGTTAATGGTTTCAGTCTCGATTGTGAATTTTGAGATCTATCATTTAACAACTTATCTAAGTTTTTAACAGATGTTGTGAGAGATGAATCGAATTCAGAAATCATTTTATCAATAGTAGTTTGTTGAAAATCTAAATTTGCTTTTTCAAACGTGTCACAAGTATCATTAATTGAAATACATTTGTCACTTATATTACAAAATAATGAATTTTCTTCAAACGCGGTCGTATCGGGGATGCTATCGTCTCTTACCCATTTATTGTCATTTCTAATATAGAAATATGTCTCATCTTCGCCAATTGTGGCTACCGCATAATCTCCGTCCCTAACAGGTTTATATTTTAGCAATAATGCTTCTGATTCTCTTTCTGCATCATTCTTTGTCATTCCAACATTTTCTTGTAGTTTTCCTGTTAAAAAATTTATTCTTTCTTCGTTGGTTGTCATAATACTGAGGTCTTCTGTATAAGCATCAATTACATCATAATAAGTTTTGTCATATTTTTTATCAAATTTTATATCTACGCCATTGTCGCTAAATACCTCATCTAAAGCATTATATTTTTTAGCAAGAACGCGTTGTTTACATTTATCCTGTTGTGCTTCGTCAATTTGCGTCTTCCTGCTCTCTTCAATATGGGTGTTTCTTTTTAATACTTCTAGTGAATTTTCAGGAATCATAAGTGAAGAAGATGTCAAACCAACTATATCATTAAAACATCTTCCATAATCCACATCGTTGAACAATTTAATTAGTTCTTCTCCAGAAGACAATGTATAAGGCATTGTGTCAATTCCATATCCTTCTACTAACATGAGTTCATTTTCGCGGTTGCCTGATAGTTGTTCAAATAGTATCGGTTTTTTTGGAGGCTCGGTTTTTTTTAAAATACGTTTTTCATAATTTTTCCTATTTGCAATATATGTCCTCTTCCATTCTGTTATTTTTTCAGAGATAAAACTATTTATCTCTTCATATTGTTTATAAGATAGATCTTTTTGATAAATCATAAATGGTTCTAAATAATCTAATACTGCATGGATTGAAAGTTTATCAGTTATATGTTTATTTATTAATTTAAATAATACTCTTGTCCTAGGTACTATTTTATTTAAATATTCATTGTAATTATCTGCTCCTTCTAGTGGGGCATATTCACAAATATTTTTAAGGTATGTTTCTTCGTCAAATTCAATTGGATCTTCTGAAACAGGTTGAATTTTAACAGAAGATAAATTGTTCAACATACGCCAGTACGACAAATAATTATTTGATAGGTTACATTTTATAAGAATATTTGATGACGGAAGATTAATGTGAGAGAATGTAACAGTAGATTCTGGTAAAGTTATAAAAGATTTCACACATGCTTCGTCTGGTTTAGTTACAGGTTTAATTTTTACCAAAGTGCCTCCTCCTTTTATTCTCTTAGATTCTAATGTATTAAGACCAAGATTATATTCTTGAATTAAAAATCTCTTACGTTTGATGTCATCTCCTTGTGATACAGACGCATAAAAATCTTGTAAATTATCAACGATTGCGCTAATATTAGATTGGATGACGACGTTTGCTATACTCTCTCCATGAATGGGTTTAATAAACGGTGTCCAAAATTCGCTTATTCTCTTAGTTAGATATTCATATCCGTTTTGTCCGTCTGGAATACGCCCTTGTTTAAAGAGGTCTATTAATTCTGTTTCAGCGGTTCTAACCGCTGCTAATGTTTCTGGGTTTACGTCTTCGTACGATGTTTGAACATCATCGTCTATGTCGTATAGTTTTTTAGTATTTCTAACAACAGGTATTATCCAGTGTAACTTATGCGATAATTTTTCCAAAGACTCAACTAGCGGTTTAAAGTCGGGACCTTTAATATCAGGAACAGACGCATTTCCGTATTGGTCAAAATTAGAAAATTGTTGTCTAAGTTGTTTGAATCGTTCAATCATTCTATGAATATTATTAAGCACGGATTGTGAACGCTGTGTGTTTGGAATATCAGATAGAAGCTCGTTTAGTAAATCGGTTGTCTGTCTCTCTATACCAAATCGTCGTTCTTCATCTGGGACTTCAACTACCATCGCAACCGAACCAAGTTTATCTCCAAACTGAATTTGATCTGCAGATAATAATATGTCTTTAACTCGTTCTTTGAATTCAGGGACAATAGTCTCTTTAACGTCGTCTTCGTAATCGTCTTCGTCTGATACAATGCTATCTCTTGCTGTCGTCTCTTTAACAGACTCATCAACTTCTAAATCAGGTAGTTTTATAGGGTCTGGGATGCTTGGTCTGTCTCTCAAAAAAATCTTTTCGATAGGAATATCTTCAGGAATACCTCTGTAAGCGAAATCTATGTAGATAGTTTCATCGTCTATAAGTTTTATTTCAATCTGGTCCTCATCAAGGCTTGTAATTTGTCCTGTCATAATTGTTGGAAACTCGCCGCCAAAATAAATATCAACCCATGTATCTTGAACCAAGCCATTTTGTCTAGCATAACTTGGAGATTCTGCTCTACTAAGGATAAGAATAGCTATAATGGATTCATTACTAAGGTTTCCATCTTCATTTATATTAATTGTTATCTCTCCGCTTTTCCCAACACCAACAATTTTTGTTTTGTCAATATACTTAATAAGAAATTGTTTTTCATGTAGTTCGCTGTCTGATGGTGATGTAAATTCTATAATATCTCCTAGTTGAAGGTTAATTTTTTTATCACCAGTATCGCTCGCCATTACTATCTTATACTTACAATAGATTTTTATCTATGTTCGTCGACTAAATACTTAAGAAAGAAGTTAAAAAGAATATTATATTATTATTAATAATGCGCAACATTGTAGCACGGACAGACAACTGTAATATTCTTGGGGGTGTAGAATGTGGAGTGTTAAAATCTAAACAGACCACATATAAAGAAAAAACATATGATATTATTCGTTACAACAAAGAGTCTGAACATACAATGTCTCTGTTTAAAACTATCGGAAATAATTCTATCGGACATTATAGGTCAGTAATATTCTCATCCGGAGAAGTTGTTTGTTTCGCTCCTCCAAAATCAGTTGATTATGACCAGTTTAAACAGCAGATTTCATTGACAGATATTATTTCAGTCGAAGAATATGTCGAAGGGACTATGATTAATCTGTTTTGGGATGGAGATAAATGGGAAATTGCGACGAGATCGTCTGTTGGAGGAGAAGTTTCATTTTATTCAGATGAAACTTCTGAAGAAACTATGACATTTAGAACGATGTTTTTACATACAATTATTGAAAATGAATTTAACACTCAGACTACCGATTTTTTCCACTCCCTTAATGAAATTCCAAAAACATACTGTCTTTCATTTGTACTTCAACATCCAAAAAATAGAATAGTATCATTTATTGATTTTCCGAAACTATATCTTGTAAAAGTGTTTGATTTGTCCGAAAAAGGAATAATAAATGACGTCAATCTAAGAGTTGTTTCAGACATATTGCCTTCGTGGATTAATACACCAAAACAGATGGATTCATCAATGGAAGAATTGGAAAAAATAATGGGGGATGGTATGAAAGATTACTCAGTTGTTGGAGCAATGATTTATGGAATAGACCGCAATAGTGGTTTAATTGTAAGAACTAAAATTAGAAATGAGTCATATGAAAAGGTGAGACTCCTTCGAGGAAATCAACCAAAACTCAAATATCGATATTTAATGATAAGAAATGATGAAACGATTAAACAATATCTTAAATATTATCCAGAACATATAAGTCAATTTGATATTTACGAAAAACAAATTAGAACTTTCACTGGTCGTTTATTCTCATTATATATCGAATGTTATATCAAAAAACTAGCCCCGCTGAAAGCATATTCCGCAAAATTTAGAACACATATGTTTCATTTACATGATATATATAAATCTCAACTGCGTCCACAAAACCATGTTATGAGAAAGAAAAATGTAATTGAATATGTAAATAATTTGCATCCTTCTCTACTAATGCACTCTATTAATCAGTTTTAGAAAAGTAGCTGGAAATATCGATAAATAATGTTTCAAGTAGTTTGCAAGCATTCACGATGATTTGGATAACAACCGCATTATCCACATTATCTACAAATCCAAGTCGAATCATACTCTCATCAATGTGTGGATGGGGTTTTCTGAACCCACAGAACGTGAGTATATTGTCAGATTTAGAAGAATGTCTGTCGTAATGATTATTGTATAGAACGAATTCAATCGCTTTCCCTAGCGTATAATCTTCTGAAATAAGTTTGATGTCAAACCCATTCTCAATTGTTGATTCTGTTTTAACAATAAGACTTGAGTCTGTCTGTATATCACTTCTGAATTTCTTCACCTTGTCAATCATCACATTTGTTGCGCGAAATATAATTTCTTGATTCGTAAATTGACCAATTGTTTCGACTATAAAATCAAACGAATCTGCGATAGAAATCAATTCCGAATTAAGTAGTAGCCAATCTTTCTTTTTAAAATCAATTGTTTCTTCGCTTAATCCATCTGCCTTCATATCAACAGACATCTTATCAAGAATACCTTTAATTTTCACAGGATCCTTTGTATTTCCGTAACTACAAGTCGAAACAACATTGAATGAGCCATTATCTTTAGCAATTCCAATATCAAGCGTGGCGTTAAATTTAAGATGCTCTCCGTCGATGTCTTCGGAAAGACGGGGGCGAAGTCGTGATATATCGATGTGGTCTCCTGTAATTGAATCTGTAGGAAATATAGAACTAACTATTGAAGGAGATAGCATTTCTCCAGATTTGATGTCTTTAATGACAATATCGCCTGTAGTAACATATTCAATAACATCGCTATTATTTTTTTTATCAATAATTAATTCATAATTCTCAATTGGAGTAGATGTATCCGAAATATGAATCGGTATACAGCTCAATCGTTGCTTTATCAATTCATTATTAAGTCTGGTAGTATTAACTGTTATATTCACTCTATTTTCAGAATGCGGAGAGGTCCTCAATACAACACAAGGGATTTCGGAAATTACTATTCGTCTCAACGCATTAGCAATACTGACATTTACACCGGATAGAGTGAAAGTAAGCCGTCCATTATCCTCTGATAGTTTAGTAACAAGAGGCTCCATTTATAGTATATGTATATTATACATTCTCTATCTCAATTTTTTATTAATTAAGTTCAAAATAAACTCCAAAAAATAAATATATACATCAATGAGTTCTATATTATACTATAGCAACTATTGCGAGAATTGTAAAAAAATTTTAGTAAGTGTTTCTCAATCGAAAGTTAAAGAAGATATTCATTTCATATGTATTGACAATCGTTATAAGAAACAAAACGGTTCAATTTATATAAAACTACAAAATGGAGAAGAGGTAATTCTTCCTCCAACCGTTACCAATGTGCCTGCACTACTATTGTTAAATAAAGGATATCACGTACTTTTTGGAGATGAAATAACAAACCATATTCGACCAATCATTGTTGCTTCAAAACAGCAAGCAGTTTCGACAAATGGCGAACCTTCTGCGTTTTCTTTAGGAGGAAGTATGTGTGGGGTTTCGTCAGACACCTATAGTTTTTTAGACCAAACGTCGGAAGACTTATCCGCAAAAGGGTCTGGTGGGATGAGGCAATCACATCATTATGCGAATATTGGACAGAATGACCAAATCGAAACTCCTCCAGACACATATAGTGCCGATACTATCGGCGAAGTGTCAATAAACAAATTACAAAATCAGCGAGAAAGTGATATTAGAATAAATAAATAAAATATTTAAAAACTCATTATAATAACTATATATGAGCCAACAATATGTTCAAGCTTTCAACAATCAATTTGAAGAGCTAGTTGAAGATATTGAGCGAATTTTTCCTAACGACTCAGAAATTTCATCAGCATCAAGAGGTCTTAAAAACTTGAGAAGAATCTCTCCAAAATTAATTATTAAAGTGTTTTATGAATATGTAGATAAACCATACGGAATGTATATTCATGATAACAATCTTCAATTCTTTCTTGACAAAGATTATCGAGAAGATTTAGGTGCAACAATGTTTAGTGGAGAAATCCTTTCAAAAATCGAGGTAATTAAAAACCCTATTGCCAAAATGGAAGCCGATCAACAAAATACAGTCCTAAAATATTTTCAGAATTTATGTAATTTATCCACACTATATAATAATCACAGACTTGGTTTAAAAATACAAACAGACAAGTAATTATAATGGATACATCCGGTAATGATGTCGCCACCATGACCCCCGAACAGCTAGTTTCATTTAAAAAAATTATGTTTGATATGATGCGAGATTTAATAACAACATTTCCTGAATTAGAGAATGAACTTGATAAAGATTTATACAATTTATGGAAACAAGTATCTGAACCAGATGTTATAGATAAATCAGCTGAACAAATATTTAAATATTGTGTTAAAGTATTTCCTCCATGTTTGTTAGATATTTTATATCAGAATGAAGAAATGTTTACGAATACTGAGATTAACACCCATTTTTTGCCAGGAATTAATTATAGAACATTGATGCATGAAAATATCAGTGTTTCAACACGAAACACAATTTGGAAATATCTTCAACTCATTCTTTTTTCGACTGTATCAAATACTTCTGCTACTGATTCATTTGGTGATGCAGCTGATATGTTCAAGTCTATAAATAAAGATGAATTTAAATCTAAACTAGATGAGACATTGAATGATATGAAGAATTTATTTTCGACAGTAGATGATGCTAGTGGAGGAGGTAGTCCTCATATTAATCCAGATAATATACCTTCTGCTGAGAAAATTCAAGAAAGTATGGCATCATTAATGGAAGGAAAATTAGGTTCTCTGGCAAGAGAGATTGCCGACGAAACTGTTGCTGATTTTAGTGGTAATATGGGAGATGCTTCAAATGTAGGAGAGGTATTTTCAAATTTAATGAAAGACCCGACAAAACTTATGAGTATGGTTAAAAATGTAGGAACAAAATTAGACACTAAAATAAAATCAGGAGAAATTAAAGAAAGTGAACTTCTTTCAGAAGCAAGCGAAATGATGAGAAAGATGAAGGAAATGCCTGGCATGGATAATATGGAGGAAATGCTAAAAAAAATGGGTCTTGGAGGAAAAGGAAAAATTAATCATGGCGCAATGCAGTCAATGATGGATCGTAATATGAAAATGTCTCGCCAAAAAGAAAGAATGAAAGCTCGTATAGGCAAACCAGTATCTACTCCGAAATGTGCTGATACTACAGAAAAATCTGCCGAAAATTCAATGGAATCTTTAATAGCTGAAATTGAGAATGAAAAAGTGTTTAGATGTGGACCAAATGCCGAACGTAGTTCAGCGTCAGATAAAAAGAAAAAGAAAAAGAAATAATAGTAATCTATATATAGATGGCTACACCATTTTGGATAAATGACCCAACTATTTTATTTAGAATCGATACATTAACTCACTTATGGCCTAACCCAGAAATGACACAGCATGAAAATTTTAACACAATAACACGACTTACTATAATTATGACTGTTTTAGGATATTTAATCAGTAAAAATTACAGAGTTGTTATTGCCGGAGTAATAACTATTTTTTCTATAATATTTTTATATTATTCTAAACGATCTAATAAAAGGCATATACCAGAAGGTTTTTCAAACTTAACACAATTACCAAAAGAACTTAAAAAATATGAACCAACTGAAAAAAATCCTCTAATGAATGTTCTGCTTCCAGAAATACAAGATGATCCAGAACGACCTGAAGCACAACTCTCGTATATGCCTGATGTAGTAGAAAATATCAATAAAAAAACACAAGATATGATTGTAAGTAATTTTGATAATACTGATGGGATACGAGATAAATTGTTCAAAGATTTAGGAGACAATTTTCAGTTTGATAAGTCCATGATACAGTTCACAACAACCGCTAACTCTCGTGTAGCAAATGACCAAGCAGCGTTTGCTGAATACTGCTATGGAGGGATGACATCTTGTAAAACAGGGGATCCAGAAGCATGTATTAAAAGTATGCCTCCTCAATGGATGAACCTTTAACAAATAAAATATATATGAATATATAATGTACTATGAATCGGATTATACATTCAACAAACAAACTCGTATAGGAGAAGATTCTTGCGATAAAAGCCAAAGAGGTGTTCAAGATATGAATGCTGCTAATTATATGCTTACTAATTTTCAGCCAAATTGTCCTTTAAATAATGTAGTTGACTTCGCAACTAGTCAACCTGCCATTAATTTTACAGGCAGTCATAAATTCGGTATAGGAGGTTCTAAAATTGACGAGAGTTCTGTATTATCTATTACCGAATTATCTAGGAATAAAGATAAGATCAGCCTGCTACAAAGACCTTATTTAACAGTACCTTACCTGGGAAGAGGAAAATCTAACGCAATGATGGAGTCTCAAATACAACAAAGTGAAATCGCAAACAACCGAAAAAGTGTAAATCCTAGTTCAGAAGTGTCTCATCTTAATTATAGACATACTCCACTTATTTCATCAATTAAATCTACTATTACTAACCCAGCAAATCTTATTGAAAGCGACGCAGCAGATGGATGGATCCGTGGAGGAATTCCTGTGAGACAGATGACCAGAGATAAAGAATATAATAAATAAAACTATAATATAATTACTTAAAATATTCATACTATTTTAAGTAATGGAAAATATTTATGACGGCACATTTCATTGTACATACAAACAGCTAGATGACGATGATTTGTATAGAATTCAATTTCTACAAGCATTTAAAATGAATGAGTTGCTTGATGATGAATTACGAAAGAAGATGGATATACTATTTGACTATCTTGGATTTCATTTTACAAAAATATTTAATAGACTAAAAAATGAGAAAAGTTGTCTGTCTCACATGTTGTTGTTTTTGGGAGAGAATCCCGGCGCAGTCGATTTATTTCAAACATTGTTTTGTGCGGATGTGTTTCAAGAAACACATTTATGTATTTCAAACATATTAAGAACAGGTATAATTGACTTAGACAATTATGAACTCTTAGAAAAAACTTTATTTTGTTGAAATCTAATATTTATACAATACATAAATGGCTTCTACAAGGAATAAAAACACACAGTCTGATTATAATATAAGACAAGCGGCTTATAACAAATCTAGAGAATGGGTTGATTATCAATATTCGTCTAACGGAAAGGCATTTGATACTGCTTTACCTAGTATAGGGTTTAATCCTAGTCATATGCCTCGTTCTGCTTTCTCACAAAACCCAATAGACATAGAGACAAGTCTATTTGGTATAAATTCTACAAATTTAGTCGAATCATCTCCTAATATAATTCCTAGGTTTAAAAA
>ENA-OSIY01001033-OSIY01001033.1-marine-metagenome-genome-assembly--contig:-NODE-1033-length-15225-cov-5.697716_pt1 | contig 15225 bp, 17 predicted proteins | sample MGYA00237884_ERZ534233 | MGnify/ENA primary metagenome ERZ534233 (study PRJEB26412, sample SAMN06343840) | marine metagenome | isolation source: estuarine water | place: USA: Columbia River Estuary... | reverse complement strand
AAGTAAATTCATACGGTCGACTTTTTGCAAAACGAATTTCTGAGCGTTTTTCTACTTCCGCTTTAAAATTTTCAACACCTACACGCTCTAAGGTATATTTAGTTTTTGCATTTTTACGATTAACACGGTTCCCCCAGTCACGTTGAGTAGACACCACGGCTGCAGCTACCGCCAAAGTATGCTCTAAACTAATATAACCAAAATCGTCTGCTTTGCGGGGGAAAGTAGAAGTATCACCATGAGTCATGGCTAAGCCCCCACCAACTAACACATTAAAACCAACCAACTTGCCATTTTCGGCAATAGCCACAAAATTTAAATCATTAGCGTGGACATCTACATCATTTTGCGGCGGAATAACCACTGTGGTCTTAAACTTACGAGGTAAGTAGTTATTACCTAAAATAGGCTCAACTTCAGTTGTTTCTGATTTTTCGCCATCAAGCCAGATTTCTGCGTAGGCACGTGTTTTAGGCAGTAAATGTTCACTGATTTTCTTCGCCCACTCGTACGCTTCTTGATGCACTTCAGACTCTACCGGATTAGATGTACACAACACATTACGGTTTACATCCCCGGCAGTCGCAATGGAATCGACACCAACCTGATTAAGCATTTGATGCATAGATTTCACATTAGGCTTTAATACTCCATGGAACTGAAAAGTTTGACGGGTAGTTAAACGAATACTGCCGTAGATACTTTTTTCTTCAGCAAACTTATCAATCGCCAGCCACTGCCGCGTACTAATAATGCCCCCAGGTAAACGGGCTCTTAACATCACATTTTGAAGTGGTTCTAATTTTTGCTTGGCACGCTCTGCACGAATATCGCGGTCATCTTGCTGATACATGCCATGGAAACGAATAAGTTGGAAGTTATCGCCAACAAATGCACCGGTTAAATCATCAGTCAAGTTTTCTGCGATGGTTCCACGCAACAAGTTACTTTGGTCTTTCAAACGTTCGTTATCAGCTAGCTTGCCTTCAACGACGAAATTCTTGTGGTCTTTACTCATTAGTAAACGTCCTTTTGATAACGTTTGGCACGACGCAAGTCAGAAATATACTGCTCGGCTTGCTCATCACTTTTTGCACCATGCTTAATCACAATTTGAACTAAAGCGTCTTGCACATCTTTGGCCATATGGTTGGCGTCGCCACATACATAAATGTGTGCACCTTGCTCAAGCCATCGATAAATTTCAGCGCCTTGTTCAAGCATTCTATGCTGCACATAAATTTTTTGCTCTTGGTCTCTAGAAAATGCCAAGCTGACTTTGTTTAATACCCCATCTTTAACAAAACGCTGCCATTCAGTTTGATACAAAAAGTCCTGCGTATAATTAGGGTTACCAAAAAACAACCAGTTCTCACCACTTGCTTCTTCAGCTTCACGTTGTTGCATGAAAGCTCTAAAGGGTGCGATACCTGTGCCGGGCCCAATCATTATAACGGGTGTATTGCCATCATCTGGCAAGCGGAAGTTGTCGTTTTTTTCAACAAACACATTGACTTCAGCACCTTCATCTAAACGAGTAGATAAAAAGCTTGAGGCACCACCTTGATGGGCATACCCGTGGGCGTCATACTCAACTAAAGCAACGGTTAAGTGCACTTCATCATCCACTTCTGCTTGACTAGAAGCGATGGAGTAAAGTCGCGGTGTCATCATTCTTAAGGTATCAACAAATTGCTGAGCATTGAGCTTAGCTGGATACTGACGAACTACATCGATTATTTGACGCTGAGACAGATATTCGCGCAATACAGACTTATCATCCAATAGCGCATTGAGTTCAATATTGTTTGCGTATTTTGCATATTTTGTGACAAAAGTCGGATAGCTTTGAGTTAACTCTAATTTATTGATTAACGCGTCGTTAAAATTGTAATCATCACCTGACCAATTTACGGAAGTATCACCTTGTAAACCAAGTAAAGCAGTTAACTCATCAACTAGGTTTATATCATTTTTAAACCACACACCTAACGCATCACCTGGGCGGTATTGGATACCAGAATTTTCAAGGGATATCTCAATATGACGTATATCCTTAACTGAATCTCGGCCAGTAATTTTTTGGCTTTCAAGCAAGGTTGCAGTATATGGCAATTTTTTAGTGTATTGACTGGCCACTGCAGCACTAGGGTGTGCATTCAAGGATGGAATGACAGACTGGGAACTCTTTGCGCTCAACTCATCTTTTACTTGATGTGTGATGGTGTCGAACCAAGCCGCTACATCTGCGTCGTAATCAACGTCACAATCAACCCGGTCAGTAATTCTGGTTGCGCCCAAGTCTTGTAAACGTTTGTCAAAGTCTTTCGCTGTTTGGCAGAAAAACTCGTAACTTGTGTCACCTAAGCCCAACACAGCAAAGTTTAAATCATTAAGTTTAGGCGCTTTTTTTCCAGCTAAAAAGCTGTGTAGTGCCACAGCATCATCTGGCGCTTCGCCAATACCGTGGGTACTGACAATAATGACTACATAACTTTCTGTTTTTAGTTGCTTCTGCTTATAGTCAGCCATGCTTACAATTGTAGCAGGGATATTTAGCGCATCTAATTTGGCTTTAAATTCCTGTGCCACAGATTTGGCGTTACCCGTTTGCGAACCATATAAGATAGTTAAAGACTTAGCATAGCTGCTATCGGGTTGAGCTAAAACAGTTGATTGGCCTGTTTGCGCCATCCCAGCTAAGTAACCACTCAACCAAGTTAGTTGTTGTGGATTGAGTGAGGCCGTTGCCTGATGAATTTGAGTCCACTGGTTTTCATTTAAACCTGCGGCAAGACCAGTGGCTTGATTTATTACTGAAGACATATAATCGCTAATCGTTGTGAATACAACTATAGATTAGCGACACATGTTCATAACCGGAAAGAATAAAAAATAATTTTTTATAACAAAATTAAATTAAATTAAAAATGCACCTCTAATCCAGCGTATATCCCCTTAAATTCAAGATCTGAATAAATGTCATCTAAATCATCTAACTCCAATGTTACAGCTCGATAACCCAGCTGTAAGGTCAAATCTATTGCAAGGTTTTCTATCAAGCTATAAGTTATCGCAGCTTGATAATCTGATATTGTATGATCGTCAATACTTAAGAAACTACCTTCTACAAATGCACCAAAACCAGTAAATGGAACACCAACAGCCAGCCTAGAATAAACCATAGGAACTGGTCCAGAAAACTCTTCTCTACCTGTTTCATCATCAACTGTGGCCAAAAACTCCCCATCAATATATTTTGCATTGAGGCCCACATCGAAACTAACTAAATCATTATCAAACAATTCGTAATACAAAATGAAATCGGTAGTTGTTAATGATACATCTGTAAAAGCATTACCATTAGCAGCAAAAACTTTGTCACCCAATGTAAACTGAGCGTCCAATAAGACATCACCTTGGGTATCCATAGCAGTTCTTTGCACTTTAACATTTGGGATCAGCGGAATAGGATGTTCAAAAGCCACATACAGATTAGCGTTACTCTGATTTTCGAAATTAAAATCAGCATTACTGCCATTATTTGAAAATCCACCTGAAGTTTCCATATTCCACCCTTGCGCACCGGCATATAGTCCAAGTAACGTGTCTGCCTGACAGGTATAACTTGCGCAAAGTGCTAACAACCCTAAAGATAGTGTATTTTTTTTCATTATTTAACCTTGATTCAACAATTCACTTAATTCAATTAGAGCAGCATTTGCCCGAGAAATATAGTTTGCCATCACTAATGAGTGGTTAGCTAAGGTACCAAACCCACTGCCATTTAATATAATCGGGCTCCATAAAGATTCTTGTGTCGCCTCTAGCTCGCGGATGATTTGTTGCAGACTAATCGTGGCATTTTTCTTCTCAAGTACATCTGCAAAATCCACTTCCACTGCTTTTAAAAAATGTATCAATGCCCAGCTGGCGCCCCTGGCTTCATAAAAGTTATCGTCTAACTGCCACCAGCTGGTTTTTTCAGTCAGTCTATTTGCCGTTGGCGTAGACTGAATAGCTTGAGCATCACCTGCTAGGCTTGTATCAAGACGTTCTTGACCAACACTGGCGCTCAAACGCTGTGAAAAACTACCTAAACGTTTCTCTAGCTGTTTGAGCCAATCTCTTAAATTATCGGCCCGAGCATAGAATTGCCCCTGTTGTTGGCGGCTATCAGATAGGCTACTTCTGTAGTCATATAAATTATCTATGCCCTCTTGATACTTGGACTCAGCTGAAGGCAATAACCAGCTTAAACTGTCTATATTAAACTGAGGTTGGGCTTTGGTTAAAAAAGGATTTTCTAACGATTGACTCTGTGAACGACTAAAATCTTGACGCATCGCTAGAGCCAAATCTCGCGTCATTTCTAAAGCACCAAACTCCCAGCTAGGCATATTGTCCATCATGACACTAGGCGGTAATACATCATTAGACAAATATCCACCAGACTTGTTTAGCAATGTCTCAGCAACTGAAATTAAACTAGTGGTGATGGTGTAGCCAGCGACAACAGACTCATTTCTCTGGCTAGCTTGCTGCTGGGCAAGTAGCTCAGGTTCAAATGATTCAGGCTCGAAGCTCCAAAATACTGACAAAACCCATAACAAGAAAATAATTAGTACAGCGGTGCTAAATAGCCATTTTGGTGCAAGGTATTGTTTCATGTTTTTCCCTAATGATGTTTGTGCACAGACGGTCTGGCGACCTTGGCCGAGATGATAATGGACTCACCGTCTTTGGTCTGTAAACTGATGGCTACAGACTCTCCTTCTGATAAGGGTTGTTTCAGCCCAAATAACATAATGTGTAGGCCACCGGGAGCAAACTGCACGCTCTGACCTGGATTAATAACGACCTCTGACTGTTGCTCCATTCGCATCATGTCATTCACCATTATATGATTATGAATTTCTGCTTTAGTAGCAAAATCCGCCGAAGCACCAATCAAAATTTGGGTGGTGTCCGAGCTGTTTTGAATAGAAAAATATGCCGCTGTGTTAGGTACACCAGGAGGCAGTAGTCTGACAGTTGCGTCTGTGACTATTACTTCAGCGTAAATAACACCCGTTACTAAACTACACAGCAATACAAATAATCGAAACATAAATCACCCACGTATAAAAATTGTCTCTGATTATTCAGTAATTTTAATTAAGATACCATCCATTAAGCACAAAAGTTTGACCTAGGTCGTTGATAACATTAATGGGCAGATGTCTGCTTGTCTCTCACTAAAAGAAAAATTACTAAGGTAAATAATATAACCGGCCAAAATACGCTTAGCCCGGCAACAAACAAACCCATTCCTGCGGCAATGATGGCGAAAACTATAGCAGCAAAAAGGCTAAATGCGATGATATAACCCACTACAACCAATATGGCTACCACGCCTGTTAGTGCGATAATGGAAGTAATAGGTTCAACATCATGCTGTGCAAAGGATATATGTAAATCTAACCACTGGGTTACTAAGTGACCTAGGCTGTACGTCAATACCATCGCTATCAACACAGCTAGGGTTATGTTTTTACACATGATGCATCCCTTATCTGTTTGGGATCAGGATTGTGGCAGTAATATAAGCAATAGCAGTGACGGTAGGCAGTAAGATTAAACAGACTACAGCCGCTACGCGAACTAACAACCTAGGTACGCTCCAATGTTTCGCTAAACCGGCACATACACCTGACACTTTTCGATGTATTGAATCTTTGTATAATCTATTTACTTCAAAATAACGACTCATGTTTTTCTCCTATGACTTCAAGTTTCTGCAGCTAGCGACAGTGGTGGGTCGCCACTAGCGAATGGGCAAATCAACACTAAGCAACCTTTGAACGCAATGCTTCTAGCTCTTGCTCAATTTGACTCTCAGATTCAAGTTGATTGAACTGTGCATGTAAGCCTGTTGACTCATCCACTAAATCATAAGCGTCAACTTGTGACTCTAGATCATCAATTCGGCGCTCATATTGCTCAAACCGGATGATTGCATCATCAATCTTCACTGAATGAGCTTTATTCTTAATGGTCATGCGCACGGCTACCGAACGCTCTCTAATAATCAGAGATTTTTGTTTAGCTCGGGCTTCCACTAGTTTGTCTTGCAATTTGCCCATGTCAGCTTGTAATTTAGATAGCGATTCTTCAACCACATTTAGCTCATCAGTTAAAGCTGATAATTTTTGCTGACTATGGTGCTTTTCAACCAATGCGGCTCTAGCCAAATCTTCACGATCTTTCTCTACCGCCAAGGCCGCCTTTGCCTGCCATGCATTGATCTGTTGTTGCAATTTGTCCACTTGGCGCTGTACCTGCTTTTTTTCAGCTAGGTGAGTGGCCGCCACTGAGCGTAACTCCACTAAGGTTTCTTCCATTTCTTGGATCAGTAACTTAATCACTTTTGCAGGCTCTTCTGCCTTATCTAAGATGGCATTGATATTGGCTTGTATTATGTCTGACACTCTCGAAAACATACCCATGTTGATTTCTCCAATAAAATTAATAAATTTCCTGCTGGGCTATTCCAGCACTACCAGTACTAACAACGCTGTTACAAGTGTTGTGCCAATTTAACAAGATAGGGTAAGCAATTGATTAAATTGAGTTTTTCATTAATTATGCAATACTAAACTATTTGAAAATCTCGAGCTAACTTAACAATTTAGTCAAAAAGACTAAGTAGTTAGCGAAAATCACAATTGATATTTAATAGACTGTGAGCCCACAACTTACGACAAAGAAAAAGTGGTTAATAGAAACTAGTCACGATACCCAATATGTTTAGGCTGTTCTGATCATTCTGTGGATTTCTTGGTATAGAGCATCACCGCAATATGTTGAATGACGCCTATAAACGATAAACAGTCCTACTATAAACATATGCCAGCAGTCCACATCACGGCAAAAAGGGCCGTACGCGGTTGAAAATTTTGGGATAATTTTATCTCATAAATATAAGATTAGGCGAGGAACGGTCATTCGAGTAGTCGAAACCAGGTGTCTGCTTAGCCCAAGTTAGCGGACGTAGCTATTTATGGTGTTTTAGTCCCTTTGGAGCGAATAGCGGATCTTCAGCTTTATTGCTTTGATGGACGGATTCACGCGCAAAACGGTCATCGAACTCGCTCATAACTATATCTCAATATGGCACATGGCGCATTACAGAACATCCCTATTTAACTTTAAATTAGTGGCCATATTCACCAAGCCACTAGTGTATATAATATTGACATATGGGTGAATTTTTAGCGTGATTTTTTATGTATTGAAAGTATATCTTCAATAACAGCGTATCCTGTTTCCAAGCGCCCAGCACCTGGACCAATTAAGGTAATATCACCTAGTAATTCTGTTGAATAAGTAATAGCATTTGTCGCGCCTTTAATCGATGCGAATGGATGTTCACTCGATACCATCTCAGGTTTAACTGATGCTAAGAACCCATCGTTATACTTTTCAATTGTTCCAATTAATTTCCAATGCTTCTTTAAAGAAGTGGCGTTAGAAATATCATTCTTTGTGATATGGCTAATGCCTTTACGATCTATATCATCTAATGTAAGCGATAAATCCATTAAAAGATTCCCCAGAATAACTACTTTTGCAGCGGCATCATAACCCTCAACATCCCCTGTAGGATCTGCTTCAGCATAACCAAGTTCTTGGGCTTGTTTGAGTGCATTTTCATACCCTGCTCCTGAAGACATCTCACCTAATATATAATTTGTCGTGCCATTAAGAATCCCTTGGATTTTTGTTATTCCGGCAGCTAACACCATCTCATTACCTAAGTTTATTGCAGGAGTTCCGCTCATTACAGTGCCTTCAATGCCAATTTGAACATTATTGCTTAGTGCTATTTTACGAAGTTCAGGAAAATGTAAAGCCACCGGTCCTTTATTAGTCATAGAAACATGCATACCATTATTTAATGCCTGTTTAATATGACTTACTGCGGGTTCACCTGTTTGTAGATCAGTAAAAGCAAGCTCTACTAAAATATCAGCTCCACTTTTATCAATCGTTTCAGTCGCATTCCAGCCAGTGATGGGAGCCGAAGTACTTTTTAGATCTCCATGCTTTTCTAGATCAGATAATAATACTTCAGGGTCCAAACCCTTAGGGTTATAAAGACTTCCTTTATACAAGTCACATATCGCTACGATGCTTAAATGAATACCAAACTTTTCTATTAACAGTTGTTTTTTATCACTAATAATTTTAGTTAGGCCTTGACCGACATTCCCAAAACCGATTATTGCTAATGTGTATGTTTTCATTATGTTCTTCCTAAGTTAACTCTTTAAAATGTTGAATGATTGTTTGATGGCGTTACTTTCGTAAATTAAAACAATAAGTTTTTATGTCGGTCATTTCTTTAACAGCATTCATAACACCTTCTCGGCCAACACCTGATCCTTTGACTCCGCCAAATGGCATTGCATCAATGCGATAATCACTGCTGTCATTTATCATGACGCCACCACAATCCATTGAATCTGCAAGTTCAAACGCTAACTCAAGATCATTGGTAAATATTCCAGCTTGTAAGCCAAATTCAACATCATTTGCTTGAGCTATTGCCTCTTTTTTATCAGAAAATCGATACAACACAGTGATAGGTCCAAACACTTCTTCTTTGGCAATTAAGCAGTCACTACTTACATTTGCAAAAACAGTAGGTTGAAAAAAATTTCCCTGTCTTTTCCCACCACACAGTAATGTGGAATTTTTCTCTAGGGCATCTTTTACCATCGCTTCAACTTTGAGAGCAGCACGATTATTAATCATTGGACCCATCTGCGTAGATTCAGATAGTTTGTCGCCCATAGATATTTTGCTTGCACGCAAACAAAACTCTGAGGAAAACTGATCATATAGTTCATCTTGAATATAAATTCTTTGAACATGTAAACAGTTTTGGCCTGCTGCCCAGAAAGCACCACTGACACATGCTTCCATTGCCATCTCAATATTTGCATCATTCATGACTATTACTGGACAGTTACTGCCAAGTTCCATTGATACTTTCTTTAAACCTACGTGACTTAGAATTCTTTTTCCGACACATTTTCCTCCAGTAAATGAAACCATATTAATGCGAGGATCTGATACGATCTTATCGCCTATATCTATTCCATATCCTGTAACCAAATTTAAGATACCTTTAGGTAAATTTGTTTTATTAAATAGCTCTACAAGCAGTTTTGCGACAAGAGGCGTCTCATGGTGAGGCAGGAGGATTACTGAATTTCCTGCTGCTATAGCGGGACCAATTTTATGAGCGACTAAATTTAAAGGGTCATTGAAGGGAGTAATACCTGCAACAACGCCAAGCGGTACCCGACGATAATACCCAAACCTATTTTCAGAGCCGGGAGCTTGATCAAAAGCAATAGTTTCTCCCGTTAAACGCCTCGCTTCTTCCGCGCTAATTCGTATGGTTTCCTCACATCTAGAAACTTCTTTACGCGCTTCATTAATGGTTTTAATACCTTCACGAGCAATCATTTGAGCGAAGAATTCTTTTTGATTTCTTAAATTATCAGCAACGTCATTAAGTACAGACATTCGTAAATGTGAAGACAGTTTTTTAGCTTTTTGGGCGCCTATCACTGCGGTCTCAATAATAGCGTCCACTTCACTTAAAGAGTTGTTCACAACTGTTCCGACTAAACTGCCGTCTTCAGGGTTGAATACTTGTATCTGTGGTTGTGAGCTTTTTACATCTATAGCAGCGGAAGCAGACAAATTTTGTATTGCAGACATGGTGATATTCCTTTGTTAACTCTTTAGTGAATTATGGATAGTCTACCTAGCAGTAACGGTATACATCAGTCCTTATATAAAGATAAGTGATTATTAATTCATTGTTTTTGTAAAATATTGATAGAATCACATCAGTAATTGCGAGGGAGTATTGAGTTGTGAAATTAAGTAAGCAAGATCTAAAAATATTGGAATTATTACAAATAGATGTAAAAACTTCTGTTGAGCGCCTTTCCGAAGAAGTAGGGTTATCGGCTGCAAGTATACAGCGACACTTAAAGCGCTTAAGAGATAATAAAGTTATCGCTCAGGAAGTAGCAATAATATCGCCTGACTCTGTAAATCAATCAATGACCTTTATCATATCTGTACAACTAAATAGAAGTTATAACGATTGTTTTAATTATTTTAAAAACAAAGTAAAAAATAATAATAATATCCAGCAGTGTTATTACATAACGGGTGAGGCGGATTTCGTTCTGATAGTGACAGCAAAAGATATGGAAAATTTTGAAGAGTTTACTCAATTATTTTTTTTTAGTGACATTGCTGTGCTTCACTTTAAAACATCTGTTGTTATGGGCAGAACAAAAGTTAGTTTAGCATTACCCCTGAATTGTGTAGATATATGAAGCATGTTTCTAAATCATGATAATAAAAAGAATATAGTTTCTTCTGGTGAGATTATGACAGACACAGATTTTGCTGCGAGTTGGTCTGCACTGATGTGACGGTCGCCTCATAAACCCAAGTTTGGAGTTTGTATACCAAAGGGCGTTAGCGAGTTAGTTTTCTAAGACATAAAGGAGGTGATAGCACCTTAGGACTAATGCTCTAATTCATCAGGATTTTTAAAAAGGCCAATGACCGCTCTGGTGGCTAACTTGCCGTACAAAAATCAGAAAACATGGATTTTGTATGCCCGCTTATGGCACAAACTTCCCCATCAGGGTAAACGCTCGACCGTCTACTATTAGGCTCACAGCGGCCTGATTCAATTCCCAAATGACTGCTTAGCCTAAGTAAGCGGACTGTGGTGAAATACAATTTTTTGGTAATCTATCGCAGTAAAATGGACTTTAACGCCTACAATAACGGGTAAAGCAGAGCGACCAGCGATGCTTTTTCCCAATGAGCGAAGCGAATGTTGTTTATTGTTTTGTTAGCAGTTCTATTACTCATAGTGACTCCATAATCGCAGTACTTTCACTATTTTTTCTGATTCAGAGACTTGGTATACTAATCGATGTTGTATGTTTATTCGTCGTGAATAAGCGCCAGACAGATCACCGATTAATTTTTCGAACGAGGGAAGGGATTGGTAAGGATCTTCTTTGAGTATATCGATTAAAACCTCAGCTTTACTTTTTAGGCCGCTACTAGCAAGTTTTTTCGCATCCTTCTGAGCTTGCTTAGTATATACAACTTTCCATGTCACCAATCTAAGCCCTCAGAACAATCATTTATATCGGTCTCTAAACCATCCTTTATGGATTCACGCATCCCAGGTACAGACAACAAATATAAAGTTTCTTGAATAGCATCCCAATCTTTTTCAGACAATAGAACTGCATTATTTCGCTTACTAGTTATCCTAACAGGGACATGCGATTCAGCAGTTTCATCAATAACGCGATAAAGATTTGCTCGCGCCTCTGTTGCCGTTAATGTGGTCATAAGTACCTCCAACCAAAAGCGTACGCTTAAACGCACGCCATGTCAAATAATGGACATTAACGCCCCAATAAGGGGCTTTTTATTGTTTGCCAAAATGTGTAGCGAAGCGAAACCAGGCAAACTGTAAAAAGTCCCGCTTAATTGGCTTGTTATGTGTTGATTAGCACAAAAGCACCTATAAAACATATTGTTGAGAGTAGAATGCCGAAAAATGGAATTTTAAACCAGTAGTTTTTTGCTAGGAGTAAATATGAAATACCAACAATTGAAGGTAATACTGCACTGTTTTAGGAAAGCGACGGTAAGTGCATGGTTTAGTTGGTTTTTATTAATGATTGCTGGATTCCTTTCCAAATAAAAATGCGGGGTAATCTAGTGTTTTTTGAACTGAGTCATTGTGTTTGAGCGCCTGTTAAAACTAGATATATGTATTTTAGGATAGCTTGATCTTAAAGTGTGCGCATCTATTATCAACCAGTTATAACGCTAACTGAGTAAAGCTTTGGTTACTTTGTGATGGAGTTCACACTAATGAGTAGGAATATCGTATTTAGACAGACTACCCCAGCACCAAGCTAAGGTTAGCCGGGGCGTATGGCGTTAAGAAGATTAAACAGCAGGCCGTAAGAGCCAGCTAGCTATTAAAAATAGAGGGCTTTTTAGTAAAAAAGTAGGCAGTTTACGGAGTGCGTTTAAGGGCTTTGTTAGCTTATTGCTTCGGAATTAGAAAATCACTCATAACTGAATTTATTAACGCAGGCTTCTTAAAAACAACAGAATGGCCAGCATCAGGAACTATAAATAAATGTGAGCCTTTAATGGTCTGAAATATTGAAATTGTATGCGCAATATCAATAATTTCTCGATCGCCTGCGATTATAAGCACTTCTGATTCAATACTACTTAATTCATTTAGTTTCATTGTTGGCGAGGTTAAAAACATCGTTATCATCTCTTCGAAATAATCTTCAAACCCATCTACCGTGCCTCTATTTTTGTAGAAGTTTTCCTTCATAAAATCAGGTAAATCTGAAGCCTTCATCTTTGAGAATTCATTGCGTTTTTTCTCAAGTAACCCCTTCCAGTGGTAATTAGCGCCTATCAAAACCATTCTGTCGACTAATTGTGGATTACGGCTAGCCAACATTAATCCAATAATGCCACCATCGCTAACCCCAAGTAAATTCACTTTTTTGAGCTTAAGATGTTCTATCAATGCCAGTGTATCTTCGTACATTTGCTCATATGAAATTGGCTTTTGACTGGCAGTACTCAAACCGTGCTCTCGAGAGTCTAAGGCTATAACTTCAAAATCCCCTTTCAAATGATTGATTTGAGGGCGCATCAATTCTTTGGAGATAAAGCCACCATGCAGTAAAAGTAAAGGTTGCCCTTTTCCAATTATTTCGTAATCTAGAATAACATCATCCACCTCGAATTTTTCAGCATGTATATTTAATGATACGAGATATAATAATAGAAAAACTGCTCTTACTAACATTGGGTTTCCTCGGTGGATATTGTAATTGCTAACGAGGGTGTAGAAAAAGGTGGTTTTGACGTTGCATTTTCTACTGCCCTTAGTAATTTTTTATCTTTCACTACTTTGCCTTGAACATCTGCTTTTTTCAATTTATTAATGTGTTTTTAGGATAGTTTTATTTTCGATGTATTGGGCGTCATTGAGGCCTAACTTTAGCGAGATGTAAGAGGGGTATTTGTGGTAATGCGATGTTAGCTTATGCGGCTAACTTTCCATAATTCTTAAGCTTCCCAATGTTATGTATCAAGCAGAACCAATACCACTGGCCTTGCACTTTACTTTTTCTCTGAGGCTGAAGCGGTTGAGCTTTTTGTTGGTGCCGATATTGCCAAACACAGGTTCGACTAGTGACATACGGTGGCTGTATATTTATTTGCCTCGCGGACTGTCCACTCGATGTTTCATCCAATCGGTATAATTCGGTGCTCTGTTGCTGTCTAAGCGAAACGATACTTGCCGTCCCGCCCCTTTGCAACGGTCTGCCGCGCTTGGATTGTTCATACATTGGTGTTTCTTATCGCAGTTCCGGCACTGCAACAACTTGCCTTCGAAGTAAGCGGTTTTGGATTTAATAAAAGGCTTCATTATATCAACACCAATATAACTACCACTTTCTAGGTAACTAGTTAATGAACTAGCGATTCGTCCATTTCCCGAACCTATCTCCAATACATTATCTGTTGGTTTCAACCCTAATTCCTTAACGAAATAATCCAAATGATTTCTTCCAATGGCTTTGAAATTATTTTCGGAGTAGTTCATTATTTGAAATTTTTTGGGGGGAAGCAAGTTTCGATCAAAATCATCCATTTTTTCAATTCCTAAATTATAATTTGTAGATATTTGTTTGCTAAAGAGTAATTAATTGTGGATAACGCCCCAATAAGCCGGCGAAAAGAGCGCAGCGAGTTGAGGTCGGATTAATTGGATTGTTAAGTGCCACCACGCTATACTGTACAAATAAACGTACATGAACACTTTGGAGTCCAATATGGATGCAATAAGCTACACAGCAGCTAGAGCAAATTTAGCAAACACAATGGCGAATGTTTGTAATGATCATGCGCCAGTTATTATAACTCGTAAAAGTGAAGCTCCTGTTGTGATGATGTCTCTAGAAGACTATAACTCAATGCAAGAAACTACATATTTACTCAGATCTCCAGCTAACGCTAGAAGCTTACTTGATTCTATTGCCGAACTTGAAGCTGGCAATGGAACCCAAAGAGAGCTTATCGAGTGAAACTCACTTTTTCAACTAAGGCCTGGGAACAATATCTATACTGGCAAACTACAGACAAAAAAATACTTAAACGCGTCAATTTGCTCATTAAAGATATCCAAAGAACGCCAAATGAGGGCATTGGAAAACCTGAGCCATTAAAGCACGGGTTATCAGGCTATTGGTCTCGTCGAATTAATGATGAGCATCGCATCGTATACAAACAGCAAGATGATACAATTCTAATTGCTCAACTGCGCTACCACTACGGCACATAACGCCCCAATAAGGGGCTGATAATAGCTTGCTAAAATGTGAAGCGAAGCGGAACCGAGCAAGCTGTTAGCAGTCCCGTCTTAATTGGCTTGTTATGTTTCACTGCCACTGTTCTTCTTCTGTTGGATAAGTATTAAATGCGGCGTACCAAAGGCCACCATTATTATAAATATCGATTAGATCAGATGAATTTGGGTCGCCTTCAGATGCGTACTCTTCATTTTTATCTGTTAAGTCTTCAACATCAATTTCAACGGCTTCATATGTTCTTATTGGTTTATATTTATCATCCAATAATTCAGCTTCCGAAATATCAATTGCTTCTCTGATACTTTTAGCTCTTATGTATACTCCTACAAACGCACCGCCACAATCTAGAGGTAATTGGGTGTCTTTCATATGAGTGACTTGAACCATAACTCTGAATAAATACATCTAACTCCTTGATGAAACATAACGCCCTAATAATGGGCAAAAAATTGTTGGCTAAAATGTTGAGGAACGAAAACAGCCAACTGTATTTTGTCCTTGTTTAACAGCTTGTTAGGGTTCGCTTACGAATTACCAGCCATAAAACCAAACCACCTATAGCACCAAACGCCCCCATAAAGAGCATACCATTTATGTAGCTAAACCACCCTCCTAATGTAGGGGTACCATTTATCATTGTTTGTACCATTTTACCGTCAACCCAATGACTAGAACTGCTTTTTAACTCAGGGTATTTTAG
>ENA-OSIY01001032-OSIY01001032.1-marine-metagenome-genome-assembly--contig:-NODE-1032-length-15226-cov-7.570533_pt1 | contig 15226 bp, 9 predicted proteins | sample MGYA00237884_ERZ534233 | MGnify/ENA primary metagenome ERZ534233 (study PRJEB26412, sample SAMN06343840) | marine metagenome | isolation source: estuarine water | place: USA: Columbia River Estuary... | reverse complement strand
ATACTACAGCAAGTAACAATACTGCGGTGGGGTATGAGTCTTTAAAAGCAAACACCACAGGCAATAAAAACACAGCAGTTGGTCAGCACGCATTATTATCAAACACTACAGGCGATGACAACACTGCTGTTGGACGTTTGGCTTTAGAGGCAAACACTACGGGCAGTAACAACGTAGCCGTTGGCGCTAGTTCGGCCGATGCACTTACTACAGGTACAAATAACACCGTTGTAGGCGTAAGTGCTATGGGTGGGGGCAGTGGTACTACAACAGGCAGTGACAATACCACTATAGGGACTGCTGCAGGATTTAATATCACAAGTGGTTCTAATCTTCTTCTTCTTGGACATGATGCAGGACGCTCAGGTAGCCCCGGCGGTGTTATGACTACACATAGTAATAGGGTAATTCTTGGCGACGAAAATATTACGCATATTTATGCTCAAGTACAAACTATTTCCTCATCTGACGAGCGCGACAAGACAGACTTTACAGCCTTAGATCTTGGTTTAGACTTTGTAAAAGCTTTAGCACCTGTAACCTACAAGTGGGACAAGCGTTCTAAGTATGGTAATAAGTATGCTGATGACTATGATCTAGACGAACAGACTCCAGACGGAACCCATAAAGAAGATTGGTTGGACATTGGTTTTAAAGCTCAAGAAGTTGTAGCTATTGAAGAAGCTGCTGGATATACAATTTCTGATAAAACAAACCTTGTGTCTAGTTTAACTGAGGATGGTAAGCAGTACGGCTTGCAGTATGAGAATTTTATACCAATCCTTGTCAAAGCCATTCAAGAACTGTCTACACAAAACGCAGCATTAACAGCCCGTATCGCGGCACTAGAGGAGTAACACATGGAAGACCGAACAGCAGAAGAATTAGCACAAGACTACTCAGCAATGGGTGACAGTATTAGTCTTATTACAGCAGTTATCGCAGGAGACTCTATGGCGGATGAATCTGCTGAAGACCGTCAAGACTGTGTTGATCGTAACAAAGATCATCTAAAGCTTATGGTAGCTAAAGAAGATTGGGGTGATGAAAACATGACCGCAGTTAATGCAGCTATCTCTGCTGCTGAAGCTTTTACAGCCTAAAGGAGAATAGCCAATGGCTTTAACAGAAATCCCTATAGAGTTATCCAGCACTCCGGGTATTGTAGATAATAGTAATGCTACGGCTATTACAATTGATAGTAGTGAAAATGTGGGTATTGGCATGACTCCAAGTGCTTGGCATGCAAATTGGACTGCATTGCAATTGGGGGCTACTGGTTTTGTAGGTCAATACCAAGCAGGAGCAACTGACATAACTGCATTGGGCAGCAATGTGTTTTCTGACGGCGCATATAAATATATTGAAACCGATGAGGCTGTTATGTACAAACAGCAAAATGGAGAACATATATTTGATGTAGCAGCATCAGGTTCAGCAAACGCAGCAATAAGCTGGACAACGGCTTTGACAATAAACAATACAGGCAACGTGGGAATCGGTAGAAGCTCCAACATTGATTACCTACTTGATGTTCAAAAACCCGCAGACGCCTATATCCGTATTTCTTCTTCAACAACTCAAGAAAACGCAGGTATTATTTTAGCGAATCAAAACAACACAAAGTGGACAATTGAAAAAGATGGGTCAGCACATAATTTGTTTGTAAAGTCTGCCTCTGTTACAGCAATGACGATTTCTCAGGCAGGTAACGTGGGTATTAACACGGCTCCAAGTGCTTGGTCAAGCAGTTCTACTGCTCTTCAGATTGGGTCATTGGCGCTAGAAGACTTCGCCGTAAGTGGCGCGAATGCTTCTAACATATTGAACAACGCCTTTAGAAACTCTGCTGGGAATTTTGTCTACAAAGAAACTGATTTTGCCTCAGGTTATGGGCAGTACGATGGCGAACACAGATTCAACGTAGCGGCATCAGGTACTGCGGGTAACGATATAAGTTTTACAAGGGCGATGACCATTGCTGCCAGTGCGATAGTGTTGATAGGTACTACTGACTCTACGCTTTATAACAATACAAGTGGCGGTGGCATTAACTTATTTCCTAACGGCAGTATACATTGCGCTAAACAATCTACGACAACGACAGACCCTGCAATGTTGGTGAATAATACAGGTGAAAATGGAGATATTTTGCAATTACGCAAAGACGGCGCAGTTGTGGGCAAACTTGCAAACACAAACGCATACTTTTTTATATCTGGCGGTTCAGTATCAGGCACACACGCTGGGCTTAGATTTATTGACCGATCATCAATTAGACCCTGTACAGCCACAGGAGGTAATTTAGATAATATTATTGATTTAGGCAACACTGCTGCTCGTTTTGACGACATCTACGCCACCAACGGAACTATCCAAACATCTGACCGTAATGAGAAGCAGGACATTGCAGAACTTTCTGACGCAGAACAACGCGTAGCCGTAGCCGCTAAAGGGTTACTGCGTAAGTTCCGCTGGAAGAATTCAGTAGCTGAAAAAGGCGACGAAGCTCGCACACACTTTGGAATCATTGCACAGGACTTACAGTCTGCATTTGAAGCTGAAGGTTTAGACGCTGATGACTACGCAATGTTTATCAACAGCACTTGGACAGACGAAGAAACTGGTGAAGAACGTAGCCGCATGGGTGTGCGTTATTCAGAACTTTTAGCCTTCATTATCGCAGCAATTTAACAGGAGTAACAACATGGCAACAGTATGGAAAATTAGTACACTAGAAAGAGCAACTGCAGACGGTGGAGTATTAATAGCTCACTGGCGTGTATCTGAGTTAGAGACTGTAGGCACTGGAGATGACGCTGTGACCTACTCAGCTTCCAGTTATGGTACATGTAGCTTTGAGCCTGACGCATCTGCAGAAGGTTTTGTAGCCTACTCAGACGTTACAGAAGCTAATGTTTTAGATTGGTGTTGGGCTAACGACGTAGATAAAGACGCTATTGAGGCAAGCCTACAGGCTAACATTGACCTCCAGAAAAACCCAACGCAAGCGTCAGGAGTACCGTGGTAATGACTAATGCACTAGATTATATAAATGCTTTAACAGCTCTTGTAACAGCTTGTAGCGCCATTACGGCCTTGACACCTACGCCAAAAGATGATAAAATAGTAGGTAAGCTATATAAGTTTTTAGAGGTTTTTGCACTAGTAATTGGAAAGGCTAAAAAATAGTGGAACAGGAGACTAAAGCAGTGGTAGATGCAATAGCTGTGGGTGGCACAGTAGGTACGTTGGCTGGTTGGTTGCCACCTTTAGCTGCTTTAGCAACTATTATTTGGACTTGTATTAGGATCTCAGAAACAGAAACTGTCCAGAAACTTTTTAAAAAAAATGAAGAGTAGATATTATGACTGATGAAAAAAAGAAAGGCAAGGCTCTTAACGCTTTAAAGAAAAAGTTTAATACTGGTGGCCGTGTTAATGCTCGCCGTGGCGGTAGAAAAGAGCTAGAAGAGCAATTAGGCGTTGCCCCTAAAAAGTCTACTCAGACAGCTAAAACTTCTAATCCTATATTCACGAAAGACTCTAAACAAACAGATGATAGTAAAGGCTTTCAACAAATGAGTGGAGGTTCTGATTTTCTTCCGAAACAACGGATTGATTCTAGTGCTCGTATTAAAACAGGCGAGAGTACAGGGTTAGGCCAACAATCTACAAAGTCTTATAAAGAATTAGGCGGTACAGAAGGAACAGAAGCCGTATCTTTTAACGACTTAGAAAACTCTGATAAATCTATTAAAGAACGGCTACAGCAAAACGCTAGAAAGGCTGCAAATATCCCGCAAGCTCAAAACGCTGGAACGGCTCTTATGGCTCAGTCTGCTGGTGTTGGTACTGACTTTAATATTGATGAAGATCTTTCTGGGATGCCTGAAAGAGAAAATTATGGAAGAGGCAAAGAAGGTAATGAAGCATATAGAGAGGCTTTAAAAGCTTGGCAAGCTTCTAAGGGCGATACTGGTGGTGGTAGTGGTAGTGATAGCGAGTCGGTAACTACTGAAGAGCTTGAAGAAAAGAAAGAAGAGTTAAAGCAACAAAGAGCAGACTATGTTCCGCCTAAAGCTGAGATTGTTAAAGCTGGTCAAGTTTTTGACTACAAACAATTAGATGCAGCTTTAATGGAAACTCAAGCTTTTAAAGAAGGCTCTATGTCAGCTACTTATAATCCTGAGACAGGTAGCTACTCTGTTGTTGATAGCCTTGGAAATACTTTTCAAAAAACTCCACAGGAAATGGCAAACATGGCTGGTGGTAGAACCGTAGCTGATTTCCAAAGCGATGACCCTTCTTTAAAAACTTCAGAAGAAGATATACAACAACTAGCAACAGGCGAGGACAGGGATAAGATAGCTGATCCTACAGATGTTACAGCCGGTACGACTACTGTTGAACAAGGTACGGCTAAAACGGCTGCTGATCAAGATAAAGTAACGGCTAAAACTATTACTGCTGATGTAATAAGCGACGAAGACCGTACTAGAGCTGAAGCAGCTACGGATGGTACTTTTGATGACGCTGCTAAAGCTGGTGTAGCTACATTAACCCAAGGCGCTGAAGCGGTTGGAAGAGATGCAGCACAAGAAAAAGAGGCTTTAGCTACGGCTGCTCAAAGGCCAGAAGCGAAAGATTATGCTGAAGGTGTAACAACTGATGAACGCTTTAAAGTTATAAATGCTGAAGATCCTGTAGCGGCTTCAAGAATTGCTAACACTATTTCAAATAGAAAACAGAAAGAAATTTTAGATATTATATCTGAAGAAGGTGTTGATCTTGGAAAGATACCTGAGTTTGCTTTAGCTAAAAAAAGAGAAGCTCAAGTAGGCGAAGCTAAAACAAAAGTAGCTACGCAATTAGGAGACGCACCTTCGGTAGACTTTGAAGGCCGTGAAGCGATTACAGGCACTGCTCCACAGGGTGATGCTTCTCAAATTGGTGGTATTCCTACTATGGCTGCTGCTCAAATGCAAGCTATTACAGGCGAAGAACGTAAAGCAGCAGCGTCTGATATGATGGCTGTTGTTGGTAATATTCCTCCTGAAGTAACTGCAGCAATAGCTGAAGACCCCGCTACAGTAGAAGCTCAGATAGATAAAGGCGAAAACCTTGAAGTTATAGCGGCTGTTGCTGCTTTACCAGAAGAGGCTCTTGTATCTACACAGATGGAAAACCTCTTAGCAGGTATGGAAGACGGTAAGACTCCTGCATGGGCTAGACCAGCGGTAGCAGCCATAGAGCAGCAAATGGCTCAGAGAGGCCTCTCAGCGTCCACAGTAGGCCGTGATGCTTTGTTTAATGCTATTATTCAAAGTGCTCTACCTATGGCTCAGAGCAACGCACAGGCCCTTCAGCAGCGAGCAGCTCAAAACCTAAGTAATGAGCAACAGGCTAACTTAGCTTCTGCTCAGAATACTATGACTGTTAGAATGGCTAACTTATCTAATAAGCAGACAGCGGCTTCTCAGACTGCTGACATGGCACAGCAGATAAAAGTACAACAAAGCCAGTTTAAGCAGCAAGCTACAATTACTACGGCTGATCAACAGCAACAGGTAAGGCAGCAGAATGTTCAGAATGCTCAACAGAAAGCTTCTCAGGAATCTTCGCAAAGGCAACAAACAGCTTTAGCTAATTTAGATGCAGGAAGCCGTTCAGATTTAGCTAACTTAGAAGCCCTTAACGCTGCAGCAGGTAAGAATTTAGATGCAGATCAACAAGCAAGATTAGCTGGTTATAACGCTAAAATTAATCGTATCATGCGTCAAGCTGAACTTGATCAGGACATGGAAAAAGCTAATTTAGATTCTAGTTTGCGAATGGAATTAACTAATCTTAGCGAGCAGAATGCAGCAGCTAAAGATACAATGAATTCTGAAAATCAAGAACGTCTTACTAATTTACAAACTCTTGTAGACTTTAAAAAGACTAATGCAAGCCTTGCACAGCAGATGGATCTTGCTAATCTTAATAACGAACAACAAATGGAAATGGCTAATTTAGCCGAAAGAGCAGCTACAGATTCTGCTAATATGACTGAAGCTAATCGTATGAAGCTGCAAGAATACGTTACTTATGTTGATGTTATGAGTAAAAACGAAGATTTAAGATTAAATGCACAGGCAGCAAAGCTAAATGCTAAAGAAAAAATGAGCTTGGCAAATCTGACAGCTCAGAACCAAGCTGATTCAGAATCTATGTCTGCTGAAAATATGGTAGAGCTTCAAAAGTTTGAAAAGAAAATGTCAGCCGCACAGACTAACGCGCAGCTTGCGCAGCAAATGGGCCTTGCTAATTTATCTAACAAGCAAGACGCTGCAATGTTCAATGCTCAGATAGACGCTAACATGGACATGAAACAGTTTGACGCTAATCAGCAAACGGAAATAGCTAATAGTCAGTTTATGCAAACAATGACTGTTAAAGATTTGGACAACAGGCAGCAAGCAATGATGCAGAATGCTACGGCTAATGCAGCTATGGATTTAGCTAATGCTGATGCAGTAACTAAGGTAAACATTGAAAACTCTAAAAGCTTTTTAGCAATGGATATGGCTAACCTAAGTAACGAGCAACAAGCTAATATGATGAATGCTCAAATGGATCAACAGACTTTGTTGTCTAACCAATCTGCTACTAACGCTTCTAAGCAGTTTAATGCTACATCTGAAAATCAAACAAATCAGTTTATGGCTACGCTAGGTCAGAACGCAAACCAGTTTAATACTTCACAACAAAATGCTATGACTCAGTTTAATGCAGCAGAAAAAAACAGGATGGCTGCAATGGACGCTGGTAACGCTTTAGAGGCTGAAAAGTTTAACACTCAGATTGCTACGCAGGTTAAGCAGTTTAACTCTGATCAAGACTTTAAAGCTGAACAGTGGAACGCAGCTAATGCACAAGCAATCCAACAGGCAGATTTAACGTGGCGGCGTGGTCTTAACACGGCAAATACTGCTGCTCAAAATGCAGCTAATCAACAACAAGCAGGTTTTGAGTTTCAGATGGATATTACAGAGCAGACTCAAATGTGGCAAGGTTTAAGAGATGATGCAGATAGAATTTTTAGGACAGACATGGCACAAGACGATAGGCTTGTAACTGTTGTTCAGTCAGCGCTTTCTAACGAGGCCTTCATGACTGATAAAAATATGGCTAATAAAAGAGAAGAAATTTTCAGGCTTTTAAAGAAAGTTACTGGTACTTAGTATTACTATAGGAGAAGTATAGATGGGGTTTTTTAAAAAATTATGGAAGAAAACTGTTGGCAAGGTTTGGAAAAAGATTGGCAAAACTGTTAAATCCGTATTTAAAAAAGTTGGAAAGTTTATGAATAAGATCGGCATTGTCGGTCAGATTGCTATGGCTTTTATTCTTCCGGGGATAGGTAATGCTTTAATGGCAGGATTCGGAACTGCTACTTCTGCCTTAGCAGGAGGAGCGTTAGGGTCTATAGGTAAGGCTGCTGGCTGGGTACTAGGTAAAGCTGGTACATTTGCTAAGACAATTGCAACAGGTTTTAAAACTGTTACAGGAGCTGTTACTGACTTTATCGGGACTACTGCTAAGTATGTTGGTGGTAAGCTAGGAATAGGGACTAATCAAACTCTTAGTCAAGCTTTTGGACAACAAGGCTTTGGCGGTAGGCTTACTGATAGTTTTGCAAAGCTTGGAGATCAAGCAAGCAACTTTTGGAACTCGACTACAGCAGACTTTGCTGACAGAGGCATAATGACTGCCGGTGAAAAATCAGCTTTTGATATTAAAGTACAAGATAATAAAGAGTTAGAAAGTATTAAAGAAGACGTTGGAAACAAAATAAAAGAGCAGCAAAAAACAGCGGCTGATAAGAGTTTTAAAATTGATGCTAACGGTAATCGTATTGATAATATAAATACTGATAAAGGTTTAATAGACCCAGTAAAAGCAACATTCCCTAATTCTACCTCTGTTGGAATATCTCCTACAGCAGAAGTAGCTGAAGACCAAAGCTGGTTTTCTAGAGGCGTTGAAAGGGTGACAGGTGAGCAAACTATAGGTGATGCTTTAAAAGCTGCTCCGGGTAAAGCAAAAGACTATGCTGTAGACAGCCTGTTAGCAGCTCCCGGTAATATAGTAAAAAGCACATTTAAATCAGGTTTATCTAAAGCTATTGGATTAGGCCCTGAAGAATATGAGCAAGGCCCATCTTGGAGAGCAAACAACCCCTATGCTTATCAGTCTGGGAATTATGCTCAAAGCCAACAAGAAAGTGCTGCTCCTATGGGTTTTGAAGACTTTGCACGACAGAATATGGCGGTCTTCAATACTGATCCACAGGGTGCTTACGGCGGTATTGATTTTTATAATAGTTATATGCAGCGTTACGCAGGGCAAGGGGGTTAAGCATGGCAGATCAAGCAATAGACGATGCTTTCTTTAAAGTTGGTACATCTTTTAATAGAGCTATACCCGGACAGTCTTTAACAAGAGATCCAGAAAGCCCTGCTCCTTTTGAAAAACCTCCGCAGTTTACTAACAGGACAGATGTTTTAGAAAACTATTTTGAGATGCTTACAGAAGAAGAAACTTATATAAGTGTTTTAGACTCTCTTGAAGAGGGTATACCAGTTATGGACATCGTGAAGGTTTTGTTATTCCAAGGCTTTCAGGACGGACTGTTTAATCCTGATATGATGATACTGATTGCTGAACCGCTTGCTTATATGATAGCTGCACTAGCAGAAAGAGCTGACGTAGATTTTATTATTGCAGAAGATGACGAAGACGAAGACGAGGATGACGAAGACTCTGATGCTCCACAGCCTTCTGTTATGGATCAAAAACTAAGCACAATTCAAAAGCCTCAGATGGATGATGAATTTCCTGTTGAGCTTGCAAACAAGCTAGATAAAGTAGAACCGCCTAAGCAGCGTTCTTTGTTAGGAGAAAAGTAAATGGCTGAGAACAATGACCTGTATAAAGCTTATTCTATTTTAGGAGCTGGTACTACTGCTGAGTATAACCGTAGGCGTAAGGAAGAAGAGGAGTATAGAAAGCGAGCAAGAAGAGATCAACTTCTTGGGTATGTTATTGCTCCTTTAGGACAAGAGCTGGCAAAAGGCGTGTCTAATCTTATCTCTGCTCCTTTTGAAAAACCTGTAGAAAAACTTTTGAAAACTGAACAAGGACGTTTACTTAAAAAAGATTTAAAAGCTATCAAAAAACAACAAGAAAGATATGGTCTGATTGGGAAAAAAATAGATACTGACTTTCAAGGTGACTCTTATGAATACCATTTTGATAAGCTTACAAAAGAAGCAGATGAAAGCTCTCGACAGTTTTTCATGGATCAAGGTTACACAGAGCAAGATCTTAAAGATTCTGAAGTTGCAGTTATGTATAATCAATATAGAGCAAGTTTAAATAATAGTATAAAAGAAAGAGCTACAGAAGAAAATAATCAATATGTGTCAGGAAGAGATGCGGTAGCTGCTTTTAAAAAAGGTCAAGATGTAACCGATATTTTAGCAAAGTCAACTCCTTACGCTTCTGGCCCAGTAGGAGGATTTTTTAGGGGTTTAAAGAGAACATTAACAGGTACTTCACCTTTAGAAGCTTTTAAAGGCCCTACCCAACAAGAAAAAGAAAGAGCCATTATGGTTGCTAGGCAGGGTTTAGGCTTAGATGATGATGAAACTTCAGAGCTTTTAGAAGCTTCTAAAGCAGGTTTAAGTGTGTCTAAGTTAGAAAATAAAATAGAAATGCTTTCTCAAAGCAAAGACCCAATATTACAAAACTGGTGGGCTGGTGAGCAAGATCATAAAGCTTTTGTAATAGCAGTCAACCAAGGAACAGCATCTAAATCTGTTATAAGGGCTTATAGAAATCTTAAAGCAAAAGACCCTAAAAGCAGAGCGCCACGGCAGCAGCAAGTTATTCAACATCTTGGGGATGAGCTGGATCTTTTTGGATTAAAGATTAATGTCAGTCAACGTAACACTCTTGAAGAAAGTTTAGCTACAAATCCTCTTATTCAAGCTACTAAAGTTGCGTTTAAAGACAATGTAGCAGAACAGTTTGGGGCTTCTGACGGTTATAATAAAGCCTCTTCTGCTATTAAAACAAAAGTAGATGCTAAGTGGGCGGCTCTTACGGGATCTGCTGTTACTTCAGCGCAGCTAAATTTTGCAAGGCATTACGATAGTATGTCTGTTGATGATCAAGAAAGCTACATACAAAGAACTAGCCCTTCTGATCAATTAGGTATAATTATGCAGGGTGCTACTTCAGCTCTAAACTCTTTGGACTTTACAGGCGGTAAGAAAGAAACAAATCTGTTAGGCTGGTCAAGCGTTACGGACGTTAAATATACTGGTGCTTTAGCTGATAGTGGTTTTGATTATACATCTGTTTGGCAACAAGATGTTAGTCCAGAAAGCCGCCGCCGCGTTCAGCAGTTATCAAGGGATGTTAGCTCTGGTAGACCGTCTTCTAGAGACGTAAATATTATTGTACCTTTAGAACAGGTAGATATAGATCAAATAGAGTCTTTATCTGGAGCCGAACAAGAAAAGCGTATTGCTGCTTATGAAAGAAGTGGTGTTGATGTATCAAATTACACTACTCCTAAAACAGAAAGTGGTAGTAATATAGTTCCGGGTTCAGGGCTAGACACGCTAATAAAAATGGTGGATGGGAGGTATCGTAGTGAAAACACTAGAGAAAATTTTAGAAGAATGGCTTCTAAAAGCACCTTTTTAGGAGGAACTCCTGATCCTGTAGATGTGGGTTCTTGGATAGAAGCGTTAGATCCTACTATAGGCGATGCTCGAAGATCGTTTCTTCCTAAATCTAAGTCGGATGTTCCTTCTATTACGGCTACTTCTGCTCTTGAACCTATTCCTCTTGAGGAAACCTCTAGCTTATTAGAAGCACCTGCAACGCCATCAGATAGGCAGCAAGGTCTTCTTTATGATATTGAAAGGAACAAGGGATTTTCAGACAGTCGTAAGCCTACTTCTTCTATTGCAGATCAAAGTTCTTTATCTATTGAAGCTCAAGAAATTGTTAACTCTTTTGACGTTCCTTCTGTTGCCACTAAGGAAGGAAGGGGTGTGGTAAGTAAAATGAAAACTGAAGTAAAAGAGCAACTAGGAGCAGATCTAAGTCGTTCTCAGGTACGTGAGGTTATGAGTGGACTTGTTGATCCTACTGATGAACAGCTACAAAAAGTGTTAACGATTTTACAAGACAATGCTCCTAAGAAATTAATAGACCCTGAAGAGGATCAAATTAAAACACTCTTAGGAATACTAGGACAGTCAGTACCTTTAAAAGCTGATAGTATAAAAAATAAAAGTCCTGTTCAGGATGAAATTAGTTCTGCGTTGGATGCAATGCCTGTTGAAGCTCGTCAAATAGCTGAAGAAGTTAAACAGCTTCGTAATCTAAATGCTATTTCAGATAAAGATTTGAAAAAAACTTTAACGTCTTCTTATGGTAAAGAGTTAGCAAATCAAGTATTAGCTTTATTATCTGTTTAAGGATTAAGATATGGATTTATTTTCTGAAGAAGAAATAATGCAACGTGCTAACGCTCAACGTCAGTTAATGCTAGACAACGAAGATAACTATGATCAACTAGCAACGGCTGAAAAAATTGCTTACGGGGCTGCTCAAGAAACGACTCTAACAGGTAATCTGTTTAGGTACGGAGAAGCTTTATACGACTCTATTACAGACGATGTAAGCTATGATACTGCTTTATCTAGGGTAGAGGATGAAAGGCAGCGTGATATTTTTAAAGAGTATCCAAAGTTTAAAGGTATTTCTGAAGCTAAAGAAGGAGCTGCGGAGCTAACAGGTCGTTTAGGCGTTGCTGTTGCCGACCCTGTTACATGGTTGTTTCCGTGGTTAAAGGTTGCTAAGGCAGGTAAGTTAGCAGGTGCAGCAGCGGGTGCTGGCTTTAATGCTACAGATGCTGCTCTTCGAGATCAGCTTGTTTACGGTGAAATCAATCCTATAAACGTAGGAGCTGCTACTGTGTTAGGCGGTTCACTAGGTGCATTAAGTGGACACTTAGCGTCTAAGGTTAGGAATAAACAGCCTATAGACAAAAGGGTTTCAGAAGCTTTTGACGAGGTGGGTTCTTCTCCAACAGCTACAGAAAGAGTTTCTATTGAAGCTCCCACTGTTCAGACGCAACAGGCTAAAGAAAGAGTACGTGTACGGGGTTCTACGGAGGCAGGTCAGAAACCTAGAGTAATTGTTACCGCTCTTACCAACGAAGAAGCCTCTGCTGTTGAAGAGGCTACAAGAAGAGTTGTTACTGTGGAGTCTAGGATAGCAGCTATACCAGAAGCTACAGCAACTGGTACAAATTTAACTATGCGTTATGAACCTATTAAACAGTTAGAAAGTGTTCTTGCTGATCTAAAAGCTTTGCAGAAATCAGAAGTACGCGCAGAGGATCTTCTTAAAAAATCTGAAAAGGAAAGAAAAGATCTTATTAAAGAAGCTCAAGACCAAGGAAAGCCTTTACCGTCTTTAAAAGAAATAGATGAGCAGATAAACTTTTTTAGGACTCAAGCAGAATCTCAACCTAAAAAAGGTGCTAAGGGTGCTAAAGACTATAGAAATAGATTGTTAAATCAAGTTGATTCTATTCAGACTAAGATATCCTCTGCTAAAGATAATTTTTATGGTGGACACATTAAAGCCGCAACGGCTAGAGTAGATTTAGCTGGTAATGTTTTGGAAGATTTAAATAAAAATAACAAGCTAACAGATAATATAATAAAGTCTTTAATCTTTGAGCCTACAAGACCTATTATAGGTGGCATAGGCGGGTACGTTTCTTCCGGTTTTATCGGAGATGAGGATGACACTGCGTTAATGGTTGGTCTTATTGGAGCAGGTGCTGCTCTTGGACAGTATCAAAAAGTTATACAAAAGATGAACTTGACTGCCTTAGACTTAGACACAGCTAAATTGGCTTTAGGTGAAGCCGCACAGCAGAATGTAAACACGGCTGTAAAGTTTCATAGCGCAGGTACAGTGGCAACCAAGTCTGATGCTTTGGGAGGCTGGAACAAGGTTCTTTCTAATCTTATATTTCAAAAACCGGGAGGAGCTACTAACGGCGTAGAAACTATTTTCTTGAATGACTCTGCTGAGTACGTAGGAAACATGGCTAGAATGTACGGAGACTCTTTTGAAAATCAGAAAGTTGTAAAAACTGTTACAGAGGTACTAAGAGGGTGGAGAGGTATTGATGAAATTGAGGAAGGCTATGCTGGAATCAGTGGACTTTTTAAAAACAATGGACTCACTGCGGAAGATGTTTCTGAAGTTAAAAGAATTGTTCCTCTTGTTGCTCAAGCAAACGGTAAACTAAAAGGTACGATGCGTGAGGCGGGAATAGAGTTTACTGATATTGAGAATTATGGATTAGCACAGCTTTGGGATTTTAAGTTTATTCGTAAAGGGGGAGAAAAGTCTTTTCTTAAAGATGTTAGAACTGCTTTAGAAATTCAAGCTAAAAACAAAGTATCAGCGGGTTTAAGAAAAACAATGCCTACTGATGATGCTATTGATAAGGCTGCTTCCAGATTTGTAGATAACATTAGGGGAGTTCCTAGAGCACAGGGTGCTAAAAACACTTATGAAAGTTTAAGTATTTTTGGGCCTGACGGAAGATTTAGACCGCTTGCCAGTAACTTTGAAAAGCACAGGGTTCTTACTGATGTAGAAGCTACTTCTTTTATGGCTGAGAAAGGCTGGCTTAATTTAGACTCTACTGCTATCTCTATGCAGTACGCAGACAGAGCTATTAAGATGCGTTCGTGGGCTAATACAATAGGTGCGAATGGAGAGCTTTTTAACAGGGCTTTAGATGACACTACAAGAGCTTTTAAGAATGCTACAGGAGACTCTGCTAAGTTTGAGGCTACCTATATAAAGAACTTAAAAGGCATGGCTGAGATTTTTTGGGGCGTTCACGGAGCTGTTCCTAACTCAAATAGTATGGGTGTTACAGGCATGGCTTTAGTTACAACCTTGGCTAATACTACAATGTTGACTAGAGTAAGTATCTCAGCTCTGGGTGATCTTGTTCAGCCTATACAAAACAGTGGTGTTATGCCAGCAATTAAAAGCATTATGTCTAGAGTACAGCCGGGAGAATCCTTCTCTTCTAAGTCTGGTTTTAAGTACGATAAGTCTTTTGAAAGAGAATATTCGGCAATGATGGCTCATGGTACTGATCCTTTTGATTCTGTTCAAGGCGCTTTAGATACGTGGAATAGAAAGTTTTTTAATATTGTACAGCTTCCAAGAATTACAAGAGTAGCTAGAGGCTTTGCTTATGACGTAGGAGTAAGAAGAGCTTTTGATTTATCTAAAGAAGTAGCAGGAAAAGGAAACAAGATTAGTTCTTCTGTTCAAAAAGAAATGAGCGAACTAGGAATACAGTCTTTAGATGAGTTGAAGATGTTGTCTAAGTATGAAGATGTGACTAAAGCTTTTGACGCTGATGACGCTCAGAAAGTTTTAAACATGGCTGGAAGAAGAGCGGCTGACAGAGATGCTATTGTACCTATGTACGGCAATAGGTTGTTTTTTACTCAGTCAGGTAATCCTTACATTAAATCATTAGGACAGTTTCTGTCATGGTCACAAGCTAAAACAGCTCAGACGAATGCTTTAGTAGGGCGGGTAGAAAATGGAGATGGTGCTTTAGCTGTAAGAGCTTTGGGTCTTGGTAGTGTTTATATGGGTGTTCAGTCTCTTCGAGAGTGGGCTTCTCCTTACGAAAGACGCGATGCAGAATCTCACGAAGCTCTTGATACAAAACATATTAAAGAGTCTTTAAAGCTTAGTGGTAACATACTTCCTTGGCATGTTGACAAGCTTGTAGGAGCTTTAGGCTCCCCAAGTAACAGGCTTATTTCTTCTAATATTTCTCCTTCTTTAAGTTATGCTGATGGGTTTTTAGATAGTCTTACAAGATCTTATAATAATATTAAGGAAGGTGATTTTGAAGGGGCGGCTAAAAACGTAGCAGAAAAACTTCCTTTTGGTAGAGAGGTTATAGGCTACTCTAAACGAATTACAGGCTCTCCTATATTAGAGGATCGTCCAGACTATAACAAAGGCGGAGAGGTCTTAGACGTTCCTAACGCCCCTCCTGAGCCTGATCAACGCATCGATAAGATGACAGGTATGCC
>ENA-OSIY01001031-OSIY01001031.1-marine-metagenome-genome-assembly--contig:-NODE-1031-length-15226-cov-14.007459_pt1 | contig 15226 bp, 33 predicted proteins | sample MGYA00237884_ERZ534233 | MGnify/ENA primary metagenome ERZ534233 (study PRJEB26412, sample SAMN06343840) | marine metagenome | isolation source: estuarine water | place: USA: Columbia River Estuary... | reverse complement strand
GCATACCTTGCTAAGAATTTTGCTATCGGTCAAGCCGATGTAAAAGAAATGATCGGGCGCCCTGCTGCTAAGTGTCCTGAGAATAATAAACAAATTCCGCTTATCTCAAATAATGGAAGCGCTTGCGTTTCTTGCTCACTTTGTGTATACTCTAAGAGTGACATAATTTTTTCTGCGAGTAAGAAATGAGATAAGATGAATTCAACACAAATTATATTTTTATTTTGGTTTCTTTTTCTTTTATTTTGTTATCAGTAAAAGGGGCCACGTGGGAAAAATTTGATTTGTCAAGTCGCAACAAGCCTTTAAGATGTGATTAAGCACACACCGCAAATCCCCTGATGGATTGGTATTTATGACATTTTTATGCTAAAATTATACTATAAGCAATTAACCCCCACAACGAAAGGCAAGACCCAAATGACACTATCAGGATACACTTACCAAATCGGTGATTTATTCACAACAAGCAAGACAGGCGTTACAGGTCGTATCGCTGGTTTCGAGCCAATGTCTAATAAGGTTACTAGAGTTTCACTTGTCCTAGCAAACGGCTCTCGTCGCTTGGCTATGGTTAAAACTTCTAAGTAATCTCACAATGTGAGAAATGTCAGGTTTCGATTTGACATTTCTTTCCCCAAAATGTTATACTTAGGTATAACCAAATAACAACCCCTAAACAGAAAAGAGAAAAAAATGGCAGTAGCAACAGCGACATACAAGGTAGGCGATACTTTCACTACACAGAAGTCAAAGGTAACAGGCGTTATCACAGAAATCAACCCACAAGCAAATGGAAATGTGCGAGTGAAGTTAGATGTAAATGGTTCAGCCCGTTACACAACTTGGACGGCTAAGTAATCTAATTACTAATTCCTGAGTACGAATAAAAACTGCTCAAATGTCAGACCCACCCCCTATACTATAAATAACCCAAAAGAAAAGAGAAAACAAATGGCTAGAGCAAAAGCAATAAATGTAAAAATCCCAACAGTTCGTGTAATCGCAGGACTAGAGCAAGCACTTGCTACACTAGAAACAGACTACGCAACACAAAACGAAAAAGAAGCACAATACGAAATTGCTCGCAAGGCATGGCAGAAAGAACTTATTGACTATGCCGTAGCAAACATCAGCAAAGCAGAAAACTTCCGCACAAACTATCGTAATTGGTCAAACAATCTTAACATTGACTTTGACTTGACAGTATTAGAAAAAGATTTGCCTAAAGAGCCTGAGAAGGACTTTGAGACAATTCATCAGCACTCTTATCGTGAGTCAAAGAAAGAAATCCAAAACGCAATCCGTATTCTAAAAATGACAGATGAGGAAACAGTTAATACCTCAACTTACAACGCAATCGCTCAGTATCTCTAATTAGATACAACTCCTGAGTATGAGTCTAAACTGCTTACTTTATACCCTGTGCTCCGTAGGTTCCCTGGGTGTATGGTTTCGCCAGGCTGATTAGGGCGATAATAGAAATACTATAGAGCCACCTTATTGGGCAGGTGTGAGAACCCATACGAAACAGATCCAGTTTGAGAGTGTTCTAGGATAATGTCGTAAGTAATAACTCTACCCTTCGGGGTACTTGACAAATGTCAGTGGTACCCAGTACAATTGAATTAACCAACTAACAGAAAGAGGCCCCCATGGACCAGCAACAAATTCCACCAGTAGTAAAAACAGATAACCACTATATGACACGAGAGTTTTTAGAAACTACTCTTGTGCAAAACAAAGAGCGTATCGATGAACTAGAAAAGCACATTGCCACAGTAACGCAACGCTCATACGGCGAGGCTGCAGAGCGCAACCGTATGCGTAATGAAATGCAAGAGTGGACCTTGGAAGCGCTAGAGAATGGCACTTTTGATGAAGGCACCGCAGAAGAGATTGCAAACATTTGCGGGTTTGAATTAACAAAAGAATTTGAATTGGAAGTTACAGTTCTTTATTCAGTTACAGTCAATGCACGAGATGAAGAGAGTGCCCAGAATCTAATTCATGATATTGATTTCGATACTGTTCAATATGACTCAGACAATATTTCTTGGTTATCATCCAGTGTTGACAGAATAGATATTTAGTAGGGGGCTACTAATAATAAACCTGAGCATGTTTAAAAACTGCTCCTTCAATTCCCTCAAAAAATTGCACGTGGCGCAAAAGTTATCCACAGGTTATCCACATGATGAAGATCACATGTGATTAAGGACACAATTACGAAATGTCCGATTTATCCCATCTTTAACTATCCCGATTTGCATTTGTCAGCCCTTCCGTGTATACTTAGATTAACAACAACAAAAAGGAGAAAACTCATGGCACATGAACTAGAATCACAAAATGGTAAGGCTTCATTCGCTTCATTTCGTGAACCTGCTTGGCATGGATTGGGTACCGTATTTACAGAAGAAAAAACAACAAGCGAAATGCTTGCTGCTGCCAATCTAAATAATTGGAATGTTCGTCTGGAAGATTTGGAAACCCCTACACATCTAACAAGCGACAAGGCATACCAGTATGTTTTGCGTACTAACCCTACTGATAACTCTCAGACCGACATTCTTGGTGTCGTTGGTGAGCGTTACCATGTAATGCAGAATGAAGATTTATTCTCATTCGGTGATAACATTCTTGATGGTGGTGGTCGTTGGGAGACGGCTGGCTCAATCAAGGGTGGTCGTGTCGTATTCGGTGCATTAGCACTAGAGCGTGAAACTGTCCTAGACCCTAACGGTGTTGCAGATAAGGTAAAGACTTATTTACTTATCAACACATCACATGACGGCTCAATCGCTATTCAAGCAAGCATTACACCTGTTCGTGTTGTGTGCGCTAACACTCTCAACCTTGCACTAAACACAACTAAGAAAAAGAATGGTGTCAAGCAATCTTTCAAGATTCGCCACACTCAGACCGCTTCTGGTAAGGTTGCCGTTGCTCGTGAGACACTAGGCATGGCTCATAAGTACATGGACTCATTCGACTTAATGGCTAAGGCTATGATTGAAACAGAAATCAATGCTAAGCAATTTAACGACATCATTCTTGCTGCATACCCTAAGCCTGAAAAAGATTCTAAGGGTGCTTTCAAGAAATGGGAAAACAAGGTTGATGTTATCAATGACATCTACACAGGCGAGTTTAACGGCATGATTGCTGGTAATGCTTGGGGTGCTTTCAATGCACTAACTGAACGCCTTGATTGGTACCGTTCTGCTCGTGGTGGTTCTAACGAATCTATCCTTGCTTCTGCAAGTGGTTTTGACCCTGCTATCAATGCAGAAAAAAATCGTTTGCTAAAGATTGTGCAAAGCACTTTGCAGATTGCATAATTAAAAAAGTTCCTGAGCAAGAATTAAAACTGCTCGCATGGAGTGTTAGCATAGTTGGTTAATGCGCTACCCTGTCACGGTAGAGATCACGGGTTCAAGTCCCGTACACTTCGCAAAAATTCCACGTGTAAAAATTAGTACAAATCGGACATAAAAATGTCAATCTTAAATTAAATTACGAAGGATCAAAAAAACCCCCAGAAAAATGTCAAACCTAAAAATCTTTACGATCATTGACAAAAACCCCCAGGATTGCATTTGTCAGACCCTTCCGCTATAATTAATATATGACCCAAACAATGAGAACGATTGACGAACTAGTCAATGAGATGTACATGGACAATGAGGCACATCTCGAATACATGGAGAATATGAACGGTGGGGATTGTGATTGTAACATCCACACTACCTTGAATACAATAGTCAAATACTGGTGGGATGAGGAGAACTGATGTTAGGATATACTGAAACTGATATTGCAGTAATGACAGATGCTATGGAAGATGCTATCAAATCAGGTAGACTCTCTGACGAGATCACTGATGGTTTAGAGAAGGCTCAATCATTCCTTGATGGCTTATGGGCAGAAGGGTACTTTGACTAATGAAAGTTAGAATCAGTCTTGAACAAACCATAGACCTAGAAGATGCTATGTCTAATGATATAGGGTTTGAACTATACGGTCCACCTGATATGAGCACGGAAGATAAAGTAGATTATCTAATGGCTCGATTTGCTGAGGACATAGATACTATGGTAAAGTATGATGAAGTCTTAGGTAACATCTCAGTAGAATACATAGAGGACTAATGAACATTCAATCCCGTGAAATTACATACCGTCAAATTGTTGAGCAAATCTTCTTTGAGGACGGAACAGAGTTAGTAGTAACAACTGGCTGGCCTGAAGGCGGTGGAGATTTAGATATTAAATTAGATTGGGTAGAAGGCGAAGAGCCTGAGTGGGCAAAGGAGTATGTTCATAATGTGGACTAAGTATGATTATCTATGTACTGATTGTGATGCATTGATTGAAATAACTACCCTGGTTGATATCAGAGAGTGGAGAGGCTGGTGCTCTTGTGGATCTGCTAATATAATTAATATTGGTGTATCAGATGGCAATGCTCCCATTATTACTGATGTGAGCAAGGTCACACCCGTAGAAGTTGTAAAAATCAACACGAACCCGTATAATTAATACTATGGACGACTTAAAAACATTCGAAGAATATGTAAGACTACACCTGCTGTCCTTGGAGCAAGACTCTGAGGAACTACAAGCCAAAATGGATAACTATTCTAACTATGAGGACGATGAGTATCGTGAGTTAGAGATAGAAGATATCTCCACCAATGGGCAGATACTTGCCTGCTACCACTTCTTGTCAGTGCTAGAGGCTACAATAGACTAATGACAACACAACTAGACCCACGACTACAGAAACTAATCGACCTAGGGGAGTCAGGAACTGACATCCTACACGGTGAACTCAAGAACCTAATGCTTGAGGCTGAAACAGAATACCTTGAAATTGAGAAGGAAGAGCGAGAGGGTGACTACTCTGACGCAATGCTTTCTATGGACCGCACACGAGCAGAGGGAAGGCTTGACGCACTTGGTGAAGTCTATGCCCTTACCTATCAACTAGCATTTGCTATCAGTGATAGGACTAAAACTAATGGATAACTTTATTGAAATGGATTTTGATGATTGGTGTGAGCAATACAAACCAATCGTTAATCATATAGACAATAATGCCTCCTTTGACAATGGAGATGGTGGCCTCATGTTTGAAACCTATGGTGATGAGGTAGAGTTTGTTAAGTCTCAATCCCCTGACAAAATTTGGATGTATGGTGATGGAGACGACGGGGCTGGATACCTGTGGAGCGGCTGGGGATTTGTTAATCGAATAGGATACTTTATCACTGAGGTACCCTGCCCACCTAACACGACCATTCAGGTCTTGGTCAGTCATAACTGGTACTACTGTGAGAACTGCGGTACTGAGATGGAGGACCCTGATAATCTTATTAGAGATGCCTTTGACGAGGCAGACTTGCAAAAATGCCCCCATTGTGCTACACTTGAAGAAATAACCCAAATTAAGGAGACCCAATGATGACATCACAACAAATGCTAGACTTTGTAAATAAACAGATAGGTGATTTAACTAGACTAAGAGATGAACTGCACTCTGAAGGTAGTTATGTTGCAGAAGAATATACTAAAGGGGCTATTGACTCCTATGACATTATGCGTATCAAGTTAGAAGGAAAGGTAGAACTTCTATGAACGAATACAAGGTAGAGATTATCTTTGAGCCAACAGGCGACTACATGACATTTAGATATGAGGCCGAATCAGATAATGAAGAGGACCTCTGCAATGAAATTTTAAACCAACTATCAATTGTCTCTTGGAAGGAAGAAAACTAATGGGAGCCCGTATTAACTATGTATTTAAAGATGTTGAGGATGAAGCCCATGTAGTTCTATATAGCCACTGGGGTGAGACCGAATGGCAGCGGGACCTAGCAATGGCCCTGCAGCATTCAAAGCCTAGGTGGAAAGACTATGCCTACTTCAACCGTATGATGATTAGTTATCTAATGCAAGATTCTATCCTAGAGGAAACAGGTTTTGGAATTTATGCAATCAAGGGCACCAACTTTGAACTGGGTGAAACCACGGTAGTCATCGATGTTGCTAAAGAAACTATCTATGAAGCAGGCAAGGACCTACAGGTTGACTGGCAGTTATTTATTAATGCATATCTACCAAGTTTAGTTGAGCAGATCTAGGGATTGGGTCCTCTAGATTAATCGGGTGGAGGGGGCAAGCATGGGGCTTGCTCTTTCCCCCACTTTTTGGTACAATGGATACAAGGGAGAACTATGCGTATAAGCAGGCGAGTCACAGAGGAAGAAAAGGTTGCCATGAAATTGGGCAACATGGTTTCTGACCTCAGAGTTGATTTGGAATTAGTCGGGGAATACTTGGCAAAGTCCCAACCCTATGTCGTGTATAATAGATTACAGGTAATAGCAGAGTCAGCCAAAGAAACTAAGGAAGGTACAAATTATGCCCACAACAACTTTTGAGAACAAGGCTTTAATCTTGGGTCAGGTTTGGTTAGGATTAAAAAGTGATACTGAGTGGCACGATTTCATTTGGTATAACGATGTAGGTTTGCCACTTGCGTTTGCATTTTCAGAACAAATAATTAACCACACGATTGAGTTAGAAAAATACATCAATGAAACATTTGACTTATTGTTAGAGGCTATGGAACTTGAGGACATCGGGTTTGAGGACCTTGAGCATGTATTTGACTATCAAGACAATCAGGAGTAAAATGACCCGAAAGGGCACGTGCCATACTTTTATCAATTTGTCAAACCATCAAACCTCATTTCCAAAAGACATTACGATCCAAACCATAATTTCCCCAAACCAGGACATTACGAACCCCTAAAACTTTCCCCCTGCTGAACTTATACCATAGGTTTTAAGGTTTGTCAAACCATGTTATAATTGTATTATGCCTAGAGATCATTTTGCAGCCATGTATAGAAGCAATTCACATCGCCATGATACCCCTCATGCATCATATGGGTTTGATGAAGCAATGGGTGCTTTAACTGGTATGTTGTATTCTATTGTTACTCTTAAGTGCTTCTTTCCTTCTGCTCCCCCGAAACAAATGAATCATTATCCTGTTAAGGACGCTGCAAGCGGGGACCTAAAGTATACACAATTAACCCTATGGTAAATAACAAACCATTTGTCCAAAGTTTCTAGAAAAACCATAATAGTTTATTTAAATAACATTACGATATTGGCAAATTTCTCCCTGGTTTGGGGAGATTTTTTTTGCATAAAATGGGCTTGACAAACCTTACAAACTAGGATATAATGCCCAAACCATGCATATTAAGGTTTGACAGATATGAAGGTTTGTGATACAATCCCGCTATGAAGGTTTGCCAGATATAAAGGTTTGAGGTTTGAGATTACGAACGCCTCTCTAAAAGCGCTCCAATCTCCACTATCCTCCACTTCACTCCACTTCTACCTTGTCTAATAATATTATCAGTAAGATTAATCTGTGGATAAACCTGTGGATAACTGTTCATCTTGATGTGATATGATAGGGTGATGACAACAATACTTCTAATTCTAATCGTCTGGTATGCCACTAAGGTATATTACACAAAGAACCTTAAACTCTCAATGCCTACTTCAGACCCATCTATGGTTCATGCCAATTGTGCTAAGTGTGCTCAAACCATCTACACCCATAGAGATCACCTTCGTGCCCCATTCTATTGTTTGGCATGTAAGTAATGCTAAACATCCTATGCTTTAACTGTGGTGGTATGTACCAAGTACCTTATGGGGTATCAAACCCTACATCCAAGTGTCCAAAATGCAACGGCAAATAAAGATTACGATACATCATATATTTCCCCACCTGTGGATAACTTTAAGGTTTTTGGATAACAATCAATAGATCATTTGGTGTATGTGTGGCTCTGGTATCAAAAACGGTATATGAATAACCTTCAACTCTTTGGCATATCTGACTCAATTGGCTATCGTCTAAAACATCCTCTATAAAATACTTTCCGCCACTCTTGAGTTTAGGCCAATATATATTAAAGGTTTTGATAATACTTGTGGCATCATGCATAGCGTCATCTATGATATAGTCAAACATTTCATCTTTAAAAGGACAATCAGCCTCTATCTGTGAGTCTACAGGTAGTATTGTATATAGGGGGGAAAGTGCTTCTTCTGGTACTATACCGCCGAACATTGGGTAGTTGTCTATTCCGTAGATAATAGGGTTATTAAACCACATAGACCATAGTTTTAGTGATCCACCCATCCAAACCCCTATTTCTAAAAGCGTGACATTGTCTAGTTTGTCCATTTCTTTTTCATATGAAACTAGATAGTTGTGTGCTGCACCCTTATCTGTTAAAGGTCCACTGTTCATATTGAGTTCATGCAGGTTCATCGTATTAGTATATCATGTACAAGGATGACTGCCTTGACATCCCCCGCAAAATTTGATATGATTAGAATATGAAACCTCTAACAAAAAGACAAATAGATAACCAATTCTGGAAGATGATCATAATTAACTGTAGACATGAATTTGAATGGTCATTACAATGTGGGGAGATAGCCTGTGGCAAGTGCTATGTAACCTATGACAAATATAAAAGAAAGTATGAGAATGCCTAGCCTAGATGAGTTTATGAAGGACCCTTGGAAAAAGTTCAATGAGATGAGAAACACACCACACGAATGTGATTACGACTACAGGATAGATTCCTCTGGCAAGATGTTCTTCGAGATATGTAAACTATGCCTTGACACTAAAGGTGTAGTTGAGATGGATGACCATGACTAAATGTTATGCTAAAAAGAACAACGGTAAAACCTGCTTTGCAAAGGTAACCGACCATACCCACTTTTGCCACATCCACGATCCTAACGGAAAGTTCAGACAACAACTAAAGCGTAAGGGTATGGGCAAGGATTATGTTGTTAAGTGTGAACATAAGTGGTACATGCGTGAAAAAGGCATTCAGTGTGATAGATGTTTAATGATTTGGGAGAGTGATGAGGATAATAGTCTGTCCAATTTGTAAGAAGGAATGGGATCTTAGATGGGGTATCTTTGGACATGACTCCCTTGCTAGGCATATGAAGGCTACTCACCAATAGTGCCCGTATAGGGCATATGAAGGTTTGTTAACCTCTATTTTGCGCCGAACTTTAAAGACTTGACAAATTTTTCGCCGAATGATATGATGTAGGTATGAATACTATGAAAGTAAAAGTTGAGATCAATCCTGCTACTGGCCAATGGAGATATTACGATTCTGTCATACAACAATACTCATCAGAAGAATGGCCAACCAAGAAGAAAGCCTTTGCTATGTCAAATAAATATTACGATGTGATGTATAAGCCATGACATGTACAAAGTATGGGTGCGACTATCAATTAGACCTTGATGGGCAAGTAACCTGTGCTGTCTGTGGGGCTATGGATGATGATATCCAGCCTGTGGATATCTTTGAAACACAAACAGACTTTGAATAATGATATAATAATCCAATGCATAGACTAGAATCATCATATAACAAGTTTATGGGCTATAAGGTAGCCTGTACCAAATGTGATCAACTATATTTTAAACAAGATGATGAACCATTTATATGCCTTACCTGTCTATCAGATACCTAGTGTATTACCAATATAATTAATGGTTTAGGTGTATAATGAATTGTGAACTTTTATTTTTTTGATCAAGTAGCCAGCACCTCATTGAGTGTTATTTCAAAAGAATTAGATGAGTCTGGGTTTTACGGGATTCTAGTTCCATACTCTGTTGGTGAAAGCAACCATTTCATAGAAACAGCAAGAGCACTAACTACAGAACAAAAACTAAAATATATTATTGGTGTAAGACCACATACTATTTCTCCACAATATCTGGCTATGATGGTTAAATCTATTAATGATATAGACCCAGATAGGGTGTGGATCAATTTTGTGGCAGGCTTCATTAGAGAAGACGAACTTGCGTCAGGCGGAACAATGTTTCCAGAAGATTTTGAAAAATCTTTTCAAGACAGAAAAGAATATATGGCTAAATATATACCCATCTTTAAAAGTTTTTGTCAAGACAAAAGAATAAGTATGAAAATATGCATGACTGGAATGACGGAAGAAGTATTTTCTTTAGTTGAACAATATGCAGACTATAACATTGCAGCATTTGAACCATACAAAAGAGCAAATGGATTTAGAGAAATCATTAAGCCAAGGATTATCTCTATATGCCCTATCATTGAAGAAAATAAAGAAAATTTCCTTATTCTAAAAAATCAAAAAAACTTACCACAAGATGCTCTTTTAACAACAACAGATGAACTAATGAACTTGGTTTCTAGTCTTAAAGAAAAAGGAATAAATGATATTATATTTTTCACTCATGGCACCAACCACAAAGAACATGATATTGAGAAATACAAGATCATTAACTTTGTAAAGAAATATAAAGAAATATAATTTAACTCAGCCATAACATGATTACCTAATTTATGCTATACTGAAAATCCCTTTCAGGTTCCTATAATGGTAGTAGAGCGGTTTCCGAAACCGATAACGAAGGTCCGATTCCTTCACTTGAAGCCTATGAATGGTACAATAAATGTATGACACACTCATTTCCTAAAATTATTTGGCAAACACATAACCACAAACAAAGTCAGATGCCTGATCACTTGAAAGCAATCTCCTCTTACTGGATAAACCTTAACCCTGGTTGGGAATATAGGTATGTCAACCAAGTAGAAAGAGAAAAAACTGTCAGAAAGTATCCTATTGTATATGAAATGTATCAATATCAACTGCCAGTAATTCAGTCAGATATCTGGAGATTTATAACTTTATATGAAAATGGTGGTTGTTATGCAGATATGGATTCAATTCCCGCAATGCCTCTTGACTATATGATAGAAAAGATAGGTGGAGATCCTGAGATAATAACAGTTCCAATGCATAATGGAATGGGCAATACGCATAACTTTTTAGCCAAGAAGAACTCTCCAATACTAAAAGGTGTAGTAGACAGCATGGACGAATGGTCAGTAACTTTTTTTGATAGGATGCAACCTTTTTCTTCTTTTATTACAAAGGTGTACTCTCCTGAAAACTATGACAGTGTATCTCAACTTTTTGAGGCTATTCATTCACTAGACTTTAAAAAAAGATTTATTACAAGCAAACAATCAATAGATAACTATGGAACGATAATGAAATATGAAGATTTTGTTAAAGAAAATAATCTTGAATTAATATATAGATTTGAAGATAAGTAAAGATTACGATAGGTCCTTTATAGCCCTATTGACCATACGGATCAAACCTCGTCTAGTCACTTTAGATGCATCAAATGTCTCCGTATAACCCCCTTGTGGCATATCTTTCTTATCAAGGAAATGCCCATACTTCTTAGTGAGGATTTGTACTACTAGGGATTCTATTGATCTTGCTTTATCCCGTTCAGAAAACCACCAATACTTGATAAGTATCCAGCCTTTAGTCCTGTGGGCTGCGAACCTTCTGCCTGAGACATCTGATATTCCTATCTTAACAGCCTTGTGTCGTGGGCTATAGAGTATATATAGTAGGGTCATATTATTGTTTGAGTATATCATGATATATGGTATACTAGTTTTATGACTACAGAACTAGAAACATACGCAAACGGAAGACTTCTTGTCCCTAATGGACACTTTGGAGACTCTGATGATGCAACACTTATCACCGTTATTGAAGACTTTATTGATGCAGAAGACCTAGAATTGGTTTATGAATATGCAAAGACTGCTAATATGGACTATGAAGGTGGACTAAAAGGAAAAATGAAAGATAGAGTTCATACTTTTGAAAAATTTCAAACTGATAGCCCAACTCTTTTTCAACTTTTTAAAGAAAATTATTTCTTAGAAATAAAAAATATTCTTGAGGAAAAATATGGTCTTGAATTAACTGAGGCATTTAAATGTACAGAACTTCATAAGCCTTTGTCAGAAAGCCAAGAAGATAAATTAGCATACATGAAAATATCTTCTACCTGTGGTTGCAAGTCAGAAATAAATCCATATATTGTGGCGTGGACTGAAGGAACTGATCAACAAGAACATAAAGATGGTAGCGACTTTACAGCAATAATTTATTTAAACGATGATTATCAAGGCGGAGAGTTAAACTTTCCTGAATCAGAATTAAATATTAATCCACCTGCTGGATCATTAATTGTATGGCCAGGCTATCTAACTCATGGCGTAAGCCCAGTGGTTTCTGGAACAAGATACACAATGCCAATATTCCTTAAGGCAATATCTGTATTGTCTGAGTAATTATATGAAAACACAAAAATGTTTCTTTTGTGATAAAGATGCAACACACTATGATGTTGTTGTAGACCATGCTGACTTTATAGTTGCAGATGTTTGTTTTAATCATCTATCAATGGGTCTTATATCGTAGCAATGAACAAAAGAATACTTAAAGATGAGTCAGAGGTTGACTCTTTTGATAAACCAGTAGATTTAGTCATTCACACCAAAGCACCTGGAAAATGGAAACTGACTGATTTAGAAACAGGTGAAGAATATCTTGGATCTGAAATAGGCACTGACTTTGCAGAAACATTAAGAGAGAAAGTTAAAATAAATAAGATAGGCACTTGGGTAAAAACCAAGGGCAAGCAACTTGACTAAACCCTGACTTTAAGGTATACTGAATATATGAACCAATTTATGGAAAACTATGCCTCATGGGTGCTTGCCGTCATAGGAGTCTCAGGTATATTTTTTGTTGGCCGTAAAAATTTTCTTGGCTGGTACATTCTTTTATTCAATGAAACTTTGTGGATAGTTTATGCTGTTGCTACTAAACAGTATGGGTTTATATTCTCTGCTCTCGCATATGCAGCAGTATATGTTCAATCACATAGACACTGGAAGGCTTTAGATTCAGAAAAGTTATCTTGGAGGAGTTTTGCCAAGTTGGTCTGGGACCGCAATGATTAACATGGAGATTCCTGATCCATTCCAAACCTTTGTAGCGAAGAAATATGCTAACGCTAAAGGATATGTTCATGACTTCTTTACTGGTGAATGGTCTTATAGATGTTTAACTTGTAAAGAAGATATGTCTGCTCCATCCCGCAAAATTATGACAAAGATTAGATTGTTTCACACACGCAACGAGTGTCTTGGAGGATACTAATGAATGAACTATTCTGGTATAGCCGTCAACTAAGAGAAGCCGTATCTACTACTGGTATGGAAAATGGCTGGAATGATGCCAAGTGCAAAGAAGTATTTGATAAACTTATGGACAAGTATTTAATATCTAAGGGGTTAAAATGAAAATAGGACCATATACATTACGCAAACCATGGGTTAAGTATGTTAACCTTGAGTTAGATCTTGAACAACAATTGATGAGGGCAATTATGAACTCAATTAGATCAGATATTGTGGCAGATATTATCTCTCTTGATCTTTGTGATGTAGAGTGCGATGTCATTGACTACCTGGAAAAAACGGCACGGCCATGAACGAAGCAGAGTTTGACCAAGAGTTTAATTTAGAAGACATTACGAACGCTATTGTAAACCAGGCTAAGGTTGATGTAAAATCAAAGTACGGTAAAAGAAAGAGACATAAACAATAATGCTATTACACATATTATACGGAATGTTATTTAATTTACACTATTGAAGCCGATAATGTACAGGTTGATCCAGATAAAGATCCACCATTTGGACAAGAATAATTATATCCTACAACCACGTTTCTATAGCATCCAGTTCCAATAAGTGACCCACCTTGAGCATCACAATTGTAAAGTGTAACAGTATAAGATGAGCTAAATCCTCCACATGCGGCTTGTGAATATTGTCCACCAAGTGAGGAACATCCACTAAAGCTTTGTACACATGCATTTGTAGTTCCGTGTCTACAGCTATATTTAGTTGTTGGAACAGCTGCTGCTGCATACCAATATTGTTGTTGATAGATTGCTGATCCCTGTGATGCTGATTGATTACAACTACTTCCAGATAAAGTAAATCCAGATGGACATGCATAATCAGATGAAGTAGAAGTTGAGGTTGCTGCTGTAGAGGTTCCATTAGCATTTGTTGCAGTTATGCTAGCAGTAATACTTACACCTTGGCTTAATCCAGATACGTTATATGATCCAACCCCGTCTGTTCTACTTCCAATTCCTGATTGACTATATCCAGTTATTGCTGATCCGCCATTACTTAATGGTGCCGCAAAAGAATAAGTTACTCCTCCTACTGCTCCAGTGTATTTGCTCATAGAAACAGATGTTGGTGCGCTTGGAACTGTTGTGGCGGTTACTGAAGATGATGGGCTAGATGAAGGTGATGCGCCTATTGCATTTGTTGCAGTTATTGTATAAGTGTATGAAACTCCAGATTGAAGTCCTGTAAGAACAATTGGGCTAGATGCTCCAGATGCTGTATAAGAACCAGGACTTGATGTAACGGTATAAGAGGTTATAGGTAGTTTTCCATTAAATGATGGTGCAGTAAATGCTACTGTTGTAGAGCCATTGTTAAAGGCACGGCCATTACCCACATCAATGGGTGTACCAACAGTAGGTAAACTAGGAACTGATTTTAATGCTGATCCAGATACTCCAACAATTGGCATTATGCACTCAAATCGCCGACAAGAATCCAAGTGTCTGTTGCACGCTTAATAAGAGTTGCTGATGACCATTGCGTTCTTAGTTTTAAACCAGGAGTAGCATTGATAGTTACACCAACTGTAGCTACAACTGTTGTTTGGCCAACCCCAGTTTGAAGAATATTAATCTGAGTACCGATAGGAAAAGCAACTGATGAATTAAGGGGTACTGTTAGATTATTTGCAGAAACATTAGACATTTCAACTAAATAGCCTGAATCTGCAAGAACTAGTGTGTATGAAGAACTCTGAGCATTTGTTGTTAGATTAATTACTGCTCCATTTAGAGTTAAACCTGCAACTGTTGTTACTGTTGCACCTGAAGCAATTGAAGTTGAACCAAGTGTTGGTGTTAAATATCCTGGTACCTCTGGAATGTTACGAATGGCCATTATTTACCTAATTCTAATGTATGTGGTTATCTATCATATCTGAAAATGCGGAGCCCAGCTCTCAAATACAGTTATATTATACCACTATGTAATATATTTAAGACTAAAGATAAATATCTTCAAGGCATTTAATACAAAACCAGTCTGGTGAGTCTGATGACCTTCTC
>ENA-OSIY01001030-OSIY01001030.1-marine-metagenome-genome-assembly--contig:-NODE-1030-length-15232-cov-12.092643_pt1 | contig 15232 bp, 24 predicted proteins | sample MGYA00237884_ERZ534233 | MGnify/ENA primary metagenome ERZ534233 (study PRJEB26412, sample SAMN06343840) | marine metagenome | isolation source: estuarine water | place: USA: Columbia River Estuary... | reverse complement strand
CCCTATTGGTCCCTGTGTGGGCCAAACTAAACAGGATGGATAAATAATTGGAGCAGGTATATCCGGGCCGTGTGGGGGCTACTGAGCCTCGGCTACATAGTCCCTATCTCAAGGGCCCTAATCGCGGCGATGAGATTGCAGAATTAGCAGAGTCGATTGGTCTACCACTTTTGCCATGGCAGGATTTCATAATTCGTGACATGACTACCGTAGATAAAAATAATATGTTTATCAGGCGTAGTAATTTATGCCTGACCAGTCGTCAGCAAGGTAAAACTCATTTAGCGCGCATGATGATGCTAGGGCACATGTTTTTATTCGACTCCCCTAATGTGCTTATTATGAGCTCTAATAGATCGATGGCCTTAGACACCTTTAGGCAAGTGGCCTATGCGATCGAGGGATCTAGCGAGCTAAGTAAACAAGTTAGGCAGATCCGTTACGCTAATGGCACCGAGTCAATAGAGCTTAAAAACGGTAATCGCTTAGATGTTGTAGCTGCAACTCGTGACGGCTCACGTGGCCGCACCGCCTCTTTCTTGTATATCGATGAAATACGAGAGATCTCAGAGGAGGGCTTTCGAGCTGCCACGCCGACCACGCGCGCAAAAATGAACAGCCAATCCCTGTACACGTCGAACGCCGGAGATGCCTTTAGCACAGTCCTTAACAATTTACGCGAAAGAGCTATGTCCTTTCCTCCTGAGACTTTTGGTTTTTACGAGTACAGCGCTCCTCAATTTGCAAGCATCTCAGACCGTAGCGGATGGGCCTATTCCAATCCGGCCCTTGGCTACCTATTCGATGAGAGCGTTTTGGCCGAGGCCGTAAGCACTCAAACAGTCGAGACCACAAAGACCGAGATGCTTTGTCAATGGATCTCGAGCTCTCAAAGCCCATGGCCTCACATGGCCGTAGAGGATGCCTCAGATAGCGATCTAAAATTGTCGGTGGGGCCGCTTACTATATTTGCCTTTGACGTAAGCCCGAGTCGTAGAGACGGCTCATTGTGTATGGGCCAAGTCCTCGAGGATGGCCGTATCGGTGTAGCTGTCTTAGAGATCTTTCATAGTGATGTATCTATTGATGAGCTCTTTGTAGCTAACGCCGTTGCCAAATGGGCAAAAATTTACTATCCGCGGCAAGTCGCCTACGACAAATACACGACCGCATCTATAGCTAAGCGCCTTGAGTCAAACGGCATACAGGTAACAGATATATCAGGGCAAAAGGGTTATCAAGCATCCGGCGATCTATACGAGGCCTTGGCTAATAAGCGCCTTGTCCATAGTGGCCAAGATGAGCTAGTCGCGCACATGGCTAACTGTGCAGCTAAAGAAAGTGATGCATCTTGGCGTATCGTCCGGCGTAAATCTGCCGGCCCTGTAGACATAGCTATAAATCTAAGTTTTATCGTACATATCTTGTCTCAGCCAATGGGTCAGGCTCAAGTTTACGTATAGAGACACGCCGAGAGTAATCGGATTTGGTGCTTGACATTTTGAGAAAATCGCCTCCATGGGAATACTACAAACTCTCGGATTTAAGTCAGCTGATAAGCCGACTATTGAGGCTCAGTATGCACCTGCCGTAATGAGCACTACTTACGGTTATGGCTCTTATAACACAGGCTCTACTTATGGTTATAACACGAGCGGTATAGATCGTAACTTTGCTTTACAAGTAGCTAGCGTTGCTCGTTGCCGTAATTTAATTGCCGGAGTTATTTCAGGTATCGATCTAGCACTATATAAAAAATCAACAGGCGAAAAGTTAGGCTCTCCTATTTGGTTAGAGCAACCGGATCTACGCCAACCTCGTAGCGTTACTATCGCTGCAACTGTTGATAGTTTAATATTTTACGGATGCGCTTACTGGCGCGTTACATCTTTGTATGCAGATGATGGGCGACCTAGCGGCTTTGAGTGGGTATCTAATAGCCGCGTTACATACACGACTAATAAATTTGGTACAGAGATCGAGGATTATTTTTGCGATGGTATTAAAGTACCGATGGGCGGAATTGGCTCGCTCGTAACTTTCCAAGGTTTAACTCCTGGAGTATTAGATACAGCCGGTACAACTATTAAAGCTGCTTTTGATATACAAAAGGCAAGCGCTGTAAGTGCTGCTACACCTATGGCTACAACAGTATTAAAAAATAACGGTGCAGACTTACCGGAGTCTCAAGTACAAGGCTTACTAGCTGCATGGAAATCATCTCGTGCATCACGATCAACGGCGTACTTAACCTCTACTTTATCTGTAGAAAATATTGGCTTTAGTCCTAAAGATATGATGTATAACGAAGCATCTCAGTACTTAGCTACAGAAATCGCGCGCGCTATGAATATACCGGCGTATTACATTTCTGCCGATATGAATAACAGCATGACATATCAAAATATTTTAGACGGTCGTAAAGAATTTATGGCGTACTCACTACAACCGTACATCTGTGCTATTGAGGACAGGCTCTCAATGAACGACATAACAAATTCTCAAAATCAGGTGCGTTTCGCGGTAGACGACAGTTTTCTACGTGCAGATGCGATGGAGCGATTAAATATTATTGAGAAAATGCTAAGTCTAGATTTAATCGATGTAAACCAAGCCCGACAAATGGAGCAACTAACACCGCTAGGAGATACAAGTGCTACTAACGTTTAGTCAGGAAATACAAGCCGCAGATACAGAGCGCCGGATCGTATCGGGGCTTATTGCTCCTTACGGTGAGGTCGGCTATACATCCGCTGGCGCTGTTGTATTTGAGCGAGGATCTATCGCTATTCCCGAAGCAACAAAAATTAAATTATTAATGCAACACCAACAGGACAAGCCAGTAGGTCGCGCAATTAGTTTTAGCGACTCTACCGAAGGCGTTTACGGATCTTTCAAATTGTCGAGTAGCACTCGAGGACAAGATGCGCTCGTACTAGCTCAGGAAAACCTAGTAAGTGGCTTATCCGTAGGGGTCGATGTAACGGCCTCTAAGCCAATGGGTGACTACCTGTTAGTTACGGCGGCTGTCCTCAAAGAGGTTAGCCTCGTAGAGAGTGCGGCCTTTTCTAGCGCCTCCGTTACTGATATTGCAGCCGCTCGAGCAGCGCTTGAGGCAGCTACAAGTACAAGCACAAAAACTACAACGATTAATACGACCATCGTAGAGATCGAAACCGAAACCGAAACCGAAAGCGAGGATGTCATGACGACAGCCCCAGAAACAACGCCGGATATTCCGGCGGAAGCACCGGCCGAGGCTGCCCCTCTAGAGGCATCTCGCCAAATTATCCGACCATCCGTTTTAGACTCTCAGCGCGTACGTACACCTATTGTTTCAATGGGTGCATATACAGAGCATAAGATTAGAGCTGCACTCGGTAACGAGGACTCTAAACTTTATGTAACAGCTGCAGACGATAGCTTTACAACTAACCCGGGCTTTAACCCAACTCAGTACCTATCAGAGTTTCCAACTAACACTCGTTTTGGTACACCATCTATCGATGCTTGCTCACGCGGTACTTTGCCGGCTAACGGTATGACGATCAACGTGCCTTCACTCGTGACCTCAGCCGGAGGCGGTACAGGTGTAGCACCTGTTGTAACTGTCGAGGCTGAAGCCGGAGCGGTACAGAATACCGGGATGGAGACAGCGTATTTATCTGGGACTGTATCCAAGTACAGTGGCATGAATACCATCAGCATCGAGCTTTTGGAGCGCGGATATGGTGACGGTAACTTCTTTAGTGAGCTTACTAACCAACTACAAAACGCTTACCTAAAGACTCTTGATACAACTGTAAACGCTGCACTCGTTACAGCCGGTACTGTTGCTACAACAGCTCAGGCTGCTACATCCGCAGGTATTATTGGTTACGCATCGGAAGCTGCTCGCCTTGTTTACGAAGCTACAGGTTACTTTGCTAATAACTACATCGCTAACGGCGCACAATGGCAACTATTGACAGGCGCTACAGATACAACAGGGCGACCAATCTATTCAAGCTCTCAGCCTATGAACGCTGGCGGACTAACACAGCCCGGCTCGATTCGCGGAAACGTACTAGGTCTCGATCTATACGTAGACAAGAACTTTGCAGCTACGACTGTAGTAGATGACTCAGCCATCATCTTGGCACCTGAGGCCTTTACTGTTTATCAGTCACCACAGGCATATATGTCTGTAAACGTTGTAAGCAACCTACAGGTACAGGTAGCGATCTATGGCTACATGGCAACTATCGCCAAGATGCCTAAGGGAATTATCCGCTACAACTTCACCTAAGCAATAACCCTAATAGTCGGTAGGGCTCTTAGCCCTTTGAGCCCTACCGGCCCTATTAAGTAAAGGAGTAATCAAGTGCCGGCAACGTACGTAACTGAGGCAGAGCTAAGAGCTAACCTCGGTATCGAGAATTTATACTCGTCCGATATTGTCGAGACGTGCTGTCAGGCTGCACAAGATTTACTTAATCAGTTTTTATGGTTTGACTCTGCCCCTGTTGTAGGCACAGCTCTACAAAATAATGTAGCTACAGTTATGGTTGCTAACCCTGCAATCTTTAGTACTGGCGACTCTGTAACCTTGAGTGGATGCGGCTCAACCTTTAACGGCACCTACACAATTACAGGGACGATCCCATGGTCAGCCGGTACCACTACTCAATTCCCATCCATAGCCTTTAATAATAGATTATCTAATTACCCTAACGGCTATAGCTTTATTCAATTTGCTAAGACAGCTGCTAACGCGAACTTTACGCGAGTGCTCCCCTACGGCTCAGCTGTAGGAGCAGACACAAAGACAAACACATACGCGACTACGCCGAGTGTGCGCGAGGCCGCCATGATCTTGGCCGTAGACATTTTTCAAGCCCGGCAGGTTAGCCAAACCGGCGGCGTATCAATCGATGGATTTAGCCCTAGCCCTTACCGTATGGGTAACTCAATGATCGGTAAGATCCGCGGACTAATTGCCGGATACACAAACCCGAACACCATGGTGGGATAATGACAGCGGCCATTACAACGCTCAGAGCTACTATTGCAGCAGCTTTAGATGAGCCTAATTCTTGGAATACATACAGCTACCCTCCGGCGACTATCACCGCTAACAGCGTAATCGTATCTCCGGCAGAGAATTACATTACGCCTAGCAATAACTCTTACGCGGCTATTTCGCCTCTTGCTAATTTTCGTATCATTATGACCGTACCTATGTTTGACAATCAAGGCAACCTACAAGGGATCGAAACTTTAGCCGTAGCTGTGTTTAATAAGTTAGCGGCCTCCTCGATCAAATTCAATATTGGCGCGATGAGTGCTCCCTCTGTGCTTGAAGTACAAAGCGGATCACTTCTAACAGCCGATTTCTCTATATCCGTACTAACGAGCTGGAGCTAAAAAATGTCTGACCTAACACCCGAGGAGCTGGCTTTTCTTATAAAGATAGGTCAGATCGAAGCACCAACAACAACTACAAAAACAACAGCCAAGAAAGACGAGGAATAAATCGTGGCGATTTTTCTAAATAATAAAGTCGGCTTTAAGGTCGGCGCTGCACCTGTGGATTTTTCAGACCACGTAACCGCTTTCACTCTTACACAGCAATCGGATCAGCTTGAGGTAACGGCCATGGGCAGCACCTCTCATCAATTCGTAACTGGATTGTCAGCTGACACCATCACAGTAACGCTACTTAATGACACAGCCGCCGGATCAATTCTTGCAACCTTGCAAGCTGCATACGGTACGACTGTAGCGTTTAAGGCTATTCAAGACTCACAGTCTGCCGTATCTGCTACTAACGTTTTATACACAGGCACGATCTTAATCGACAACCTAACACCTATTAACGGTGCTGTTGCAGATGAAGGCATGATGGATTTGACGTTCACCTGTAATTCAAAAACTGTAGTAGCAACTACAGGTACCTTCTAAAACTAACTAATTAAGGGGCAACCATGGCAAGACTAAAGATCGTACGTAATGATGGCAGCGAACTAATCGGCGAAATTTCGCCGGCTATTGAATATGCCTTCGAGAGCTATTACAAGACAGGCTTTCATAAGGCCTTTCGTGAGCTCGAGCAGCAATCTATGGTTTATTACTTGGCTTGGGAAATTACAAAACGTGCAGGAGAAGCACCTAAGCCTTTCGGCGAGGCCTTTGTGGAAACACTAAAGTCGGTCGAGGTCTTAGATAGCGACCCTTTAGCCTAAAGCGCGATCTCCCTTTCACGTACTTAATCGCGAGACTAAGTATCCGATTGGGAGTCGCGCCTCAAGCGCTACTAGAACTAGATAAAACAATGCTCGATGCTTTAGTGCAAGGGCTCAAGGATGAAGGTAAGGAGTTAAGCGATGCCAATAGAGTTAAGCGGCGTTGATGAACTTCGTAAAGCCTTAAAACAATATGCGCCGGATCTTGATAAGCAATTAAAAATCGATCTAACACTAGCTACACAAAACGTAGTAAATGCAGCTCGTGGATTTGTACCTGCCACTCCTCCCCTATCTAATTGGGGTAGAGACGGCGGTAATTTTCCTATTTATAACGCTGCAACTATTCGTAACGGCATAAGACTTAGCACAGCTAGATCTAAGATAAACAAAAACGGATTTGCCTCATCTGTGCGTATTGTTAATGCTAATGCTGCCGGTGCTATCTATGAGACCGCCGGGCGTAAAAACCCGGGAGGACAACCTCAGGGCAAAATGCGAGAAGTAGTTATCCCTACCTTTCGTAAAGATACCGGAGTCGGTGAACACCGTTACATAACCTCAACTGGCAAAAACTACGGCAAGAGTAATAACCCTAATGCAGGTAAACAATTTGTAGATGCTGCCAATGCCACAGGCATGTTAGTAAACGCTAAGCCTCGTATATCCGGACAACGTGGGCAGCTCTCTCGTAAGTCCACAGGTCGCCTCATCTATCGAGCTTGGGCTGCCGATAACGGCAAAACTAACGAGGCTGTTGTACGTGCAATTATGAAAACTAACGATCTATTTATGGCTAAGACCTCAGGTTTTGCTACTCGTGGCGTTAGGAAGGTTGCATAATGGCCGGTACTAATTTAGATATTAAGATAATTGCAGAATTTTTGGGCAAGACAGCCTTTAAGCAAGCCGAGACAGCTACTAACAAACTTAATAAAACTGTAAAATCCCTTGGCTCATCTTTTGGCGTGGCATTTGGTGGGGCCGCTCTTGGCTACGCTATTAAGTCAGCTGTTAAAGATTTTGCAGATGCAGAGCGCGAGACTCTAGCCCTTACAAATACTGTAAAGAATTTAGGGCTGGCCTTTGATGCTCCGGCTGTATCTAATTATGTAGATCAGATCGGCAAGCTATACGGCGTTACAGGAGCTCAGGCGACCCCTGCCCTGCAGTCATTACTTTCTGTTACCGGATCGGTATCTAAATCGACTCAGATTATGAACGTAGCGCTAGACCTTGCTGCCTCTCGTAATGCCGATGTTGCTAGCGTGGCAGCCGATCTATCTAAGGCATACGTAGGTAACTCAAAGGCTCTTAATAATTATAACCTTGGCCTTACTAAAGCAGAGCTCGCCGCTATGACCTTTGACGAGATCTTAGCTCGTATTGCTAAAGACACTATGGGCGCTGCCGATGAAGCTGCAAATAGTCTTAGCGGCAAATTTGCCATATTAGCCGAGGCAAGCAATAAAGCTAAAGAGCGTATTGGTGGCGGATTAGTCGATGCTCTTGGAGGCTTAGCCGGGCCTAATGGAGCCGGTGGAGCAGCTGCAACTATTGAGAATTTATCTATAAAACTAACTGAGGCCATTACAGGATTTGGCTATCTTGTAGACAAAGTAAAGATTGCTCAACCTATTCTTATAGCCGCTGGTCTTGCTATAGGCCTTGCTTGGGCTCCATGGTTTACAGCTATTAGCGTGGCTGCTCTTGCTATAGGTGCTTTAGGTAATGCAATTAAAAAGAATAACGCTATCCCTGCTCCTAATAATGGGCCTTTATTCTTTCCTACAGGTGGAGACGGTGGATATAAAGAGCGCGAGGCTGCACGTAAAAAGGCCGAAAACGATGCAATCGTGCGTAATAAAAAACTCGCACAATCTATTAAAGACCAGGCTAAAGCCGCAGCCGATTTAGTAAAAAAGAAATTACTACAAAATGCAATAGATAAGGCTAATTTACTTATTGGTAAAGGTGACGATGTATTTAATATTGATAAAATACAAATTGCGGCAGCTCTCACTAATCAAGCTCAGGCCTTAGGTAAGGCCACTACGTTTTCACAGCAATTACAAATTGCTAATGACACAGCTCGACTACGAGTTAAGCAAGATATTCTTGATTTAGAAAATGCTATCGCAGCCGGAGATATTAAAGCGATCGAGGCAGGTACAGCAAAACTAAATAAAGATCTACAAATCCTTGGCGCGCTTACAGGGCAAAATGTAAAACTTAAAGATATCGAGTCAATCCTTAAGACACTTGATCCTAAATCTTTAATAAATATTGATAACCTAAAAGAGGCTTTAGATTTACTAAAGCAAATGGTTTTGCCTACCTTAACTATTGCTAAAGTAGCGACAGAGCAAGTTACTCCGGCTCCTACAATTTTAGATCAATTAGCGGCAGGTAGTTTTGTGCCTGTAGTCGCTGGCACAGGTGGCGTTATGGGAGGCTCATCTAATGCAGGTGCCTACGCCTCTAGTGGTTTTCCCGGAGCAGATAAAAACAATACTGTAAATATTACAGTAAACACAGGTGTAGGCGATCCTAACGCCATAGCTGAGGCGATCGATCAAGTCTTGGTAGATGCTGTACAGCGCGGCACTTTAAGGGATGTGTTTAGGGTATGACTTGGGTACCTGAGTGGCGCATAACTGTGGGCGATGACATTTATACAACTGTTACAGCTGCTAGTTACTCTATTGGTCGTCTCAATATCGATGCACAATGCACCGCCGGATATTCTAGGATCGAGATTATTAACGTAGATAACTCTCCGTTTACTATCAATATTACAGACCGCTTACAGATGGAGTTAAAAGATAGCGGCGGTACATATATCACCGTATTCACAGGCGAGGTATCGGACTTTTCAATAGGTGTTAAATCACCGGATGAGTTCGGCTATATAACTACTGGCACGATCCTTGGAATAGGCAGCTTGTCTAAGGTAGCCAAGGCGTACTACAACACCGCGCTACCTGAGGAGCTAGACGGTGAGCAGATTGCAGCTATTTTAGGCGAGGCGCTTAACGGCACTTGGGCCGAGGTAACTCCTACCCTGACGTGGGCAACTTATCCGCCTACTGTTACTTGGGCAGATGCCGAGTCTTACTACGGCACTATTGACACAGGGTTATACACAATGATTGCTGTAGCAGCTGCAAATCTGAAGAGCTCTAACCTTGTAGACCTGATCGCTAACAGCGCTCTCGGTACTGTCTACGAGACGGCACAGGGCAAAATAAATTATGACGATGCAGATCACCGTAGCAATTACGTAGCAGCTAACGGCTCTAAAGAATTTAGCGGACTTTATGCGACCCCGAGCACTATCCGATCGCAGCTACAGATAGCCAAGATCCGTAACGCAGAAATCGTTAAATACGGCACAGGCTATGCCTCTACTTATGAGGAGACCGATGCTAACTCGATTGCTACCTATGGCCTCTTTCAATATAAGTACGACTCTAATGTTAAGAATTTGTCAGATGTAACAGATATTGTCACTCGAGATCTTGCTCTACGAGCTACGCCTCAAAATCAATTTGGAGCAATTACTTACAGACTAGATAACTCAGCGCTACCGGATGCGCTAAGAGACGAGCTTATATCTGTGTTTTTTGGTGAGCCTGTTGTAGTAACTAATCTGCCTGAAAATATGTTTGACGGATATTTTGACGGCTTTATAGAAAATATAACTATAAGCTCTACACCGTCTTATGTGGATCTAACTCTTTATCTATCCCCTCTTGATTTCTCTCTCGTAGCCCCTACGTGGGAGACCGTAGTACCTAATAACGTTATATGGAGCGATGTAAATGCAACGCTTACATGGACTAAAGCGATCGGAGCACTAACTTAAATGGCAACTACTACGCCTAATTTTGGATGGCCAGTACCTACATCCACAGATTTAGTAAAAAATGGTGCTACGGCTATTGAGGCTTTAGGCGATGCTATTGATGCCTCTATGGTCGATCTTGAAGGCGGCACTACTGGACAGGTTTTAGCCAAGGCATCTAATACAGATATGGATTTTGCTTGGGTTACTACAGATGATGCTAACGCTATACAAAATGCAATTGTAAACGCTAAAGGCGACATTATAGGAGCTAGTGCTAATGACGTGCCGGCTATTACTAGCGTGGGCGCAAACGGCGAAACTCTTTTAGCAGATAGCGCAGCTGCAACAGGACTTCGCTATCAATCAGCCTATAACGCCAACGCCATAATCAACGGAGGCTTTGACATAGCACAAAGAGGCACTTCAATAAATACTGCTGCAACTACTTTTGCTTACACGCTAGATCGCTTATGGGTTTATTCAAATGGGCCATCTGTAACGACATCTCAACAGGCAACAGGTGACACAACTAATTTGCCAAATATCCAGTTTGCGGCAAGATGCCAACGACAATCTGCACAAACAGCAACACTTTCAACAGTCTGGAATTTACCGTTGGAAACAAAAAACTCAATTCGCTTTGCTGGTCAGACCGTAACACTTTCTTTTTTTGCTAGAAAATCAGCAACCTACACGGCTGCTTTTGGAGTCAATTTATATTCGGGAACTGGAACAGATCAAAGCGGATTAGGCGGTTTAACTGGTCAAGCAACAGTGGCAACTTCTAGCCCAGCAATCACAACTACTTGGACTCGTTTTCAATTAACTGGCACAGTCGGTGCAACTGCCACACAAATATCAGTACAATTTGACTCGGGAACTTGGGTTGGTACTGCGGGAGCAAGTGATTATTTTGAAATAACTGGAGTGCAGTTAGAACTCGGGTCTATTGCTACGACCTTTAAGCGCGCAGGTGGCGGTTTAATTCAGCAAGAATTAGCTGCTTGCCAAAGGTATTTTTACAAGACTTTTGCTCAAGCTACAACACCAGCACAAAATGCTGGGACAACTGGCTGCATACAGGTTCCTCAAGTTGTAATAGGTGCAGCAAATCAATCAGTAACAAGTGTTAGATTTCCAGTCACAATGAGAGCAGCACCCACAATTACTATTTTTAACCCATCGGCGGCAAATGCACAATTTCGTAATGGAAATGGTGCTAATGACTGGAGTGCATCGGCAACTGAGCAAATAGGAGACTCTGGAGTTTCTTTTCAAGGTACTGGAAACGCATCGTCTAATCCTGGCAACAGATGCCAATTGCACATAACAGCAGAGAGTGAGTTATAGAAATGGAAACTATTATGTACAAAGTAATTTCAGAGACAATAATTCAAAGACTATCCGATGAGGCTTTTATTCCTGTTGATCCGGCTAATTCTGATTATCAGGCTTACCTAAACAAAGATAACCCGGACTATGGAAACAAGCTATAACGGCTATCCGGCTTCAAAAGATCCGGCAGAGATAAAAATAAAGTCCTACCCTGTAAAGGGTACGGATCGTAAGCTAAGGTGCGCCGAGAGTGTTGGGCCTCTCTTGGCGGCCTTCGCTGCGGAGTTTCACGAGCTGATCGAGCCGATCGATGAGGGTACCTTTGACGATTGGGGCTATGCCTACAGGATGGTTAGAGGTAATCCGACAAAGCTCTCTTGTCACTCATCCGGTACGGCGATCGACCTTAACGCTACCCGTCACATTTTAAGCAAGGCTGAAACTTTCCCGGCTGAGCAAGTACCTATGATCCGAGCTTTAGCTAAAAAGTACGGCCTTAAGTGGGGCGGCGACTTTAAGACAAGGCCGGACGATATGCACTTTGAGGTTGAAGTATCAGCAACTAAGGCTAAAGCCTTAATCGAGAGTTTAGGATTATTAAATGCCAACTAGCAGACAAATAACAGTAACTACCACACCTACAATTTTGGTACCTGCTAATATTGCAGATCAAACAGCTTTAGTACACGCTACAACAGCTACTCTTTTTATAGGCGGCTCAGATGTGACTACCGCTAACGGTTACATCGTGGATCACAAAGACAAATTAACGGTACAAGTGGGCGACCATGAGGGTTTATACGGTGTCGTAACGAGCGGTAGTACGACCGTATCGGTGTTATACCAAGTCAATTAAGGGGCATTACAGGAGCTAGACAATGAAAGAGCAAGCAATCGCAGCGGCTAAGTCTTACGGACGAGCTGCTATCGCTAGTGCGGCAGCGCTGTACATGAGCGGTATAACAGATCCAAAAGTATTAGCTAATGCGTTTATCGCTGGGCTAATCGGGCCAATACTAAAAGCGCTACAACCCTCCGAAGGTCAATTTGGCGTGAAAAAGTAATGGAAAGAGCTCAGCTTCTAATCGGTATTGCCTTGGGGGTAACTACTGTTTTGGGGTTAGGGGCTGGGCTCGTCCGCCATCTTGTAAAGTTTTACCTGTCAGAGCTGAGGCCGGATGGTAACGGCGGCCATAACCTTGCAGGACGGGTAGACCGTATAGAGAAGCAAGTAGACCGTATCTATGAGATCCTGATAGAGGATCGATTAGCTCGTTAAGCGTGTCGTATTGCAATTTGTCGGTACTTGGCCCCATACTTTTGTTACAACGCTGAGAGGGCTACTCGGTTAGTAGCTTGATCGGCCTTAACAAAGGGCAGATTATGAATAGTTTAGATATCTTAATAGGCTTAGGCGCATGCGCTTTAGGCTTTTTGTTTATGACGGTCGGTTACTCAATCGGCTTTAAGCATGGTCATGGTGAGGGTTTTGTACGTGGCCGCGCTATTGCTAAAGCTCTTAAAGAGAGCGAGTTAAGCGCATGAGTTTCCTAGAGGGTTACGAGCTAGCAAATGACACTATTATCCGCTTTCGTAAAGAGTATCCGAGCGGCCGGATTATTACCTCGATCCATGATGCAGAACTTAAAGAGGGCTGGGTATTAGTAAAGGCTGAGATCTTTAGAGAGTTTGAGGATCACGTACCAAGTGCTACAGATTTTGCCTATGGCAACGTAGCTACATATCCGCAAAACATGAAAAAGTGGTTCGTCGAGGATACAGTCACAAGCTGCATCTCAAGAGCAATCAAGCTCCTATCCCCTAGCGCCGCTCGTCCATCACGTGAGGACATGGCCCGGGTTGAGTTTGAGTCCACGCCGAAAGAAAAAGATCGCGATCCATGGGCAACGCTATCGGTAACACAAATAGCACATGACACAGGTACAACAGCACTCGCTACAGCTGTGCAAGAGATCCAAGGCCAATTAGGCGGCGAGTTAGTACCTGCTAGCCCTCGGTGTGCTCATGGCACGATGGTTTGGAAGCAAGCGGCAGCCGGTAGTCCTAAGAATTGGGGCGGCTACTTTTGCACAGAGCGCACAAAGGCCACGCAATGCCCTCCTAACTGGCATGTACTGGCAAGTGACGGCAAATGGAAATCACAGTTATGACTAAAAACCGATTAGCGATCATTATTCTTACGGTAGATGCCGTCCTTATTCTTGGATGGGTGGCCTACTTATGGGCGAGATAACTTTCATCAAAGATGGTTATGCATCCGTTATACATGATGATGGCAACATAACTACAACAGCTCTTGATCGATGCGATCTATGCCTTGAGTGGCAGACACAAAGCGGCGGCCTTGTCATACGTGACTATGGTCAAGAGGTATTGGTATGGCTGTGTGCCAAGTGCAGGGCCTAATGACTGAGCGAGTGATCCTAGATAGATCTCAAGAGATCACCGCTCACCGCACAGCTTTAGAGCGCGCCGCTGTCATGTCTGAGGAGTGGTTTAGGTTATTTGGGCAACAGCTTAACTATCACGAGATGATTGCTCAGCATGCCGAAAGCGTAGGAGCTGAGATAGCTGTAGCTGAGTATTTTGGCCTACGCGGCTTTATGCCTACTGTAAATACCTTTAAGGCTGAGGCTGACGTTGAGACTTTAGATGCTCGCATAGAGGTTAAGCACACTAAATACGCTAATGGTCACTTGATCTTGCAAGAGTCACAAAGATCTAGACCTAATGACGTATGCATCCTTGTAGCCGGCCGCTCGCCTGTTTATCAGCTGCTCGGATGGATCCCGGCACACATGGCCATGGCCCCGAGGTACAAGCACAGCCAACAGGGTAACTACTGGGTAAATCACCGCAATCTATTTGAGATGAAGTATTTAAGGAGCTCTAACTATGGCGATACACAAATCTAGGTGTCGTATATGTAAGCGCATTACACAGCATGAGGAGCGCATAGTCACAGACAACCTACCGGCCTACGTTAAAACCCTTCAATGTGTCAGCTGTGGGGTAATGGGCGTTGTCCTCATGGAGGATATACAAGATGCCAAGATATGAGTACGCCTGTGTGGAGTGCGGTATTACTTACGAGGTTGAACAAACTATGGTCGATGCAGCTGCTCCCCTGTGTTGCACTCAAAACATGAGGCAGATCTATAGCTCTCCTGGTCTTTCATTTAAGGGTAAAGGCTGGGGTAAAGATGCCTAACGACACGCTCAAGACACCGCGTAATATCAAATGGATTTGGTTAGGTGTGCTACCCTTATTGTTATTAAGTACTTATAAAGCAAATGCTAATAACATAAATGTAGATATAGATAAATATAAAATATATATACATCTAAAAGTACTTAAATATAAAGAGTTTGTATGTATAGAAACTCTATGGTCTAAAGAAAACAGGTCATGGGATCCTTATGCCAAGAATAAAAACAGCTCAGCATTTGGCATACCTCAGCTATTAAAACTTAAAGAGACTAACCCTTATGTCCAAATGGATTTAGGATATAAGTACATAATGCATAGGTATAAGAGTCCATGTAATGCCTTGGCCTTTCATAACAAGCGAGGCTATTACTAATGGTGCAAGGTAGCCACGATCCAAGGCTAAGCCGTAAGTACAAAGCACAGCGTTTGATCGTCTTAGCTCGTGATGGTTATGAGTGTCAATACTGTGGACAAGATGCTAATACTGTGGATCATATTGTTAGTCTTAAAAATGGTGGAGCTGTCTCTTATACACATCTCCGAGCCCACGAGACAGGCAGAAATCTCGTATGCCGTCTTCTGCTTGAAAAA
>ENA-OSIY01001029-OSIY01001029.1-marine-metagenome-genome-assembly--contig:-NODE-1029-length-15233-cov-9.229348_pt1 | contig 15233 bp, 23 predicted proteins | sample MGYA00237884_ERZ534233 | MGnify/ENA primary metagenome ERZ534233 (study PRJEB26412, sample SAMN06343840) | marine metagenome | isolation source: estuarine water | place: USA: Columbia River Estuary... | reverse complement strand
TTACAATAGTTAGGCTCATCATACTCAGTATGCCCATACCTATGTGCTACATAATGCCAATACATCCAGAACTGCTTAATAGGTGTAGATACTTTAAGGCTCTCAGTCTTCATCTGGTATAGCCCATACACCTGCTTAGTACCATTGAGGTTACCTACTGCCTTGTAGTCCCATCGAGACTCTCTATAGATGATCTCGTTATGACATGCATATTGCTTATCAGTAAGTTGGTAATTGGCTAACTTCTTAAGCTCTTTGTATTGCAGGTTATTCGCCCTAGCATCAGCAGGCATAGCCGTCCCAATAACGAGGGCTATCAGGCAAGCTGCGCCTTTCAGGCTTGCCCTGAGCCCCTGATGGGCTCTAGCCCTGAGAGTACCAGACGTGTCAAGGACATCGGTATAAGTCCTGTTCAGAGGCGTGTCGCTCATCGATTGTCCGTACTATAGAATCCTGATCCCTTAAACGATACCCCTATGGAGCTGTAAACCTTATGCATAGGACTATGGCAGAACGGGCATTCCAGATCATGAGGCTCATTGATAGAGAGCCATTCTTCTACTCGTGCGTTGCTTTCACACTTATCGTTATCGCACTCGAACTCATAGGTTGGCATCTGGATCACTCTGACACATTCTGCATATCTGAGTAAACGCCCATGCGCCACACATATTGCATCTCATAGGTTCAAGTGTACCAATGTCGCCCTTATAATCCCCGTAACCTGCCTTAAGCAATAGATCGACCAGATCACCTAATCTCATGAATGCTAGGTACTCACTAGGAGCCTTCTCCCCTTGACCATTCAATCGACTAACTACGATAGGCAAGTCACCAGCTTTACTCGCCCTCTTTGTGACCTGATCGATCCACGCCTTTGGCTGGAACGCCGATCTAGCTTTAACTTCCATGTCGAACGGGACATGTGTTATATCTTTTCCAGCCCCTCTACCGATATCTGCATGTGGCCACCACTCCGAAAGGTAACGTGCGACCACACGCTCGGTCGAGAATCCCCGGTATTTACGGCTTTGTGAGGCCATTGACAGTGTGACACTTAGCGCATGACCAGCTCTTATTGACTAAGTTTACCTTGATGTCTTTGTAAGGGATTGAGTCATTACATAAGCAGCATCTAGTTGTAAATGTAAACTCCTCAAGAATTGCAATTACTTCTTTAGATCGATGAATCTCGTCCTCTGTAGGGAATGACTCCCATTCACCATCTTGGTTCATGAACTGTAAGCGTCCCATTACATTCTCGCTTTCTGGCGTTGCCATGATCCATCTTGAGCAATCTCATACCAGATCACATCGTTAGGCGACTCGCATCGACCACCAATCTCACCTGTCACAACTGCCTTGCACTTCATGTGCCCCCATGGCTTGCCAGCCTTTGTCGTGCCTGTTTTCCACATCATCTCACCATGCTTGCAGTGAGGCACATCCCTGTCGGTCTGGCCGCCAATGATCTCTTTCACCGTCGATACAGCTTCCCCCATTGTGGGCGGCATAGTCGCTGGCTTGATAGTCCATGGATCCTCTTCCTTTACTACTGGGATGTAAGTGCCTGATGTTTCTGTCATCTTGGCTTTAACCTCATCGATCGTAGCCTTTACTTCATTCGCTTTATTAACTTTGACCATTTCCTCTCGTGACGCTCGCTTTCCCTTTGTTGCATATCCTGCGTTAGCAAGCGCTCGACCGATAGCACTAGTTTCACAATTCTCCAGCGCGCTTGTCGCATTGACACCTCGACCTTGGATCGTTTCCTCTGCAAGTCCTGTAGTCCATGGACGAATGTCCGCCTCTGTACGATATATAGCAGCCTCAACAATAAAACGGCCAGCGGATTGATCAAGTAACTTTGTATGAATTTGTCCATCTGGGTGATCCTTCCAGAACTTAATTAGTCTTTCTTCTACTGTCTCGTAATCTTCTAGATTAAACATACTGCTCGTCCCTTTCAGTAATTAGTTCACAAGCTAGTGCAAGGTAAGCACACGCGTCGATATAGGAGTCAACGTGGTCAGCGGTTTCTTGGAGACGTGCGAGCTTGACTTCGACCATCGCCAGACACGCTTGATGGTCTGAGATTGGTGTCTCAAGCATCTGCTGGAGTCGTAGTGCGATTCGAGTCTGATTGATACGAGGATGACCATATATTCGTCCTCGGTCTCCAATGATGTCAGTAGCTGATAATAGGACTTCACTTGCTTTCACACTCGTGCCCTTTCTTTAGATTCGTAGTAATCTCTCACAGCTTTACGCCCTTGTAGATAACCTACGCGAATGCCGACGATACGGCCTAGATGAAAATATAGTGCGGATAAGACAATCATGGCAACTAAATCGCCTAGTGATGGATCAAACATGTCAAGCCTTTCTATCAACGCCCTTCGTTGATGGCTCTACTGTCTCATGACCTAAGGGGGAAAATTCAGATAATTAGATAACGAAATGGTAACAATTCTGACTCGTCCATGTGGTCATCGATGTCCCTAGCTAAATCGTTATCGAGGTCGTCCATAGCGCTTGCCTGAGACTACGAATGTCCCATCTTTCTCGATGTAGATAAGATCAACCTGCACATTCTTGCCTTCGACGTACATGATGGCGAATGCCTGCTGCCAGTTAGCCGATCCCTTTGTGTATGAGGCCTTGCTAAAGTCCATAAGGTTGCCTACTTCTACGCCATGCAGGACACGCCCTATACGGCCTCCAGAGGCCTCTGAGAAGGACGATCTGCCTGCCCTGTGAGTATGCCCTGAGATGACGCTCTTACCATGCCTACGGGCTGCCTCGAGGGCTGAAAGACCGCCCTGAGACTTGATAGGGGTATGGTCGCCATGGACTGCGATCCAGTTAGGCGCGATATTGTACGGCTTCTTATGAAAGGTAATCCCTAGCTCATCGAGCTGCATGAACTTCTCGAACCTAAGCTCTGGCAATGATAAGAATGACGGGATCTTACGCATGATCTGTGTGTATAGGCGGTCTGTGTGATTAGACCGAATCATCTGTGTTACTTGGAGATCGTAAAGTACCTGAACAGCCTCATCGCGATCGTCTCCCAGAGTCTGCTCGTAGGCTTCTGGCGTGCCTTCTGACCATTTCGAGATAGTGTTGAAGTCAATCTCGTCTCCAATCGTGACTACTTCATGCGGCTTGAACTTGGCTATAAAACTAACTAGATTCTTGACTGCGTGTCGATCGTGGAAGGGAACCTGTAGGTCACTCACTATGACAATGCGCTTCATTTAATCCTCGTCGTCGTCCTCATAGGGTAAAGGATTCATTCGATCAGGGACCGTTGGCAGAATCCAATCTGGGTAAGAGTCTCGATCGGTAATAATCGCTAGGCAAAGATCAACTGCGAATCCTGCTTTGCGTAGTGCGCGATACATCTCGTGCAGGCTTATAGCCCATGCGTCAAGCTGTGAGTAAGTATCGAGATCGATGACTTTCTTTCTTGCCATGTCAATAATTATCGCTCGAGAAGGATGTTGTAAATCTCATCGACACGCGCATGCAACGCTTTAATTTCATTGAGCAAATGAGTAATGACGAAACCTGCAAGCCCACCGATGACGGCTAGGCTGGCAAAGTAAAAGGCCATTAAGTCCGATGCAGTCATTCTTTGCTTACACCGAATGAAGCATCGCTAGGGTTAAGCCAGCGCAAGATTACCGGCGCTACTGCTGCTACGCCTGCCATCGCTAGTGTTTTAGGATCTTGTACTCCAGCCATGTATAGCGCTAGAGCTGCGGCTAAAAATGATCTAGCCCATGATGCTGCGAGTGACTTTGCTTGTTTCATTTATTTTCCACCTATCATCGGGATATTGAACCAACTAGAGTCTTCATCGCCCTTGATAGTAAAGCTGACGTGCGCGTGATGATTATGCTTATTGATCCCATCATAAGGACGCCAAGCCCAAGCCTTTTTAGATGAGGCGATGCGGCCGTCGAAGATGATGTAACTAATTCTCTTATCGCCAGACTTTGCAGCGAGTCGAATCTGATCGACCAAGTCAGGCATGACATCGGGCTTCCGGCCTTTCCCGTTAAGGTCGCGGTCAACATCGATGGCACGAACCCATCCCTGTACATCTGGATTATGATCAGACTTGCGCGCAGCGTGTCGGGTATCACCGATCCAGCCGTCCGAAGTTCGATCTCGATCTGGGAATGCATCATCTATCTGCTCTCTTAATTGGATGGCAGACTTTGAGAGTCTAGGCTTCATCCAAGTAGCAGAGTTGCTTCATCGGCTGTAATGCCTAGACGCTCAAGTAGTGCAGTCTTAGCGGTTGCTCGTTGAGATGTGCCATCTTCGAGGGCTTTGAGAGCTGCTGCATCCGCGTCACGCGCAGCGATTTCTGCTGCTGTCATTTCGCGGTCTAGGATTTCTCCAGTTTCTACATTATGAATTCTGATCATTGGTTTTGTCATTATTTCACTCCATAAACTAGAACTGTGCCAGCTGTGAAGCTGCCTACTGTGGTTTTTAATTGAACAGATGAAAGTGCCGAAGTTGTCACATAATCGCAAGTGCTATTAGAAGCGGCGTTAGTACTTGAATCCGAAAGAAAGGCGGAAGAAGCTGTGACTAGTTTACGAGTAGTTAGGTTAGGCTCATAAATAGTAAATTGAGCTATGTTAGAGCTGTTAGAACCGAGATAACCATTATTGCCAGGAAGAATTGCATTCACTCCTGCTACTCCAACGTTAGCGCCTGAGAAGTATGTTGTGCCACTTGTGCCGTACCAAGCCTGTACATAATTGCTAGCTGTGGTGTCGGTGTTAATGCCCATAAATAAATTACCATTCGAGCCGTTAGTTACTCCATAGACAATCACTTCTATTTGATTATAGCCAGTCGGTGTAATTGAGACAGAAGTGCTCGATCCTGTAAGGGTTGTCGTAGAGAGTAATGTCATGCCGCCAGAGGCTCCGCCGATAGCTGTCCATGCGGATCCTGAGTAATATTCGGTCGCATTAGTATCCTTAAGATAGGAGATCATTCCTTCCTGAGGTGAGGCGATGGCTGAGGTACGAGCTGCCGCACTAGCAAAGACCATGACGACCTGAGAGGCCAGATAGCCGTTAGCGTCCGCGGCGGTTAATACGTCTCCCGTCGTGAACTCTTTATATCCGAGACCTGCTGCCATTATTTTCTCCTAGTATCCTAATATGGATTGTCCGATTATACCGTAAGTCGATGATCCGATGATGAATCCCTCGACTATAGGCTCAAGTGTTGTTACTGTGCATTTCATGCTGTTAGGTGTTATATCCCATGCTAAGCCCTGCACCTGCAAGGTCTTCACGATCGTTGAGCCGTCTGGCTGGACGTTAGTTATCTTGACGTTATCAAAATAATCGAGGCCGATCATTGTGTCAGTCGGTACATCTGTATCGAGTAGATCGACCGTCATCTGATCAATTCTAATAGTGGTTTCTGCACGCGTCGCGACATAAATCTTTGCAATATCTAAGACTTGAGCATCTGTCTGAGGGATCATGTCTGTAATTGTTGTGCCGTGAGGGAAGTATTTAGCCGATGAATCTGCATTGACAGAAGTCTGAGCTGTGCCTCCAATGCGTGTCATGCTTGTCTGATTGACGATGAGCTTGTCATCGAAGGCGTACTTCAGGTCTGAGTAGGGAATGCCTGTAGTCTGATTGAACTCAATCGGAGTAGCGGCTAGAGAATTTACGACATCGCTGCGATCCTTAAATTCTGCTGTGCCATCTGGCAACATGAAGAATGCGCCCTGCTCTGCGAACTCTGCCGCCTTAAGGGCTGCAAGGGCTGTTCGAGCTGTGGCTGGATCGGCTTGGACTGTCGTGCTTCCTGTGTCAGTAATACGCATTGATGTAGGAAATGAGACCTGATCTAAGATCTTCGTAATACGAGTGCCTGTTGTCTGTCCAGCGGTTGCACCTGTGACTGTAGCCACGTTAGCCATCTGAAAGAGTCTAAAGGCATCTGAGCAGACGATATCGACGTATCCAATCTCCTGCCCTGTTGGATAGTAATACTTATAAGTGTCAACGTATCCAGAAAATAAAAACTCCTGCGCTGTAGCCGTAGTGGCTGCTACGCGGATCTTGCGGAGTGGAGTCAGATAGCCAAAATAGGGCGATGCTGCATTCTGTGGGTTGAAATAAGAATTAGGGTCTAAGACTCGGACAGTACAGTTGCCAGACTCGTAAGTGTCTCGCATAATGTTACGTCCACGGCTGATCTTAATTGATCGAGTGACGCTACTGAGATCGACTACTGGATCGAGTACGGCTGAATCACCAAATGCGCTCGTGCCAATCACTCCGTATTTATCGTCGCCAATAACAAAGCCAAGGCCGAATGTAGCACCTTGGCTAAAGTCGAATGATACCGAGATTGTGGCTGGAAGTGTCATTCTATTGCTACTGCGCCCTTATTGCGTGATCGATTGACTTGATTGAACGATCCAGATAGTGAGCTATTAACCTGTGAGTTAGTGATCGCACCGCCTACGACATCGCCGTCAAGATAGACTTGTACGTTAATAAGCCTTTGTTCTGCGGATTGTCCAGCATTAACAGCAGCTGCTAATTCCATCTGAGCATCTGAGAAGCTAGAAGATATAGGGACAGGGGTTGTGCCTAAGGATGAAACTGTCATGCCTAAAGAAGCTGCTGTCCAAGCCAGAACATCATCTGGGATCTTCCAATTCTCGTAAGGATTAGGAGCCTTAGGAGTAGCTAGTATTGCAAGGCGTAGCTGTTCATTGCGCTTAGTAGCCTCATTTAACTGATCGGATAACTGTGTAGCTAGGCTGGCATTGTTTTCTAAGATAGCCTTCTGCAATAGCAAGGAGATGCGATCGGTCTCGCTGATCTTGCCCTTGAGCGCTGCCTCAAGACCAATAGCGTCTAGATTAAGAGTCTTTGATGCTTTGTCTAGTGCAGCTTTCTTTTTGGCTTCTGCCAGACCTTTTGTCTGGACTGTCGCCAAGTCTTTTTGCCGCTTGATGGCATCTGCTTCTGCTTTTTTACGCTTGGCTTCTTCGGCCGCGTTCGGATATATGCCAACCGGCATCGATCCTAAATACCCTTGAGTTACTGGGGCTCTAGCCGCTTTATATTTCGCGCCTTCTTCACTTAGTACATCTAAATTCTTTTTTAGTGCCGTAAAAAATAAAGCAATAGGAGAAGAATAGCCTGACAGATTGCCAAGTTTATTGTTTCTTCCAGTCATACCCGGAATCTTGTTCAACTTATCTATCAGTATTCCCGTACCTATAATTGCATCGCCTACGTAAGTACCAAAATCTTGCATAGAATTAGCTAAAGGTTCGATCGTGTTGCCTTCACCAGCTAATATCTGCAAAGCGGTTACTAGGCCTTCACCAATACTTTCTGTAGCCTCGCCAGCGGCGGTACTAAGTAACTCTAATTGACCTGCGTAAGTAGCAAGGTAAGCCGCATTTGATCCACTAAATGTTGCGGTCAATTTAGCCTGTACGTCGGCGAACTTCATTGTCTTTAATTCAGCCTTGGTAAGCCCTAACTCATACTTAGCCAGTCCTCTGGTTTGTCCTAGGTATGCGAGAGAAAGATCATTGACTACAGTTTCGTACTTGACACCAGACCCGCGTGATATATCGAGGGCTTGAGTGAGCAATTCTTGAGACTTGGTGACTGAGCCCGTGGTCTGCAATAGACTCTGCATCGCTGGCCTTAAAACATCATCTGTGATTCCAGACATTGCAGAAAGTTGAGAAATAAATTTCTCAATGCGTGGGGTCTCAAATCCTAGACCGAGATTCTTGACTGCCATGGCTAAACGGCTGGCTGCCTTCTCGTCTTCCATAAATGCCTTGGCAGCCTTTTTGCCAAAATCAACTACGGCTTTAGCCGATAGTCCGATTCCTGCTGCGCCTGCAAGTTTCTTTACAGCCGACTGTAATTTTTTTACATCCTTTTCGGCTTTCTTTAATCCTTTGCTATCAAAGATTGTTGCAATGCGAATTGCTAAATTTGTATTGGCTGACATTAGCGACCTCTAAAACTTGTATTGACACCTTTAGTAACTTTTAAGGCGGTCTTCATGGACTTTTCAATAGCCTTTAATACGGCTGCGTTAGTCTTACCTTGATCTTCTGCCCATGCTCTAAATAAGAGACGGCCTTTAGTCTTGCGAGTACGACGGCCTGCTTTGCTTGCCTGTTGGCTATCGACCAACGGCGGCAATGCGTCGATAAATTGACGGCCTGCATTAGGGTTTGCAGATTTATTAACTTTTCCGGACGTGTCTATGTAGCTGCTAAACACTCCGCGAGTAGATTCTTGGCTTGGTTGACCTTGTGGATTTTTACGGCCTGCTGTTTCATAGATAGATCCTGCTGCACTCTTATTGAAGATGGTAGCAATCGATCTGAATCCGCGCTTATTAGGCTTAGATGGCGCAGTGCTGTATCCGATGCCCCGCTTAATGTCGCTAGAGCTGAAAACACGATTTTCCCACAGGCCTACGGCATTACCCCATCCTGAAAGGGGAGCATCGCTAGGCACGAATCCTCTAGCCTTGACTGCCACGACCTTAAGAAGGTTTCTAATCTCTTTTTCGGTTTCTTTAGCCAGAGCAGGTTCAACTTTTTTTAATGCCTTGCGAAGTTCAAGTGCGCCTTCTACTTCTGTAGGCATCGCTCTGCTCCTTTGCTCGGTCTTTCAATGCTTTCAGTAACATCTGGAGCATTGTCGAATCTAAATCTATTAAATCTTGTGGAGGGATAGCCGTCTCAATGCTCAATCGAGCGATGAGATAGTGGATGCTATCCCTGCCTAGGCCAAAGGGTCAGACTCTGCAACCTCTACACTCTTAAGAGTTTCGAGAAAGTCTGAGCCGAATGGCTTGACTGTGACTCCACTTAGTCGAAGGCCTTCCCATGCAAGCCAATAGACATCTGACTGCTTTTCATCATCGCGGAACGCTTTGTGAAATCCCTTTTTAGCATATAGCTCGAACGCGTACTCAAGTCGAGGAGTGATCTCGATCTCGGTGACGCTGTTGTCTGCCATCGTGACTATTAACTTTGCCATGCTGTGCCCCTTTGTTTAGTTAGTTTAGAATGTGCCTGTTGTAGCAACTACTGTAGTGCCTGAGACGTTAAATGTCAGGCTCTGCATTGCGATGTCAGAAACAGCGCCATTAACATCAGTAGTTGAGTTGATTAAACAGGTCATAGTATAGAGTGGGTTGGTCGCAGATACTGCGGTTCCCTTTTCCTGTAGTAGAACCACTGTGACGTTTGTTCCCCATGCAGCTTGCAAGGTCTGTAGTACGTTCGATGTTGCTGTGTCATTGAGAAAGTCGATTGTGACAGATGATGCTTCAAGGCCTTTAACGAACTTGTGTCCACCATCGCCCATCGCTGTTACTTCGAGCTCATCAAAAGTGCGGTTAAGTGTTACTGCGGTAACGTGGTCTGAAAGATCGACTGAGTTAACCTTCACGCCGACCTTATTGTTTAGAAATACAGCCATGAGATTATTCCTCGTCTTTCTTAGTAGTTACTGGCTTAGGTGTTGATGGTGCTACCTGCCCGATCTTGATCAGGAAGGCTTCTTGCTCTTTTTCCCACTCGGACATTTTAGCTCCAACTCGTTAGGACTGAGATATTGATATTACATGTTAGTAGATCACCCGATGCGGCACTTAGTACGGCTGGAGCCGATACCTCTGTCACATTGTAAGTGTATGAAGATGCTGCGAGCAGGCCAAAGACCCGAACTACATCATCTTCAATTCCATTGAGGTTGCCTTCATTATCTAGAAGGGGAACCATGATTGAGATAGTAAAGTTAGCCATTGGCGAGATCGATGCATGCCAGCCGTTAGATGGAGAGATGTAAGGATCGCTAGGGCTGACTATGACGCTGTTAGCAATTACAGTGGCAGGAGGAAATGCGAATACTGAATACTTTGTGTTATCTGTAAGAGCTGCTGCAATACCTGCGCGAAGTGTTGAGATGGCGGCCATTAGCCCACCATCGATCTCGGATCAAGATATGGAGCGAGCAGGCCGCGAACGCGAGCTAGCAAGGTGTTACCCATGCGATAGGGCGAAGGTGCGTAGCCATCAATGCTAACGCCGCCAGATGAAGGCGCTTGGCGAGATTGCCAGATGTCGATAGAGATCATTAGAGACGCTTCTTGAATTGCCGGTACTGTCGTGTAATCTGTGTAAGTCTCAACTGCTGCGATGCCATAAGGCTCGACTGAGTGATAGGGATTGTCGCTAGTGTGTGTCGTCGTAATTGTAAAGGATTGAGTGTCGACGCCTGTAATTGTCTTTGTGCCGTTGTACTTAGTACCAGCGCCAGAGATCACGACTGATTGTCCGACGTAGAAGTAGTCGCGGATATTTTGATCAAAGTAAAGAGTGCCGACTGTGCCCGTGTTCCCGTGAGCAATTATGTACTGTTGATTTTTCCATAGAAAGGGCAAGAGTACGTTATCTGCGGCATCGCAGACAGACTGCAAGACTGCATCAGTATAGAGAGTGCCAACGCCTAGGGCGGTGCGAAGCTCTGCAACTGTTGTCAATGCCATGCTCTTATCCTTTCTAAAGACTGGCAGGGTAGAAGGGCACTACCCTGCCAGCGACTTAGTGTGGCTTACGCCTTGTTATTCTTGAATGCGCCTGCTCCGACCTTAGTAGCGATTGCGCCATAGCCGTAGTAGCCGATTGTTACCTGACCAGCAGCTGTTGACTCTGCGCGTAGTCGGTAAGTTGGTGACTCGTACCATGTGTACGCGTCTGGGTTAACGATGAGGATTGTGCCATCGCCATCGCCAGCATTCTCTGGATCGACGTAGAGGTTAAGTCCTGCGACGTTACCTGTAAGTGATGTAGGTGTAGCCAAGCCTGCTTGGTTCATTGGATTTGTAACTGTGTTGTAGATTGGACGACCTGCATCGTTAAGTGTCATGATGTTAGACCATTGTCCAGTAGATACAACCATGTTACGAGCGAATGGATTTGGAAGTCCTGCTGTTGCGCCATAGACAGATGCTGATCCACGAGCAACAATTCCGAGAAGCTCGGTCGCTGTTGGATATGTTGCAACTGTAGTTGCGTCAAGTGTTGCACCTGAGATAAGTGCAGCGTTAACTGCTGCGTTAGTTGACTTGGCATAAGCTGCTGCCATGTTGCGAACGAGTTCATCAAAGAATGCTGGAGAAGTTCTGTCTAGAAGCTCTACGCTGAATACCTGTTGTCCGGCGTACTTGGCCACGGACACGCTCAAAAACGCAGAATTTTGATCTGTGTTAGAGAATGCTGCGTCTTCAGCTGCAACTGCAACTGTAGGCATTGCAGTGATCTTAGGGATCTCGAAAGTCATACCTGCATCTGGAAGCACTCCACGAGAGATTGCATCGATTGATGGGCGGATAGTTGTACCGAGAGGGTTGATGATCTCTGAAAGTTGACGTGTTGGTACGAGACCAGCGTTGTCAGTTGTGTTGTCTGCTGCTGCGATGTACTGACGAGCTGAATCATCGCCAAGTGCGGCGCGGATTGACTGCTCTGCATACTTTGCAGCTGTTACTTCGATGCGTGGCTTTGTGTAAGCCATCGCTGTGACAGCAGGGCGAGCAGCTTCAACTGCGGCAGCCTCAACTGTAGGTGTTGCTTCGACTGCTGGAGTGGTTTCCACTGTGGCTGTCTCGCTTTCTGTTGGTAGGGTTTCTTCAACGGCTTCATCTTCAGACGCCGCTATATCAGTGACGGCTGCTGACTTAAATGCGGCGGCCTGCACTAAACTTACTTCGAGTAGGTCAGCACTCGATACATACAGCACGCCATTCTTAGGCTTGGCTGCATTGACCATGACTCCAACTGAGAGCCCTGTGCGTAATTCTTCAGATGCCTCGATGAGGGCGTCAGAACCACGGGACGATTTTGAGATTTTAAACGATGCAAAGATGCCGTCCTCTGTTTCATTAAAGAATTGAGCGCGGCCAATCGGCTGCTTAGGATCGTGCTCTAGTAAGAGCTTCACTTTGCTTGAATCAGCGATATTGATTGCGCCACGCTCAAAGACTACGGCTCCAGCGGATGTGTTTCCGACCTCGCCATTAAAGGGAACAATCTTGCCAGAGATAGTGCGCTCTGACGCATCTGCTGTAAGTTCTGCTGAGAATGTGAGCATCTCTTTCATTGCATGCCTTCGCTTCCATTAGGTGTTAGGTCTGTCATCTCCATGGCTTGCTCCTGTGTAATTAATTGAAGATCAAGAAGTTCACGGATAATAGAAAGTTCTTTAAGTGGATCTGTGCGTAGATAATTGCTATCAAGGTCAAATTTAACAATGTTGCCGCGTGCTGTGATGTCATCCATTGATAGACGATCTTCGATGGCCGATACGAAAGGCTGCAAGGATAGTGTGAGGAATTGAAGCCTCTCGTCTTGGACGTTGGCGTAGGTCATTGTCGTGTTTTGATCTGCTGAGACGTAATAAGGAGGCACGTTGCATAGGCGAGCGATTTCAGTAGCAAGGTTTTGGATTGCCTCGTTGTACATCATGTCTTTAGGGCTGAATCCAACTGTCTCATAATTGAGAGTAGATGTTAGATAAGCCGTAGAACGATTTTGACGGGCAGACTTCCATGCTGCAAGTAATCCTTGGACTTCTACAGGTGGTAAATCTGCGCCAGTATTTTTGAGATACCCAGACGCCATTGGAGTGGCCGCTGCTATAACGCTGGCCTTCTGGATGTCAAGAGCTGCGCGGATAGTCGATGTTCCTGTGTTGAGAATGCCATCGCTTAGCGATTGAAATGTGATTAGAGATCCGAGGCCGTCCATTGGTACAGTAGTTCCATCGATTGCGTAAGATTTTACAAAGACGTTATCGCGATCGAGTGTGGCAGTTACGCGACTGTTGGCAATCCACTCAAATCGAGATGGGCGCCCATCTTCTTGATAAGTCTCTACTACTTGCCAGAAGGCTTGTCCGTAGAATAGAAGTGAGTCGACTGTGTAAGCAATAGTTACTGAACGTGGCTGAGAGTATGAAGGCTGATCAAGCCATAGTGGCTTGCCTAATTCTTCGCCTGTTGACTTCTTGTATAACTCAAGTGGGATCGTGCCGATTGTGCCAGCGAGAAGGTTGCGGCATCGAGCTAGTGCCGGAACTCCCATTGCTTCTGTGCGTCCGACGTAAGCGAATTGGAACGGCATCGCATAAGGCGAATACTCACCCAGAACCTGCGGTGCGTATTGCGCTTCGACATTGGCCTTCGGTGTTGCACCTGTGAGGCGCGAAAGGATACCCATAGACCGCAATTATACACTACATATAGTTTATTCTGTGTAGATAGCCGCTACCTGTTGTGGTTTTAATAGCATTGACACGACCATGGCAAGCCCAATAGGAGCTGAAATATCGCCTGCACTCTTACGCTTTACGATGCGCCATGATGAGTCATTGACTTTAGCGGCGCAGTTATTCATCTGCTGAATCAACTCTGCTTGTCCGTTATGCACTACGCGATGATTGACTAGACCATCGAGAAGGTCAGAGCAAGCTTGATAGAACTGCTGGCCTGAGACATCTTGCGTTACTTGACCAGCATTGGCGAGGCGCTCGCTTATTGATTGCGTGGCGTACTTGTCATAACAGATCATCTTAGGGCGATATTGATCAGCCCATGCCTTAATGTCAGCTGCGATCTTGAGATCATCTACCGAGACTTGTGATTCCCACGTCTGGAGAATGCCCACTCCGATTCTTCCGTCACCCATAATCTGACCAGCAACGAGGCTCGCATTGCGGCGAGATGGAGATACATCGAAGCCAAATACTGTATAGCCACCAATCGGAATCTGTAGCGTGGAATCGGATGTCTCCTCAAGTACGCCATGAGGCCATGGACTCTGTAGAGAATCAATCCATTGACATAGAAGCTCAGTTCTAGTGTCTTCAATTTTGTTAGTTGCCACAGCTTCTTCAAGTGTCTCCTCTGTGATGGTATAGCCGAGTGCTGGATTAGCCAGCGCCCATGCATTGCGGTCTGTAATCTTGCAGTATTGCGGTGCTGAGTATTCGTAGAGTGCAAAAGATTTAGGAGGATTAGATAAGGCTCTTTCTCTCAATGTATTTAGTGTCTCAGAGAATGCGTCGCCTGCATTTGATGTCAAGAATGTCTGGCTATTAGCCCTTGCACGAGTCGTAGGGATCGCAGCTGTGTAGCCTTCCTTGCTAATCTCTCGGACTTCATCGATCCACAGAAAGTCGGCTGTGCGTCCACGAGATGAGTCACGCGTATCCGATACGAGGTCAAGCGTTGCCCCGTTGAGAAGCTCTATTCTTTCGCCGCCGTTAGCGTATCGGATCGCTTTCGTTCCGGCCTTTAGGTGAGGAGCATTTTCAATGATCCATGCAATCTCTCGGAAAGTCATAAGGGCAGTCGCTCGGTTGGAAGACATAATCAAGTGCTTCATTTCGCCGCCGTAGAAAAGCCCCCAGATGACTCTCATGCGGCCGAGATGGGACTTACCATTCTGGCGTGCTACCAATAACAGTGATGTCTTACGAATGTAATTACCCTTAGCGTCAATCCGCATCATGTCATCTAAAACCCATTTCTGCCATGGCATTAAGGGAGTCCCTAGATCATCTGCAAGCTTGGCGATCTCATCCGACCGAGTTTTACCTTTTAGAAGTGGACTGTGAAGCCTTGGCTTGATTGCCCCTCGTAACGCATGTTTACGAGCGCCCATTAACTAGGACTGTCTGTGACTGGTCGGGCAGTAAAGGGACTGTCCGGCATCGTTCTGGACTGCATCGGGTATATATTGCCAGAAAAGACAGGGGGGGTGGCCCTGCGTGCTAAAAAAGAGCCTTCTGAACGTGATCCCTTGCTGCTATTGCATGATGCACAGCAGCTGACAAGGTTATCAAATGCAATCGGATCCCCTCCTTGGATAATGGGAATGACGTGATCGACTGTAGTCGCTGGCTGCATGCAGTAGAAGCATGACCACTGGTCACGTTGCAGTACTTCTAAGCGTCTGGCTTTGTAAGCTCTAGTCCCTCGAGGATCACCACGCTTGGTACTCATTGCCATCCCTTAGTCTTTAAGTGTTGTAACGCATTACAATAGTTAGGCTCATCATACTCAGTATGCCCATACCTATGTGCTACATAATGCCAATACATCCAGAACTGCTT
>ENA-OSIY01001028-OSIY01001028.1-marine-metagenome-genome-assembly--contig:-NODE-1028-length-15237-cov-5.914842_pt1 | contig 15237 bp, 11 predicted proteins | sample MGYA00237884_ERZ534233 | MGnify/ENA primary metagenome ERZ534233 (study PRJEB26412, sample SAMN06343840) | marine metagenome | isolation source: estuarine water | place: USA: Columbia River Estuary... | reverse complement strand
GTGGTATTCAGATGGCGGTAGAAGCCGGTGCACTGAGCGTGGACCACCTTGAAGTGATGAGTCCTGAGGCCCTGAGGGCATTGCACGGCAGTGATACCATTGCTACCCTTCTGCCTTCTTGCAGCTACTTCCTCGGCATTCCTTACGGTCCTGCTCGAGAACTCATAGAGAACGATTGCATCGTGGCTTTGGCCACAGATTATAACCCCGGCTCGTCGCCTGGAGGAAATATGCAACTGGTGTGTAACATGGCTTGTACCCAGATGAAGATGACACCAGCGGAAGCGCTAAACGCAGCCACTATTAACGGCGCGGCAGCCTTACATCTAAGCGAGCGCAAAGGCTCCATTGCAGTGGGTAAGGATGCGGATCTATTGATCACTAAGGCTATCCCATCGCTGGAGTATCTGTGTTACGATTTCGGAACCAATCACATTCAAACCACCATTTTAGGTGGACAGACCCAATGAGCACAGTATTAGAACATTACACAAAAGAAGATCTCCTTAGCCGCACCTCCGTTCGTTCGGGTGAACAGCGCCTAGGTGAGCGTATTGCAACAGTTAGCGAGGCCGATTGGACCAGCGCTGATTCCCTTTCGTTCAAGTTCGTTCTTGTTGGAGTAGAAGAAGATTTCGGTGTTCGCGCCAACCACGGTCGTGGCGGTGCAGATCGCGCGTTCCAAAGCTTCTTGAGTTACTTCCTCAACATGCAGGTGAACCGCTTTTTCCCAACCGAAGCAGTAGCGGTTCTTGGAGCAGTGGTTCCCACCACGGCTATAGAAAATGATCAGATAGACGCCCTGCGCGAGGCAACAGCGGCAAACGACCATACGGTGAGCGCTGTAGTACGTAGAATTACTGAATTAGGGGCTATTCCAATAGTCATTGGTGGAGGTCATAACAATGCGTACGGGTGTTTGAAAGGTAGTAGCGAAGCAAAAGGACGTGCCATCAACTGCCTGAATATTGACGCACATACAGATTTAAGAACGACCGAAGGCAGGCACAGTGGCAACGGCTTTACCTACGCCGCAGATGCAGGCTACATGGCGAATTACTTCATATTAGGTCTTCAAGAGAATTATACGCCAGAATACATTTGGCAAACCATTGAGCACAACGACGCCTACAATGTGGCAAGCTTCGAGGATTTACAATCGGGTGAATTGACCCAAGACGAAGCACTCATTCACATCGCCGAACATTTGGGGATGGAATATGGATTGGAATTGGACGTGGATGCCATTGCAAATTTCCCTTCAAGTGCACAAAGCGTTAGCGGATTTTCCTTTGATCAGGTCCGTCAAATCATCTATGCGCTCGATATGTTGCCCCACTACTTCCATCTTTGTGAAGGCCGCGTAACGACGGAAGAAGAACATGCCTCAGTCGGAAGAGGTTTGGCCCTTCTCGTTTCAGATTTTATCAAAGCACACATCTTCAGCGAATAACATGAGCTACCGGATAGAATGCATACCCAACGTGAGTACTGCCGATCCAGCAATCCTTGAACGCATTGCTGCAGCGATCGAGGCCACTGAGGGCGTAACGCTGCATTTTGTTGATCCTGGTAAAAGTACCAACCGTACGGTATTTACTTATCTCGGCCCCGCGAGTCAAGTCCTAAAAGCCACTGAAGCACTCTTTGCCATTGCGCTGAGCGAGATCGATATGCGCCAGCACCAAGGCGTGCACCCGCGAATGGGCGCTGTGGACGTTTGTCCCTTCGTTCTACTGGACGATGAAACACATGCTGATGACCTGCTAGAGCGCGTGCGCACCTTCGCTAAGGACATAAGTACGAAACACGATTTGGCCATCTACGGCTACGAGTACCTCGCGAGCAGCTCAGAGCGTAAAAACCTAGCTGCAGTGCGCCAAGGAGAGTATGAAGGCCTTGAAGGGAGATTTGCTAGCGGCGACCTCCCCGACTTCGGTCCGCAAACTTTCACCCCGGCGGTAGCCCTGCACGGTGCCACCGCCATGAGTGTGCGCCCATTGATGGTGGCTTACAACGTAAATCTAGTCGGCGGCGAGGTTAAGGAACGACTGAGAGCAGCAAAGGCAATAGCTGGAAAAATCCGAGAGCGCGACGGCGGTATGCAGGGGGTAAAAGCCATAGGATGGTATTTGCCAGATTTCGATCTCGTTCAGGTCAGCTGCAACCTTACCAAGCCACATGAAGTAGGAGTTTGTGAAGTGTTTACCCGAGTCCAGGAACTTGCTGCAGCATTGAGATTTGAGGCCCCTTCTTCGGAACTCATCGGCTGCATCCCACAAAGCCAATTCACGACGTTGACCCCAGAGGAACTGGGGTTTGGTCAACTGAAGCCTTTTGAAGGAAATCGTATACTACCTTTATAAGGAAGTATTAAAGAAATAGATGGCACAATTTTTTCTTACTGAAGTGCCAACAACACACCACCTATGAAAATCAGAATAGCAGCGGTACTCCTGCTCATTTCAAGCTCAATATGGGCTCAAAATCGCACATTAAGCGGCTACATCACCGACTTTGAGACTGGTGAAGCACTTATCGGGGTGAACGTATGGGCGCCTGAATTAAAATTGGGTACCTCTTCTAATAATTACGGGTTCTACTCACTGACCTTACCTAAAGGCACACATGTGGTGCGACTGACCTACCTCGGTTACGACAACAACCAGTTCGAGGCGGATCTTTCGAGAAATGTGGAATTCAATTTCCGCCTAAAGCCGTCTGACAACATGCTCAATGAAGTCGATGTCGTTGCCGCTGAAGGACAGAAAATTCAGGACCAAGTACAAATGTCGAAGATGGAGGTTCCCATCAAGCAGCTTAAATCACTACCCGCCATCATGGGAGAAGTCGACATCATGAAAACCTTGCAACTGCTGCCAGGTGTTCAAAGCGGCGGCGAGGGTACTTCAGGACTCTATGTTCGCGGTGGCTCACCCGATCAAAACCTCATTCTTTTGGACGGTGTTCCACTATATAATGTCAACCATTTATTTGGATTTTTCTCCGTGTTCAATGCCGACGCTATCTCAAATGTCAGTATCACAAAGGGAGGTTTTCCAGCGCGTTACGGCGGGAGACTTTCTTCAGTTCTTGAAGTGAACATGAAGGAAGGAAATATGAAAGAATTCCATGGCGATGCAACGGTGAGTCTGATCGCTTCAAAAATGACGGTAGAAGGACCTTTGATTAAAGATAAATCCAGCTTTATGCTTTCTGCCAGACGTACCTATATAGATGTCCTCGCGAAGCCATTTATCGCCAATCTAAACAGCACGGATCCTAATTTTAATGTATCGCCACGTTATTATTTCTATGATATGAACGGTAAGGTGAACTATAAATTAGGACAGTACGATCGCTTCTACCTCAGCCACTTCCAAGGAAAAGATGACTTCGGTTTAAGATCCAGAGATACCTACGAAAACGGCACGGAGCGATACGAAAGCAGTATAGACTTTGGACTGGATTGGCGCAATAGCATTACTGCAGCACGTTGGAACCACCAGTGGTCGCCTAAACTTTTCTCTAATGTTACTGCCACCAGAAGTCAATATGTATTCAATACAAGAGCGATAAGTGAAGAATTGGCTTATCCAAATTATCCGGATACCTTGGGCATGAGCGACGAGCGTTTTGCAGGACTTTATTTTTCTGGTATTGAAGATTATGGCGCGCGAATTGATTTCGACTTTGCTTTGAACCCTCGACATTACATCAGATATGGAGCGAATTACACCAACCACACCTTCTCTCCCGGCGCTACGAATCTAGAATTTCAGTCGGGTGGTTTCAATTTAGACACAACCATTGGTGGTGATGCTGTTTACTCTGATGAAGTCTATGCTTTCATTGAAGACGAATGGAAAGTAAATGAAAACTTAAAGATGAATGGCGGATTGCATTTTGCAAATCTGTTTGTACAGGGCGAGAGTTACCATAGCTTGCAACCGAGATTTGGTATGAATTATAGTCTGCCCGGAGGATTGGCATTCAAAGCGTCTTATGCTGAGATGATGCAATTCGTCAATCTACTGACGAATGAAGGGATTGGACTTCCCACTGATTTATGGGTACCTTCAACTGCGAACATAAAGCCACAGACTTCGCAACAAATTGCTGCAGGCCTGGCGAAAAACATTGGACCGTATGAATTCAGTGTGGAAGGGTACTACAAAACCATGGATAATCTAGTGAGTTACAAAGAAGGAGCCTCTTTCCTGTTCTCATTGGATAACGATACGTGGGAGGATAAGATCAGTCAAGGTTCGGGTGAGAGCTATGGCATGGAATTTTTTGCGCAGCGTAAAACAGGACGAACGACCGGTTGGATCGGTTATACATTAAGTTGGAGTTACCGCCAATTCGATGATATCAACGGCGGGGAACGCTATTTCTTTACTTACGACCGTCGACACGATATATCTGTCGTAGCGAGCCATGACTTCACGGATAATATTAGCTTCAGCGGTGCATGGGTTTATGGTACAGGACGTGCCGTTACCCTTCCTGAGTACTCTTATTATACCGGCCTACCGGATGGACTTTCTTGGTGGGACGGCGCGCGCGCACTTGTAGATCGGCCGTCAGATAAAAACGCGTACCGCATGAGTCCCTATCACCGACTTGATATAAGTCTAAGTTTCAAGAAAAAGAAATTGAAATACGATCGCTGGTGGGTATTTAGCACCTACAACACGTATAATAATTTGAATCCATTCTTTATTGAAACCGCAACGGACGATGATGGAAATCCTGGCCTTCGAGAGTACGGCTTGTTCCCGCTTATCCCGAGTGTTGCTTACCGCATAAAATTTTAAGCCATGAGAATATTTCTACTTCTTTTTTCGGCAGCCTTATTTCTTTCGAGTTGTGACAACTTAGTTAATGGTGTAGTACGTGATATTGATCTACCGCCCCACGAAAGCCAGCTTGCCGCAAGCCTATTCTTAGATTCTCGAGATAGTAACATCAGCGCCATAGTTTCATCATCAAAAGGCATCTATGACACAGGGCAAAGTAAAAGTGTCTACAATGCAGAATGTGTTTTAAATGTTGGCGCAACGACCTATAATTGGTCTACAATGGATCAATACGAACGTTATACGGAACTCTTACCGGACCGTTTCGGCGCACCGACTGATTCGGTAGTTTTCACCGTTAATCATCCAGATTTTACTTCTGTTAGCGCTACTCAAGTATTCCCATCGGCCCCTCAAGTCTCGCTTGAATTAAACTATGGGGCGACACAACTTTATGATGAAATTTCAGATGAACTGATTATTACGCTTAAAGATATCCCCGGTGTAAATCAACATTACATTATCTCTATTGATGTGCACTTCAGGACTACACTTTCAGGACAAGATACTTCTGAATATTATAATCTATATTGGGAAACAGAATACCCAAATAGCACACGCCTTTGGAGTCAAGAAACTGCCTATCTCTTGTCTGAAGACGGCCTTGACAGAGACATTAAATTTTCAGCTGCTACGGGCATCAACCCCATCGACTTTGCCATGTTGCATGAGTATAGAGTGAAGGTCAGTGCTTTGAGTGAGGAAATGTATTTATTCTACAAAAGCTATTCGGCCTACGAAAACGCAAACGGCAACCCGTTTGCTGAACCGGTTGTATTGTATTCCAATATGAGCAACAATATGGGCTGTTTTGGAGTAAGTACGACGAAACGCTTCTATAAATAACTAGTACGTTAGCAATACAGCGCCCCAGGTAAATCCTGCGCCAAAGGCAGCTAAACATACCGTATCACCACGCTTGATAGCGCCTTCATCTACCGCCTCTGAAAGAGCGATAGCGATTGAAGCTCCAGTGGTATTTCCGTACTTCTGAATATTGTTAAACACTTGATCGTCGCGCAGTCCCATGCGTTTTTGTATAAATTGGGCAATACGCAAGTTGGCTTGGTGTGGGATCAAGCAATCTATTTTATCGGGTGTTAAGCCGTTTTTAGCCAAAGCTTCGCCGATGACTTCACCGAAACGAACCACTGCATTTTTAAATACAAAATTCCCATTCATCTGGGGGTAATGTATTTGAGGGTTGATTCCTTCGGCTAACAAAGGCTGGATCCAATGCTGGGTTCCAAACCCCTTCATAGTCAACTCTTCTTTGTGCTTGCCCTCACTGTGCATGTGGCAACTTTTAATACCCGATTCGCCATCCTTTGCACGAGAAAGTACAACGGCACCGGCACCATCACCAAATATGACACTCACGCCCCTTCCCCTTGTGGTTTTGTCTAAAAATGGGCTTTGAAGCTCAGAAGCAACCACCAGCACATGTTCATACATTCCAGTTTGGACAAAGGCATTACCTACACTTAAAGCATAGATAAACCCAGAGCATGCATTTCTCACATCTGTTGCTCCAGCCGTATGTATGCCTAAAGCTTCTTGTACCTGAACGCCACAACCTGGAAAGTAGTAATCCGGTGAAACAGTAGCAAACACAATATGTCCAATCTCAGCAGGCTCTATTCCCGCGGCTTCAATGGCATTGCGTGCGGCTTTTACACCCATAGTTGCCGCGGTGTTGCCATCGCCTTCTTCTACCCAACGACGTTCGCGGATACCGGTTCTCTCAGTAATCCACTCATCGGTTGTATCCATAAGGGTACTGAGGTGCTCATTGGTAACGATACGTTCGGGTACATAATGGCCGGTTCCGGAGATTTTAGCTGTGTGCATGATAGGTTGTCTTGTAATGAAGTTGCGTTGGAAAAAAGATAAAGTAAAATTGGCACCTAAGTTGACACCTTGTCACACAAAATTGAATTGGTGGCGTGTGGCACGAGTGTTGAAGTAGTTGCAGAAACCAAATAATTGAATAAAATGGCAAAAGGATCTATAAACGTAACCGCGCAGAACATCTTCCCTATTATCAAGAAGTTCTTGTATAGCGATCACGAAATTTTCTTACGTGAATTGGTATCAAATGCTGTCGATGCAACGCAGAAGCTGAAAACGCTGACCAATTTGGGTGAAGCCAAAGGCGAGCTTGGCGATTTGACCATCCACATTAAGTTGGACAAAAAAGAAAAAACCTTGAGCATCATCGACCGTGGTATTGGTATGACTGCTGAGGAAATCGACAAATACATTAACCAGGTTGCTTTCTCTGGCGCGGAGGAATTCGTGAAAGAATATGAAGGTAAAATGGAAGGTGCAGATTTGATTGGGCACTTCGGTCTAGGGTTCTACTCTGCCTTTATGGTGGCAAAGAAGGTAGAAATCCTGACAAAATCTCATAAGGATGCAGCTGGAGTACAATGGATCTGTGATGGAAATCCAGAATTTGAGCTAAACACTATTGAAAAAGAAGACCGTGGAACAGAAATTAAGCTCCACATAGCTGAAGATAGCGAAGACTTCTTGGAAGAAAGTAAAATCAATGAGCTGCTAAGCAAGTATGCGAAGTTCATGCCGATCTCCATTCAGTTTGGTGAGAAGGACGAGAGCTATAATGCAGCGGCAGAAGGCGAAGATGCAAAGTGGGAAACACGTAAAATCCCTAATGTTATCAATAACCCCAACCCTGCTTGGGTGCGCAAACCAGCAGACTTATCCGACGAAGATTACAAGACTTTCTACAAGGAGCTTTACCCCATGAGCTTCGAGGAGCCGTTGTTCAACATTCATTTGAACGTGGATTTCCCATTCAACCTCACTGGAGTCTTATACTTCCCTAAGATTAAACCAAACGTTGAACCACAGCGTAACAAAATTCAGTTGTTCCAAAAGCAGGTGTTCGTTACGGATAGTGTAGAAGGTATTGTACCAGATTTCTTGACACTCCTCCATGGAGTGATTGATTCACCAGATATTCCGCTCAATGTGAGCCGCTCCTACCTTCAAGCTGATGGGAATGTGAAGAAAATCGCTTCACACATTACGAAGAAGGTTGCAGATAAGCTCGATGAGATGTTCCGTAAGGACCGTGCCGATTTTGAATCGAAATGGAACGATATGAAAATCATCATCGAATACGGTATGCTGACGGAAGACAAATTCTTCGACAAAGCGAAAAAATTCGCTATGTATGCGGATACTGATGGCGGGCTTCACACGTTTGAGGCATACTTGGAGTCCATTAAAGAGCAACAGACGGATAAGGATAAAAAGACCGTTGTTCTCTATGCTTCCAATAAAGATGCACAGCACAGCTACATTCAAAACGCGAAAAATAAGGGATACAGCGTACTGCTCCTAGATTCACCGTTGACGAGTCACTTGTTGCAAAAATTGGAACAAGAGCACGAAAACACAACCTTTGCGCGTGTGGATTCAGATTTGATCGATAACCTCATTAAGAAGGATGAAACGCGTGTTGCTAAGTTGAGCGACAAGCAGAAGGAGGAATTGAAAACCAGATTAGAAACCATCGTACCTAAGGAGAAATTTACTTTGAAACTAGAGGATATGGATTCTACCGAGGCACCCTTAGTCATTACCGTTCCTGAATTCATGCGCCGCATGAAGGAAATGCAAATGACCGGTGGTGGTGGAATGATGGGTATGGGTGATTTCCCTGATATGTACGATCTGATCGTCAATGCCAACCATCCGCTCGCTTCAAAAATTTTAGATACTGAAGATGCAGATGCTCGTGGTACAGCTGTAAATCAGGCGCTTGATCTTGCTAAACTGCAGCAGAATTTACTACACGGCGAAGAGTTGACTGCGTTCATCGCCCGTTCTTACGAGCTTTTAGGAAACGAATAACCGTTTGTTACTTGTTGATTAAATATTCCTATGTCTTAGGAATGTCAAGGGGGCTCCGGCCCCCTTTTTGTATTTTTATGGTTCATATAAACCATTGACTTCTATGAGCGCGGACGTTCTATCCCTAGCTACTCAAAATGCCACTTTGTGGACTTCTGATTTATTTGATGCTGAAACTCGTGCCGAAGCACAAGCTCTTTTGGTGCAGGGCGGCGATACCTTGATTGAGCCCTTCTACAAAGACCTAGACTTTGGAACTGGCGGTATGCGCGGTATCATGGGCGTGGGAACCAATAGAATTAACCCTTATACACTCGGTTTAGCCACACAAGGTTTGGCCGTTTATGCCCAGCAATCCATGGGACGCAAAGACCTCAAAGCTGCCATCGCCTACGACAGCCGGAACAACTCTCAGTCTTTTGCACGCAAGGTTGCCGAAGTATTGAGCGCCAATGGTGTACACACCTATTTATTTGAAGAATTGCGCCCAACACCAGAGCTGAGCTTTGCTGTACGCGAATTAAGTTGCGATTTCGGAATCGTTTTGACCGCCTCGCACAATCCGAAGGAATACAACGGATACAAGGTGTATTGGAATGATGGGGGCCAGTTAGTTCCTCCGCATGACAAGGGTGTCATTGAACAAGTGCGTGCTACTAGATTTGAAGATATACGTTGGGATGCTAACGAGGCTTTGATTGAGACCGTAGGTACTGCCATAGACGATAAATACACCGATATGGTTGCAGGGCTAAGCCTAAGCAACGCCGGTAAGACAGAACTGGACATTGTATTTACAGCATTGCACGGCACCTCCATTGTGAGTGTTCCTCCTGCCCTTGCTAAGGCTGGATTCACCAACGTTCAACTGGTCGAAGCGCAAAGCGCACCGGACGGAAATTTTCCAACCGTGGCCAGCCCTAACCCAGAAGAAAGTGCTGCTTTAGCCATGGCTGTTGCGCAGGCTGAAGCTACTAACGCCGACCTTGTTATAGGATGTGATCCAGATACGGACCGCGTCGGTATTGCTGTGAACGACGGAACGGGCAAAATGCAACTGCTCAACGGAAACGATACCGCGGCACTCCTCGTCCACTATATCCTCAATGCATATAAGAAAAACGGCACCCTACCCTCAAACGGTTTTACTGCTGCCACAGTAGTGACCACTGATCTCATTGCCGACATCTCGGCGGTCTATGGCGTGCCTTGTTACCGCTGTTTGACCGGTTTTAAGTGGATTGCTGATATCATCAAAAACAAACCAGAAGAACAATTCCTGGTAGGCGGTGAAGAGTCTTATGGCTACCTTATCGGGGATGCCGTGCGTGATAAAGATGCTGTTGCTTCTGCCGTGATGATTGCAGAAATGGCTGCAAATGCCAAAGCACAAGGCCGCACCGTTCTGCAACAGTTAGAAGCCATACACCGCGAGTTTGGCCAATACCAAGAGCGATTGATTTCCATCACCAAGAAAGGCCGTTCTGGGGCCCAAGAGATTGCTGATATGATGACTGCCCTGCGAAATGATCCGCCGAAGACCTTGGCGGGATCGCCAGTGGTCATTGCCATCGACCACAATAATTCAACTCAGACCGATCTGCGCACTGGAGCAACATCAAGCACGGCGCTGCCTGCCTCAAATGTGTTGCAGTTCATCACGGAGGCTGGAGATAAAGTGAGTGCACGCCCTTCAGGAACAGAACCAAAAATCAAGTTCTACTTCAGCGTACGCGCTACCACTGGTGATAGGCATGCTGCAACCAAGTCAGAACTTGAAAGAAAGATTGATACCTTTATAGAGGAATTAAACCTCTAATTCAAACATGAAGAATTTCATCATCATAGGGGCCATTTCGATGGCCCTTTTTTCTTGCGGCAACTCGGAAGAAGTAGCATCGTATCACGTTGAAAAGTACCAAGGTGCATTGCGCTTGAACGATTCCACCACCGTTGAATTCAGTGCTGCATATACCCCTGCTAAAGGAATACTAACCATTCAAAATGGCGTACACGAATCCTTTGACGTAGCCTTACATGGAGAAGATACCCTCCGCGGCACCTTCCCGGTCTTTGCTTCGGACTTGTGGCTGGTCAAAACTGAAATCGGCTATCAAGGAATGTACTACCGTACCGATGCTGAGAACTATGAAATTCCGTTAACACTGGAGCCACTCGATGCCATAGCCGTAACTACACACGGTACCGCTATCGATGCCCCACCGGCAAACCAGTACAACATCATTCGCGATTATGGCAACGGCACGACCCGTCCAGCCTTGCTGCAACTCGGCATCAAGGAAAATAAAATTGTGGGGACTATCGCGACTTCCACGGGCGACTTGAGATTCCTAACTGGAGAAAAAGTAGTGGATGAGGGCGGTTACCAACTCACGGGATTTGATGGAAGATTTATCAATAACGTGGAATTTGTAACCATCGGGGATTCCGTTTTCGGCAATGTTTGGTCAGGAAAAACCGGCTACTATTCCTTCAAAGGGGTCGCAGATGAAAATGCCACATTAGAAAATCCAGAGGAAATGTCATCGTTGCGTGAAGATTATACGCACATTGAATGGCACTTGCCGAGTCTTGATGGCGATACCGTTCACTTTGATAGCCGCACCATTACTAAGCCTACCATCTTAGCCATCCAAGGATCGTGGTGCCCAAACTGTATGGACGAAGGCCGCGTTTTGGACCAGTACTACCGCGAATTTGAGGGAGCCATTGATGTCTATGGCTTGAGCTATGAATACAGTGGGACGTTAGAAAAAGCTACCGCCGCAGTGCAGAAAATGGAGCGTGATCTAGGGACCTCCTTCCCCATGGTCATTGCCACCTTCGATCCTAAGCAAGACCGCAATGCGGTGTTACCGTTAGAGCAGATTCGTAGCTACCCTACCTCTATTATGTTGGATCATGAAGGCAACGTGGTGAAGATACATACTGGCTTTTACGGCCCCTCTACCAAGGAATACGAGGCTTACGTAAAAGAGACCCGAGAAGAATTGGAAGCATTGGTAGCTAAAGCGAATGGCTAACTACCTCGAACGCATATGGCCGGATTTTAAGGAGCTCGCCCGCTCCAAGCGAAAGGAGAATAAAAAATTCTTCACCCGCCTGCACGGGCAAGATCCAAAACGTTTGAACGAGCAATTTCATGCGATGCATGAAGAAGTCTTTGCCGAAACGGATTGCTTGACATGTGCACGTTGCTGCCGGACTACGGGTCCGCTCCTGACTAAGCAAGACATTGGGCGGATTTCGAAGAGGCAAGGCATGAAGCCGGCAGATTTCGAGAAGCAATACCTGCGTGTGGATGAAGATGGGGATTGGGTGATGAAGAGTTTGCCGTGTCCCTTCTTGGAGTTGGACACTAACAAATGTACCATCTACGAATACGCACCAAAGGCATGCCGGCAGTACCCGCATACGGATCACCCGAACATGAAGTCGATCTTAGGGTTGACCGAAACCAATGTTAGGCACTGCCCTGCGGTGTTTGAAATGGTCGAGCGCATGAAGCAACGCGCTCAATTCTAGCTATATAAAACCCCTTTTTTAAACCAGAAGTGGAATAGTAACGCCGTAGCTACAACGGTAAGAGATCCTATAACATTGTACCAAAGAAAGCCCAATGAAATTGACTCTACTGTATTGAGGTAATGTATCACGAAGACCGTGCATTGGCCCAAAATACCGGCCATTAAAATGGACTTTCCTCCCACCTGTTTGATGAACAAGGCGACCAAGAAGATTCCCAAGATGGTGCCATAGAATAGGCTACCCAGAACATTGACCAATTGAATGAGGTTCTCGTACAGTGGTGCGGCTAGAGCGACGCCAATGGCGGCCAGACCCCAAATAAAGGTGAGTATGCGGATGGTGCGTTTTGGACGCTGGGACTCCCCTTTGAAAACCGTGTAATAGTCTACATAGGTGGTGGTGGCGAGGGCGCTGACTTCACCGGCCGTACTGGACATGGCAGCGGAAATGATCACTGCCAATAGCAAGCCTACGAGGCCTTTAGGCAGAAAGTTGAGGACGAAGGTGATAAACACATAATCCGTGTCTTTGCGTTGGAAGTTGGGTACGTGTTTTTCAAGCGTAGACATGTACGTTTCACGCAATTGAGCAAGACGCTCTTTGTGCGCATCCACAGCGGACCAATCTCCGATGAGGAGGGCTTCACGCTTGGCGGCGAAGGAATGGGCATGGAATTTTTCCAGTTCGGCCAATTCCGCTTGCACCTCCATCGGCGCTCGTTTCACTTCGCTTTCATTGAAGAAGATGGGCGGTTGCGTGAATTGGTAAAACACAAATAGTAGGACGCCAATCGCTAAAATCGAAAACTGCATAGGCACTTTAAATACGCCATTAAACAGCAGTCCAAAACGGCTCGTAGCTTGGTCTTCAGCACCTAAATAGCGTTGGACTTGGCTTTGATCGGTTCCTAAGTAGCTCAATGAAAGAAACAATCCTCCAGCAAGGCCGGACCAAAGCGTGTAACGGGTACCTGGATCTAAGCTGGTATTAATGATATTTAGTTTGCCCATTCTCCCAGCAATATCATAGGCTTCAGGCATACTGACAGGGATCTTATCAACCAATAAATAGGCCGCAATCCCCATCCCCCCAAGGATGGTGAGCATCTGCCATTTCTGGGTTACAGCCACAGCCGCGGAACCTCCACTGACCGTGTAAAAGACTACAATGAGCCCTATGATGACAATCATAAGATTGAGCGATACACCCAGTGCAGCGCTTAGCACGATGGCGGGCGCGAATATGGTGATACCTGCCGCCAATCCACGAGACATCAAAAAGAGTGCAGCAGTGAATAACCGGGTTTTACGGTCGAAACGTTGCTCGAGGAATTGGTACGCGGTGATGGCACTCATCTTTCTGTAGGCCGGCACAAAGAAGGCGCTGACGAGAATGACTGCCAGGGGAAGACCAAAATAGAACTGAATAAATCCCATATCCTCGGCATAGGCCTGACCGGGCGTGGACAAAAAGGTGATGGCCGAGGCTTGGGTTGCCATGATGCCAAGACCTATAGTCAAGCGACTTACATCTTTTGAACCACTCAAAAGCTCACCCGCTTCTCTACGGCTTGTTTTGAGTACACCATACCCAACAATAGCCGCAAGAGTTGCTGCTAATACGATCCAGTCCAGTAGGTGCATTTACACGTATTGACGCGTGATGAAATAGAACGCCACAATCTCCGCTACCAAAAGCGCGATCACGCCGATGTAGTACTTCTTCCAATTAATGATTGAGGGATTCTTAACGGTCATAATGCAAGATATTTTGTAGTAGTCTCAAAGCGCCTGGAACCCCCTTCGGCAATTCCCGGAAGAGCGACAGGCCTGTGTAAATTACGGAACCTTTCCCATACTCTGCAACCACAGTCGAGTTTTCATACATAGTCCCTGTTGATTCCGTGATGCTCAAGGCGGTAGTATAGCCTTCGTATTCGCTCGGGAAATATAAACCACGCTCCTGCACCCATTGTTCAAAATCGGCCGTGCTTAATTCATTAGGACGCTGCAAAAGAACCGATTCTTTTAAAGCCACCGGCGCCTCTTCTTCCGTCACACGATCACGCCCCACGGTCAAAGGCACAGGCAATGGCAATGCCATCCCGCTTCTTCCCGCTGTGGTATAGGTCACCACAAAATTTCCGCCATTGGCCACAAAACTTTTGATGCGCTCCTCACTCTCCTTCAACCAAGCTTCAGTGTTGAAAGCGCGAATACCCACCAAAATGGCATCTACTTCGTCCCAAAGCTCGGGAGTTTCTTCTGTAATGCTAACCACATCATACCCGACGCTTTCCAGCGTCTCATCCATCAAATCTCCTGCCCCTTCAATGTAGCCTACTTTGATGCGCTTTTTATTGAGGTCGAGCACGGTCAACGTCGCCTGAGCCGGAGTGTACGTATAATGTGTCCCTATATGTGGGTAACTGATCGCATGTTTTTCCAGATAAGAAGGTTTATGAGCAATTCCCATCTGTGATGACGGCACATCACCGATATTCAAGTGGAATGTCCCGTTAGATAGCTTCGATGGCAACTCAACCTCAAAGTGATTCCACCCTGCATTAAGCGTAGCACTTTCTGCATGTTCCCATGCTAGTTTTAACTCATTCGCAGCACTCAAATACCAACTCAACTCACCCCCATCCTTGGAGTAAATACTGTATCCAATGGTTCCTTTCTTGCCCGTATTCCAGTAGACGGTTTGGTCAAACTTCGCATGAATGACAGGCTCCACCGCAATGGCCTCGCGGTATTCCCCTACGGCGCGGTCACTGAGCTTTGCGACAGGCTTGAGGTAGAGCAAAATTATGGCCGATTCGTGTTCTAATCGGACCCGGATATATTTTGTGATTTTCCCCTCATCGGACAAATCCACTTCGAGCTCTTGCCCTTCGCCAGTCAGTACCTGCGCGGGATTCAAACCCATATCCTTAGTG
>ENA-OSIY01001024-OSIY01001024.1-marine-metagenome-genome-assembly--contig:-NODE-1024-length-15277-cov-16.500461_pt1 | contig 15277 bp, 17 predicted proteins | sample MGYA00237884_ERZ534233 | MGnify/ENA primary metagenome ERZ534233 (study PRJEB26412, sample SAMN06343840) | marine metagenome | isolation source: estuarine water | place: USA: Columbia River Estuary... | reverse complement strand
CCTTGGGTTCTTAACTCCGTTGATGAAATATTTTCCTCCACCATCTGTTAGGGTCATATCAACAATGTTGTTACTACCTAAGTTTACTTTATTAAGTTTTAATGTCCCCGTAATTTCGGTATTTGAGTTAATTCTTAAGCCGTTTGCTGAAGAAATGGATGCTGTGGCAACCCCATCAGCAATCCGTGTTAAATTGAGCCCGGTAACTCCACTGGCCGGAATATTGTATAAACCACCGCCATCACCCTTAAACGATCCAGTAAACGCTCCGGTAGTATAAGACCCCGTAAATGTCTGGAAACTAGAGGTTAATGTGTATTTTGGGGCCTCGGATGCGCTTATCGCATTATCGGTTGTTCCAGATACAGTCCCACGAATGGTTCCAAGTACTGTTAAATCACCCGAAATTTCTCCCGAACCAGATACTGATAGGGAGCCCGATATGTGTGGATCAAATATATTCATCTAAATATGGTATTATTTACTTAGATAAATACTTTGGTTGTGGGTTATTCTTTCTGAATTAGTTATGAATTGGATTTATAACTTAGATGATTTTTTTATTGGTCACATCTATTCTAACTCTTCTATTTGGGGATAGTATATATTCTTCGTAATGGGTTTCGATTAATTCTAACCTCAAGTATTCAAATAAGTCGTTTATAACACCCCTATCATGCTTTTCAAATATGTCTTCATAGTAAAATAACGGGTATTTTTTATTTTGTGAAAGGTTATGTAGTATTTCACTAGATTCATTATATCTTTTAATCATTGTTTGAATATATGATTGTTCTATTTTTCTAACATCATATATTTTCGGGGTATGCCAGCTAATCCCTCTTTCTTTACTCCACCTTTCATTTATGGTAAAACTTTCTGCCTGATAAGTTTTATTTTTCCTATCTAATATTACTATTTTATCAAAAAATGTGTCACACCATTCAAAATACTCGTGTACACTGTTAAAGGTTTTTGTAGGGTATTCGTCATATCCCACTATTAATAGGTTTTTTACTAATATATTATCATGACTTAATAATGGTTCCGTTGTTTGACAATCAAATTCATCGAAATAATCCTTATAGTTAGAATCGTTATATGGTTCAATGAACATTTTATAATTTGATAATTTTATATGAGAATCAATAAATTTAACCAAGGACGTTGACCCGCTTCTTGGGGTAGCTAATATTAAAATTTTCATAAAAGACTCCCAGGTTGCATTCTAAATTTATGTATAAACATTGCAATTGCCCATCTTTCTCCACTTAAAATTGGTGTGACTTGATGTGGTGTTTGGGATTGGTATATACATACATTACCTATCTTTTTGTCAATTGTTATAGGTTTATCATTTTCATCAAATACTAAATAATCCCCTCCCTTAAAATCATCATTTAAAACAATACCAACATTCCATTCTTTTATCGGGGTTCCTGTATCAATGTGTTTACCGAATTCATCTCCTGGTATATAATGATGCAGATTTAAATTTGTTGGTCTGAAAAAAATGTGTAAATTCATTTCTTTTTCAAAATAGTTACACATTCTATTAATAACCCAATCTATATCTGGGGTACAATTTAATGCATAAAATTTGTACCTAAAATTGTCAAATTCGTCCCATCTACCATTATTACCTAATAGTGGGTATTTATTTTTTAAATTTATAATAGATTCGCATTCATCTTCGGTAAATAAAATAGATTGAATTAACATTTATAACCATTAATTTTTTGTTTATTACTATATGATTTTTAACTTATTGTATTTTATTTGTGATTTCTTAAAAAAAATCAAAACAACGTTTCTAATTCCTTCTTTTATTTCATAAAGTTCATGTTCATGTATTGATTCAAAAAAATAACAATTGCCAATGATTTTTTCGAAATTAAATGTTTCAGTATTATTAATAACAAATTCACCTCCCTCAAAATCATCATTTAATAATAAACCTAATCCATATAATCTATTGTGAATACTATCAGTATGTCTATTAAATTTATCCCCTTTAACATATGTTTGTAAATAGAACTCATTACTGTCCGCATTTTCCCAATCAATGGAAACGTCTAATTCTTTACTTACCCACAATATAAATCTATCTAATATCCACCTATCCTCAACATCGTTCATATTTTTATATGTGTAACTTATACTTGACTTGTGTACTTGATTTCCATCAATAGGTTTAGTCGCATACTTTTTTAAAATTAAATCACATTCTTTTTTTGAAAAAAGTATTTCTTGTTTCGGTGCCGACATATTATAAAATAGATTTTGTTCTTTTAATTGCTCCGTCTATGTATTTGTCCACAAATTCTATCAATTCGGGAGTTTTTGTTATCGCACAGTAATCTATTTTTGTTTGATTAACGTGTGATAATTTGAAATCAACATTAAGTTTTTCAGACATATAATCTTCAAATTCCTCTATTCTGTCAAAATGAAATTCCTTAACTTTTACTGTATCGTTTAGTATCCAATTATATTGTGATATAAATGTCAATATATGAAGTGAAAAACGATTAACAAACTTTTTATCTTTTTTCAATTCTTCGGGAAACTCTAACTCATCAAGTAGTTTAAGAAAAATTTTTTTTACTATATCATCATCCCCGTATGCATTAATAAAATCGTTATAGTTATTTTTTATAAAACTAATTAAAAATTCATTGTTTTTATTTTTAATTTTAATTAATGTGGAAGAATCTAATAACTCGGAACATTGTGCTATAAAAAATTTCCACGCTGAAATAAATCTATCTGTTGAATTTCTTAGTATGCAAACGTAATCTAAATTAGTGTCAAATGTCCTAATTAAAGATTGTACTTTTGTGTGAATGTGTTTATTTTTTTGGCCCTCTTCCTTCATTGTATTTTCCCATAAAGTATTGGAATATTTTAAATCGAAATCATATTCCTTACAGGTGAATTCTACCGACCATGATGCGTTTTTTGGTATTGGGATGAACGCAATTTTATTATTTATAACCATTTATTTATATAAAACTTTTTATATTTTTAACAACTTCTTTTATTTGGAAACCTAATGTTAGAGTTATCCTAGGTTTTTCACCTATTACGGGGATGCTACCGTGTTTAACTTTACCAGCAACACATCTCCAAGCCATTCTTTCCTTTAATTCGTTTATTTTACCGTTATATATAGAATGTCCACCTTCTTCTGGATAAGATAGTATAATGTTATATCTAACATGTGTATACCCATCTAAATTCATGTCAGTATGTGTATGGATTGATCCACCTTCTTTATTGATACCAATAGCGTCTTCAAAAATTGGGTCTGATATCCAGTCGTTAATTTTTTCTATCTCAACTACCCTATCTTTTATTTTTTTTACTAAGTCTAATGGGGAATTTGGTATCCTTGTTAGTACACCGATTTGTCTAGACCCGTATGGAGCATTTATGGTATGACTATTTGTTCTGTTTATTTCAAATAGATGTGAATTATTATTTGCCCAAAGTAAAAGAATTTCTTGTTCTTCATTTGTTATAAATTCCTCATAACCATAGGTATCGTTCAACTCTATGTGTTTCATAAATTAATTTTACAATTTACTGATTTGTAACGTCAGTATAAATAAGGGCGGCAACCTCTTGCATTATAGTTGCGACATTCGTGTTAGTTGTTGTACTTGTCAGTACAACTTCTGGAAATATTATTTTTGGTTTCATATTTTTATCTTTTTATCTTTTTATCTTTTTATCTTTTTATATTTTTTCTCTTCGTCCGCCACAATAAGAACAATTATTACATGACCACCAACCACATCCGCCACCAAAGCCAATACACCAACTTAAACATGCGTTATGTTGTATAAATGCTAAACCTAAAGTTTCATCTAAAACTGGTAGGAATACATCACTTTGTTCAACATTTATGTCATATATCATTCTATTTTCATAAACTATCTCTAAATTTGTTATTTTAGATTTAGTTAATGTATCATTAATATAATCATAAAACACAATAGAATCACCTATTCTAAATGTATTTGTCAACGAATATGTGGTAAGGAGTGTGTCAAACTCTTCAACAATCATGTTACTACTAGGTAAATCTTCATATATTAAACCATTTTCTAAAGTAACTCTAATCATAAAACATTCTTTTTGAATGCCACTTATCTCTTCAACAGTTGTTGATGACATTGTAAATCCTGTAAGGTCATCTGTAAAATTACCACTATTAACGCCAGGCATAAAATTAGGGACACCATCAATTAATTCATCGTCAATGGGTACCCATGGAAGTAATAATGTTTTTAATGTACTATTCTCCATTATTTGACTTGGTAATACTAAATTACCTTCACCATTTAATATTTTTGTATCGTTGTCTAAAATGTAAACGTTACCAAGTATACTTGGGGATTTACTCAACCATAACACTCTAGATGATTGTAACATCAATCCATTTGAATCATATTCTGTTGACCATTCGTTATGTTTAACTTGTGCGGTCATCATATAAGACCCCAAATGTAAGCAACTAAGTGTTCCACCATATAGTATATCTAAACTCCTAATTACACCCATTTTTTCATTTACAATATTGTCAGGATGAGTATGATATTCTTCTATATATTCTGATTCAGTTAATGAATCTTTTAATGATTGTAAGTTTTCAAGTGATGTGATTTTATACAATTTTGGGTACGCAACAAGATTTGTATTAGGATATCTTGGTTTAACAATGTAATTTGGTGTATCACCATTTGTAATATGTAAATTAATTAATTGGTCAATATTTAAATTGGTATTAATACTAGATGAATAAAATATGTTTGGTGAGTATGGTTTATTTTGAATCAATCTATGAAAATTAACTTTATCCTTGGTATAATCTTCATCCACAACCGCAGTGGTATCATATGATGTTCTTATAATTAATGTGTTATCACCATCCTCGATATATGGAACCGTTATTGAATTATTTGCCACTTTATGAAAGGTAAATGAACCTCCTAAATCACCTATAATTTCTTCCATTTTATCTTTAATAGTAACATCATTAAGATTCGTACTAAATGCACCATCTTTTTCACTATAAATCATATTTCCCTCAGTTACAATAAGATGTAAGCTATTTATGGAATTATCTATCAAAAATTGATTAAAAGAGCCCCAATCTAAATTTGGTACAATTTTATTATGTATATCAACATTCGTATTTGTTTCAATTATTCTTAGATTTCCATTTGAATCTTTTAATAGATCCGTACCGATTATTACTGCTTTCATTATTTTTATTGTTTATATATAAATATCCTTATTTTAAATTATCGATGAGGTCTTCTTAACGAATTCTAGACCAACATTTCCCGCTAAAACTATCCTATCTACTCTCGAATTAGGTGCATAGTTAGGGGAATGGGGCATATCTCCTTTCATGATTATTAACTCATCTTCCTCTGGTTTAACTCGATATTCAACACCCTTTTTATTTTTAAAATATAAAACCCCGTCATCACCATTCATAACATCAGGCATTTGAATGTAATAAACAAAGGTAAAGTTGGGGTAAAATGACTTTATTTTTTTATTAATATCCGTGTGAGTGTGGTATCTATCGACATTTCTCCAAAATTCCGTTTGTACGGGATTTTTATGTCTAATTCTATTTATCCATGTTTCCACGTTAATTTTATTAAAAGGAATCTTTTCATCCTCATATATTTTTTTACACTCATCAATCCCTATTTGAGAAATTTCGTCCATTTTATTTGTTACATGCAACTCACCTGATGAGTTTATATTGTCTCTCCAATCTATAACAGCAAACCCATCTTGTTTAGACATGGGTTGAGACTTTATTATGTCATTTGCCTCTTCCAAAAGTGAGGTTTTGTATTTTACCAAATTTAATTTTTTTTTCCATATAAATGTAGTTTCGTCAAAGTATATTTTTTTCATAATAAAACTTTAGTCTCTATTTTTTTATAAAAATGGGTTCCATTAAATGTTGTATATTTTAACTCAAATTCACCATTTCTAAAATAATCATTTTTATATGGTAATGTTTCATATTCTACATCTGTTAATTTATGTCTAACCGCGTTAAATATATAATCATCAACAGGAGTATCAAAAAAACCAACTATAGTCCCTTCTTCACAATTTGGTTTTACGTAATCTAAAAATTTAGAAATATTTGGGTCCCTATGTGTGTCATGTAAAATACCGTCAAATTTTGATTGTAGTGTTGGTAGGATGTCAACCCAATCGCCTAAAATTATTTTCACGTTTGGTTTATTTTCTGCCCATAGTAATGCGTTTTTATACATCTCAGGATGAATTTCAATTATTGTATGCGATGTTACATTTAGATTGGATTGAACAGCGTCGGCTGATAAATGCATACCAAACCCGATTTCAAGTATGTCTCCACCGTTTTTTGTTACGATCTCCGCCAATTTAGACATTAGGGATTTTTCTCCTTTATGCATTACCCAATCTTTTTTTAAATTTGTAATTCTAATCGCATCGTCAGATATTGTTACTTTTTCTGTTCCCTTCATTTATAAAATATTTTTATTTTTTTAATCCATATTTAATCCATCTATACCACACTCTTTCGTGAATATAATATTGAATCGGTTTATATACTAACTCTGCTACACCAAAAGCGGCACCAACCTTGATTGACCCACTTATCCACCACATTATCACAAACCCAATTAAGGTACTAATAACTCGATAGGATATGGTTTTCGCAATATGTCTTTTACGTTCAACTATCATTATCCTTTTGTTTGATCATATTTAATCTCACCATCAGGTGTCATGTGACCGGTTCTAATGGCTGTTCCGCTAATCGTTGCTATCTCAGCTGGCGGTTCGTGGTATATTACATCATAACCAACACCTCTACCATAATTAATGCTCTCAATATCAGGAATAATTGATATGTTAATTCTTTGTGAATTTTCTCTAAAGAAAGGTTCTTCACTAAGATCCATCATGACTTGCTGTGCGGTCTTAGGGTTATTTTCATCCGTTGGCACGTTCCTAATTGCAACCCACACATCTTTTCCTTTATCTAATTGTTGGTTAATAAGCCATTCGTGACCCTTATGCCAATTTTGCCATCTACCAACATACATTGCGTATTTTTTACTCATAATGATAATTTTTTTAACAGTTCATAATATGAATCTGTTTCGTTTTTTATTGTTGTGTCTATATCTATAAAATTTTCTAATGGCGGTTCATATTCCTCAACGTGGAATTGATTCCTACCTCTATCTTCTGTGGTGTGAACATAAATCTCAACAACCGATGTGCTGAACTTAAACGCCTCTCTTTGATCTCTATACGGTGAAACTAGGGATACAATAACATTGTGTCCTTTACTATGCATGAATTGCGCAATGTATTGTGCTCTTTGAATATTTAATCTTCTTCCTGTAATGGAATAGTCTTTATTCTTAAAGATGTCTCTTAGATCATCCCCATCAATGTGAGTAACCTCGTTTTGAGGGAAATATTCCACCAAGTATTTTGCTAGGGTTGTTTTACCTGCTCCGGGTTGTCCTGTTAACCAGTATATCATAATGATAATATACCTAAAATAAGTTGAAAAGTCAATTTTTAATCAATAAAAATATCACCTAACCATGGGCATATTTCCTTATAATCGGTTTTATTAATTTCGTCAAATCTCCTTAAGGTTTCCGGTAGTGAAATAGTAACATATTTCTTCTTATCTAATAGGTGGCTATAAACTTCCTCATCCTCAGTGTTTCTTAAATATTTAACAAATTCAATCAACGTATATCTACAAAGTGATGTTAAATTGTTTATGTTGTTTTCATAAAGTTCTATTAACGCTTGTTTCATGTCACCCTTACAAATTCCAGGTGCAAAATAAAAAGGTTGAGTCACGGTATGAAACCTAATGTGATCTGAATGGAGGTAATTTTCTTCAACAAACTTTATGAAATCAAAAGAATGGTACATGTTTATTGTTGAAATAGTATAATCAATAGAAACTTTGAAATTGTCGTTGGTTTCTTTAAACTTAATTAGCGTTTCCAGATTTTTAAAGAATTTTTCAGAATTAAATCCTGGTCTTTGATATTCACCAATTTTACCATACCCATCACATGAACAAGAGATGTCTACAGTTTTAAAACGTTTAAGTTTATCAAGTATGTCAATACCTTTGTATGTTAGTGTGGATAAGTTTGTATTAATTAATATATAAACATTTTTAGCCTGTTCGTCACTGAATCTATCTAACAAGGTAAATGTTGTTGGTGTTATAAATGGTTCACCACCAGCTAAATAAACTTTACGAATAGAATCAATATTTTCTTCTGAGAACTTATCAAGAGCGTCGTCACCTGCTGTTAAGTACTTGGTATTGATGGTATCATATTCTGGTTGATTTTGAACATAACCCCAATACTCAAACCAGGTTGATGATGACCCATGAAAACACATTCTACATTTAAAGTTACAATGATTAGAAAGTCTCAAATCTGTGTAAACAATTTTGTTTACACTATAGTCTTCATTATATAGTGATGGGTCCGCTATTTCTTCTCTAAACTCAATGTTACTATGCTCTTTGTGTCTATTTTTATAAACAAAACATTCCGCACATTCAGATGGTGCAATATTAGATAACATCTCTTTTCTAATGCGTTTATATGGTTCACTATTAATTGCTTCATCAACAGAATTGAAATCCTTGAAATGAATATTCTCTTTAAATGGAGAAGCCACACAACAAGGTGATAGTGTGCCAGATGCCCCAACATAAATTGAACCAAAGGGTAAATAACAAAATTTCTCTGAGATGGTATTCATTACAATAATTTTACATTATCATCTTTTGGTAATTCAATGATAACATTTGGATCGATAAAATCTCTAAACTCAGTAAACACAGAAAAGAAATCATCACCTCTGAATGTGTCAACCATGTCTGTCATTTTTAAAAACTTTTGGAACATTTCTTCGTCTCTTTCTTGATTTAACAAGTCTATTACAAATTCAAATTGTCCTATATCTCGTTGTGCTTCACTGTTATCCGCTATGTTATTTTTTATCCAAATTATAAGGTTATTATACAATATTCTAAGAACCTCTTTATGTCTTTCAGGTAGCATTTTTATCTGAAGGTGTTCTGGATGTGTCAATAAATTAATATGAATTTTACCAGGAAGTAAGTAGCCATTTTCTATCCAATTTTTATATAAATCAATTATGGTATAGCTATTCATTATGTTAATTGTTGGTACAATTCCAAAAAAAGTATCTGGTAGTTCTCTCAAAAGTGTTTTTCTATTCTCAACTATTTCAGACCATTTGGACCCGCTTCTAAGATATTGACCTCTCTCTTCAAACCCATCTATACTCGCTGTTATCTCAACAGCTTTGAACTTCTTCCACATCTCAATTATATTGTAATCTTTATAATATAATTTTGTGAAATTGGTTGTAACCCACACTGTTATATTTTTAGCATAGTCATTGTCTATGCAGTATTGTAATATTTGATAATGTTTATCTTGTGTTAATGGTTCGCCACCAGCAAAAAATAATGACTTAACATGCTTTAATTGGCTTAAAATAAAATTAAACTCATCATCATCAACCGACATACTATATGGTTGACCATAATCTTTAAAATTATTGAAGCCTAACGCTTTATACTCTTTATATAATGATGATGAAAAACCGGGATTACAAATCCTACATTTTAAATTACATTTATTATCAAAACGTAGATCTAAGTGTTTAAATTGTATAATTTTTAATGAAAAATCTTCATTTGTGTTATCCACAATGTTTTCTATTTCATCTTCAAACTGTTTGTTTAAATTAAATCTGTAACTATCAACTTGGCTCTTCCCTTTTGAAACCTCTTCTCTATACCAGCAAATTTGACACTCATTTATCTTCTCGCCATTCCACAATCTTTTTCTAATATCCTTTGCAACATCAGAATTATACATTTCATTTAATGGAACACCTTGTTTAAGTTCTCCGAAAACTCGTTCTTGTTTATATAAACAACAAGGAACAACATTTCCAAATGTACTTAAATGCGATGCAATCCATGGAGCAACACAAAAGGTTTCTTTATTATAATTTTTTTCCATTTAGTTTAAATCATTTTTTTGTCTGGCTTCATTTCTAGCCATGATGTCTGGTTTATATTCACCAAGCTCCCAACCTTCCATACCACCACCAGACAATTTAACATCTGGTATATAGTTGTCTATTTGAATAGAATCGTACCAATCAACTAACATTGGAAATGTTTTTCTAAAGTCTTTGTTCCTTCTGATATCATATTGTAGATAAAAACTTTTGAAATCATGAAAGTGTTTATCTTTATCGAACTCAGCTCTAGCGTGTCCTTGATCAACAACATCAATGTAATCGATTACTCTTTGAGTTTGTGTTATCTCATGTTCTAATAATAAACCAGAATCTCTGTTCTTATCTAACCAAACTTGAATTTTATTTTTAGCTTCAATCTTAATATTATCTGGTAAATTTAATGGTGACATAAATCCTGGCCATCTTAAGAAGTTAAGATCCATTGTTGGTTTATTAGGGCCATACTTTTTCTTTAACTCCAACATATCATCCATGAACTCAGTAATAGACATTAATGATAAACCAGTCACAGTCATCATGATTACAATTTGTCTAATGTTCGCTTCTTCAATCATTCTAACAACATTACCTCTCCATTTTGGATAAATCAAACCATCTCTAAGATATTCAGCATGATCACCATATGATTCACAACTTGTATAGATATCATATGATTGAATATCTAATTCGTGTGTTGTTCTAATTAATTTATCGATCAATTCATCTTTAACACCTAAATTAGAATTTATTGATAGATTCAACTTAGGATATGATTGGCCCTTAATTTTATCTAGGAATTTCCAAAAGTTATGACTCGTTGATGGTTCCCCGCCAGTGATTCTTAATGTTTGTAAATCTTTTGATAAGTCTGGCCACCATTCTAGGAATGCTGTAACATATGGGTTATCACCAATAAATTTATTTTCAGGATCTGCCCATGAACCATTTTGTTGATATGCACCGGCAGTTAATGTTTTAAACTTTTGATATGGACCATGTTCGTCAATATCTCTACCCCAAGTTGTTGAATAACTTGGATTACAATATGAACAAGCAAAATTACAACTTCTATCAAATGATAATTCAACAGTTCTTAAATTAACATCAGCATCCCATGGTAGATCTTTTAACATGTCAATATCTTCATGTTTATATTCCATGCTTCTATATACTCTATCTGATATGTTATTTCTACCAATATCTTCTACCTTCCAACAATAAGAACATTCGGCTGGTCTAATACCTGATAACATCATTCTTCTCATTTTCTTTTTATGTGAAGTATTATGTAATGCCGATGGGTTTGTTTTAATTTCCTCCAAATCAATTGGGTGAGGTAATGGTAGGAAACATGACCTACTATACCCACTACCTAAATCAATAGTTGCGTTATACCACTTGGCAGGACAGAAGCTACAGCTAACTGAATCTAATTTTTCTTCTTTAAATTTTAATAGTCTTTCTGACATCTTATATTAATTTTGTTGTTTTTGTAATATTATATATTTCTTCTAAATCCGCAAATGTATCAGCAAAAGATTCATTCCTTAAAATGTCTAATGCTAATGTTTGTCTCTTAAATTCTTGCCAATCGCCTTGTGTACCCTCGACAGGTAATTTTAATGTGTTTATAACTTTATGTGCTTGCCTCATTACATCCCATCTATATTGTTTTTCAGAATCATCTATTGTTGTATCATCATTAATTTGTAAAATCCTAAGATTATATTCGGATTCAAGTTTTTCTAAAATAAGTTTTTTACACTTCTCTGGCATATACCCAATGTGTAAATGTCTAGGGTTGTAAACAAAAGCTATCATTAATTTTAAATGATTCTCAATAACAAAATCAACCATCTCAAAAACATAAAGAACATTTAGCATTGATATAGTACAACACACCTCAAAGATTATTTTATGGTCTGGAATTAATTTAACTTTATTTTGCCAAATATTAATATTTTCACTAACCACATCCCATTTACCAAAATGTCTTAAATAGTTGAATCTTTTACCAACACCATCAATACTAAAACCAATTCTACACTGTTCAAATGAGCTTAAAATATCAATATATTTCTCATTTATAATTGTGCCGTTTGTATTAAAACTCATTTGTTGTGTTTTAGAAAATCCTAACTTAACGGACATTTCTAAAATCTCCCATTGCTTTTTCATCAACATTGGTTCACCACCATATATGTCTAAACTTCTAACTTCAGGAAGTATGCTCATTAATTCAGCCCAAACAATACTATTGTCTCTAAATGCTTTTGAATATTTATCTACATAATAGTCTAATCTTTCTTCGGTCACATCGGTTTCTGTTACATGATGAAAGTCTTTCCATTTTGATGATGCAGATATATGACATATTCTACATGCGAGATTACATGTGTTACCAAGATTTAATTCTAAAAAAAATAAATCAGAATCTTTTCTTTCTGGATATAATTCAAGAGTAGTCTTATATGTTTCATTATCTCTTTCTCGTTTGCTAACAAATCCAGCATCTTCTGCTGACCAACAAACAACACAAGCCGGATGCCTAATATCATTTTTAAAATCATCTAACATTTTCATTCTAGTTGGGCTTTTTAACCCTTCTTCAATTGAATGTGTGCTAGCTAACATTTCATCACCATTTTCATCTTTAAATGGGTTATTAAACGTGTGACAACACGCAAAATAGCCCCCAGATGTTGCTATTCTAAAACCGTTTGTTAGATTTTTACACTCAATCATTATTCAATTGTTAAATTATGTCTAATATTATTTGAAACTGGTAATCTATGGTATATTTCAATCATATCTTTATAATTAGGGTGTTCAGGATTACCAACATCAACAATTTTAAATGTTTCACTCTGGAATGTTCCCCAATTAACTACCCTATTAAAAAATATCTGCCAATTAATGTGTGTGTCATCAAATATCTCTTCTGACATTTTATAAAACATTTCCATTTCTTTATAATTTGAGTTTTGAACAACAAACGACATGGTAACATATTCTAGATTAGGTAATGTTGCAATAAATTTAAGATTGTTTTGAATGTCTTCCCATTTACCACCTAAGCGTGTATAATTTTCATACGTGTCTTTTGTTGCGGCATCAACAGATATCTCAGCAGACTTAATGAATCTATGCACATTTGTCATTTTAGACCAGTTAGATTCGTTCCAAAGAGTACCGTTGGTGTGTAGGTGTATACTTTTTAAATTCGGGTACAGGCTGGGCTTAAATGTCATCAACCACTTTTTAAATGTTCTGGAAAAAAATGGATCACCAGATCCGGTACATTCAATATGTTCAAGTCCTTCAGATAATTGTTCTTCAATACTTTGTAATATTAATTCGGTTCTTGTTCTTTCTTCACCACTATAATTTATTTTTTCTATTCGACAGCTAGGGCACTGTAGGTTACAGCTTTGATCAAAATTAAATTTAACACTTTTGGGTACCGGATCTTTAAACTGATCGATTTTTCTTAAGAACTCTTCCTTTGGCATAAAGCCTTCGCTTTTACCTTCTTTTAACCCCGTTAATTTAGGACATCTAGCTTCAATACAATATTTGTAACTACCATCTATCATACTTTCTCTGACCTTATTTGCTAGATCAGAAACCCAAGTGTTTTTAATGTCAATAGGATCACCTAAATCAACTGGTAACCAATTAGGACAGCACATATATGTTTTGTAATCAAAGAATTCGGTGAACTCAAATGGTTGTAAACAAACAAAATCTTTTTTATCTAACATAAATTTTAGTTTTCGATTGTTTTAGGTATTTCATTAGGTGGGTCAGGTAAACTTCTATCTCTAAAGAAAAACTCTTCAGTCTCATAGTTTTTAACTGTTGCTCTAACCTCTTTAAACCAATCTTTATATTGCGGATTAACATCTAAGAAATTTTCATTTCTTCTAACATCTAATATTGTTGTAACTCTGAGTAGTTCTCTTCTGCTGATTTGTAATTGTAATAAATCTATATTAATTTCAGAATAAAGAAAATGAACCCAGGCACCGATTGCTGAACCAATAGCGTTTTTGTATGCACCTTCTGGTAAGTTCTTGTGATATGATTCTAGCTTATTCATTAATTCTTCTTTTAGATCTTCAGGTAAGATTCTTATATCATAACATTGTGGATCTGTTAAAAAATTATTGAAGATAATATATGAAGGTTTGATTCCTAATTTAACGATTGTATCAAATAAGTCAGTAACATGAAAGACGTTTAGTATACTAATTGTTGGGGAAACAAAAACCTCAACACCCAACTTGAGCGCGGTTTCAATATTTTTATAGACGTTTTCCCAAACAGTGCCATGTCTAGCTAATTCTGCAACAGGTCCAACAGCATCTAACGACGCAAATAATTGCACTCTACCTTTTGGATTTTTAGCACAATTAATAAATGGTTCCCATAGTTTATTTAAATCCCATTTTTTAAATTGTATGTGACTAAAGTTTGTGTTATATCTTAAAATAACATCTGTTCTACCTGCAGCAATTAACTTTTCTAAAATAATATAATGTTCATCCATGATCAGTGGTTCACCGCCAGCAAAATAAATCTCTTGGACATCCCCAATAAATTTATCCACATAGTTCATGATATCTTCTCTGGATTCACTTCTGAAATTCATTAACCCATTATTGGATTGACCATGAATAGCCATCTCATCATCCGCCCATTTACTACTAGCAAACGTTCCACACATTCTACATTTAAAATTACAAATATTAGAGAATCTAAAGTCCCAATACTTTAAAGAAAAATCATTATTGTGGCCAGTTTCTCTATTTGTGTTTGCAATCATTTTATCAACATCAGCACCAAACTTTTCAGTCATGTTAACTCTAGGACTAACCGCACCGTTATCTTCCATCATGTAACATCTATTACAAAGCATAGGTTTTTCTCCCTTTAACATTTTTTTACGAATGTTCTTCATAACAAATCCGTTCCACACTTCCTCTAAGGTATCTTCTTTGGTGTTACCGATTGGCATATCATGTGGGGTCATGCAACAAGGTTGTATATTACCATTTGGTTGTATCATTAAATGCGTCCATGGTAAAATACAGAAAGTATCACTAACTGGTGTTTTTTTGCTCAT
>ENA-OSIY01001023-OSIY01001023.1-marine-metagenome-genome-assembly--contig:-NODE-1023-length-15282-cov-6.424926_pt1 | contig 15282 bp, 16 predicted proteins | sample MGYA00237884_ERZ534233 | MGnify/ENA primary metagenome ERZ534233 (study PRJEB26412, sample SAMN06343840) | marine metagenome | isolation source: estuarine water | place: USA: Columbia River Estuary... | reverse complement strand
CAGAGTTTCCATGAAAATCAGAATCAACTTTGTCAATTTGTTCGTGCCTCTCTGATTTTTTAAAAAATGGAAGAATGTCTTTATAACCCCATCCTTTATTACCAAGTTCTGCCCAAGCATCGTAATCTTCGGAATTTCCTCTAACGTATGCCATTGCGTTTGTTGAGCTACTCCCACCAAGTGTTTTACCTCTTGGTAAATAAATTTTTCGATTCAAAACATTTTTTTGCTTTTCAGTCCAAAAACCCCAATCTTGTTTACTTTTATGTATCTTTAAATAAGCCCCTGGAATATGAATATTCATATTTGAATCAGGACCTCCTGCTTCCAATAATAAAACAGAATTATTTGGATCTTTAGACAAACGATTTGCTAAGACACATCCTGCAGAACCTGCACCAATTATTATATAATCATAAGATTTAGCCAATTAATTTTAAGAATTTTTATACTAAATCTAATAAAAAATAATCTTTAATAATATATCTACTTAAAATTGTATTTTGAGAATTAAAAGGAGATATTTTATTACTAGAAATAGGAAATTCATTATCATTAAATTGACAATAAGGATTATGAATCATTCTACAAACAGCGTCTACATCTGGTTCTCCATTCCAATAAATTGCTTGGATTTTAGGAGTAATTGTTTTTTTAATTTTATTAGAATAATCTCTAAATGGTAATTTTTCTAATGGAAATCCTCTATGCCATAAGTGATTATAACCATCTAAAGCACCCATAGAATCAAATACAGTATCTTCTACTGTATAGTAATTAACTTCTACTTCTTTATTAACCATTAAATCTAACCCCCAATCTTCATAAGGTATATTATCATCATCAATTATACCAATTAAATCAGCGCCTAAATTATATGCTTCTAATATTGCTAAATTTCTTCGTTGAATACACCTCCATCCAATTAATTCACTTAATTTAGGATATTTTTGTTCTTGATCTTCAGGAGATAAATAAATTACATTTTCTAAACCACAAAATAAATCATGATTTGTTTTTAAATCACCAGCTACTATTACAGTCCAACCTTCTAATTTAGAATATTTTAATAAGGCATCTGTTGGTGGATTAATCGTCGTTGTTACTATAAATTTTTTCATATGTTTTTGTTTTTAGCATATTCGATCCAATTATCAATATAATAAGAGAATTTTGAATCTATATTTTTTCTTTGATCTTCTATTTCATTTAATACAAGCATATCTTTATAATAATTAATAAAGTTATTTTTATTATTCTTATCAGGATGTTGTTCAAATATGATTTGGTTTTTTAAAATATACTGATTTCCTGTTCCTCTTCCTTTTTTATAAAGCATATCTAAAATTAACATTCCGTAATAATCCCAAGGTCCATATCCTTTCCATTCATCTGGTATTGGTAATAATTCTTCAACAAATGCTTTACTATATAAATCAAACCATCCTGCATATTTAAAATGGTTTGCCATTTGAATATAAGGTTCTTTTGATTCATTCATATAGGATTGTATTTCAAGAGGATCTAATTTATCCCAATCTTCATAAGGAATATCTTTATATTTTTCATTTACTAATTCATCCCAAGTCCAATCCCATAATTTGTATGTTTCCGGTGTTATTAAGAAGTATTTACCTTCAGCTTGTTTAGCTCCTTCAATCATATAGTAAAGTAAATGATGATGAAACCACATATCAGGACAAATTGACATATAGTAATCAATATGAGGTTCTATTTGATTTCTTTCTAAATCTAAATGTCCCCACAACTCATTACCTTCATATATTGTAGGTTTCACTACAACACCATCTAACATTGTAAGTAAAGAATTAAATTTATTAATAAAGAATTCTTTTGGTAATTTTGATTTATCCCAATTAATAATGTGACTTGATAAATTTAAAGCAACATCAATGTATATTTTATCCTCAGGATTAAGAAAAGTAAATGCTTTTTTTAATTGAGTAAATTGAAGTAAAGCATAGTCTACTTCCCAAGGCATATAATGTATTTTTATTTTTATATTCATTTCAACTTATCATATACTTGTTTAATACCTTCTTCTAATCCAATTAAATCAACTGCTAATATACTACGATAATTAGATTTATACATAGCTCTACCTTCTTTTTCAATATTAATTTCAACCTTATATTCATCTAAAGTATTAATAATATCTGCTATATTTTTTAACGAATAAAATTCATTATAAGCACAATCAAATTCTTTAGGTGGATTTTCTTCGCTCATATAATATTCTAGTACATTAACTAAGTCTTGCATGTAGAAGAAATCCATTACTTTATCTTGATGAATTTGAATTGGTTCTTTAGCTATATATCTTTTTAAACTAGCCTTAATAAATCTAGTATCTAATTCACTTTCATTAAACACTCCAAATATTTTAATATTATAAAAGTTATCTTGATTTAAAATGGATTTAGCAATAACCTTTTTACTATACCCATAAGGTGTATCTGGTAGATGAGTTTCAGCTCCAGAGCCGAAATGTATTAATTTACCATAATATTGTTTGAATTTAAGTAAATTATAATACATTGTTAAATTAGTATCAGCAATACTCCAATCCATGTTTTTTGGATTAGCAGCACCTGCTACAGCACAATGTAATACTATATCAAAGTGATGACTACCTTTAAAAAACTCTCCTAAAGCTGTTGCATCTGTTAAATCAAAGTTACCTCTGTGAATTGCTACAACGTAATGAGTTTTTCTTAAAGCGCTATGCAGAGACTTACCAATGTATCCGTTTGCTCCTGTAATTAATATTTTCATTACTTTTTTAAATTAATATAAGTTGGTTTATTTTCATTTATAGCAAAGGTAAATGCATTTTCAATTTCATCCTGAGTATTGGGTTTGAATTTAATTAGATTTTCAAATACATTTAAAGCAGCTATATCTTCACTAGCCCAATGCGAAAATCCTAAATAACCATAATCTTCATTTCTACCACCACCTAATATTTTTACAGGTATGTTTTCATGATCAATATAATTTCTAATCATTTCAAATGGTCTATAAATTGCAAATGGAGTGATTGAATATACGAAAGGAATTTTATTATCCATTGCTAATCCAATAGCCATTCCCATCATAGCCATCTCAGATGATCCCACATTAAAGAATCTATCAGGAAATGTATTCATAATATCATCCCACAAACCATAACCTAAATCACCTGTAATAAGGTAAATATTAGGATTAGATTGCATTTCATTAAGTAATAACTTAGCTAGTTGTTTTCTCATTTTAATAATTCTAAAGCGGTTTGATAATCATTTTCTTTCATTATGTGGTAATGAGCATTTAATCCTTTTAGGAATGGAAAATGCTCTACTGATGTGTAATGTATTTGAATGTTAGGTAAAAATGCTTTTAATCTATTTTCTAAATACACTAAATCAACATCTCTATAAGCAGCATATCCATTTGCATTAACATGAACTTCAATATTTGTAATATCTTGTTCAACTATTGTTTTTAATGCTTCCCAAACACTACCCTCAGCACACTCACCATCACTTACTAATACCCATACTTTTCTGTTTTTATTAGCTACTGCTCTACCTAAAGCAATAGTAATACCTAAACCTAAACTACCAGTAGAGCAGAATATACCTGCTTCCTCATCCCAATGTGGATGACCACCATGTTTTAGGAACAATGCTTCAGCATCTTGTCCTCTATATTTTTCTAAACAAACATATAAAGCTAAGGAAGCGTGGCCTGAAGATAGGATGAATATATCATCTTTATTCATCTTTTGGTAAATATCATCTATAATTGATAATGCTGATAGGTAACTACCTAAATGTCCTAATTTGTGTTTATAAGCGATTTCTATTAAACGCTTTTTTAAATCTACCATATGAATCTATTTTTATAATATTCTACTATTGAAGGTAATGTGTCATCAAAGCTTACAACTGGTCTCCAACCTAATAACTTTAATTTAGAGTCATCTAAAGCATATCTAATATCTTGTCCTACTCTAGAGTAAGTTAAATCAAGATGATTTTCTATATTACCACCATTATATGCTTTAATAACTTTAGCAACAGTATCGTAATTTGATTGCTCAAACCCACCTGCTATATTATAAATTTCATTTTTAACACCTTTTTTAATAATAGTAACTATAGCTCTAGCGGTATCGTGAGCGTGTAACCAGTTTCTAATTGGTGTTCCATTATTATGTAAAGGTACTTTTTTATCTAATTTTAAGTATTTACACGTTTTAGGAATTAACTTTTCAACGTATTGCCCTTCTCCATAGTTGTTAGTTGGTCTAACAATAACATAAGGTAAATTATATGTTCTACTCCAAGCTAATACTAACATATCAGCAGCTGCTTTAGTTGCTGAGTATGGATTAGATGGTTTTAATAAATCTGTTTCTGTATGGGCTCCCTCTTCAATATCACCATATACCTCATCAGTACTAAAATGTAATAATGTAGGTAATTTAGATGATTCGTGTCTATAATTTTTAATTAAATTAAGTAAATTATGAACACCATCAATATTTGATTTAATAAAGGCATCACTATTAGCTATTGAATTACCAACATGCGTTTCAGCGGCAGTATTAATGACATAATCACATTCATATAAGAATTTTATATCATTAATATCTTCGTTTTCAAATTCAAAGTTATCATATTCATGAAATTCTGTTAGTAAATTAAGATTAGCGGCATAAGTACATTTATCAATACCTCTTACATACCATCCTTGATCTAAACATAGTCTAGTGACATGTGAACCTATAAACCCTAAACATCCAGTTATGTATACTACTTTCATTATAATTGGTTGATAAATTTATCTAATATTGTTTCTATATAATCTGTCTTTTCCTTATTAATAACAGGTGATGTGCCTAAGAAGAATGTATCAGTTGTAACTTTTCTAGCTACAGGATATTTTTCAATTACCTCTTTAGAATCCATCAAGTGTGTATAAGCAGGTTGTAACATAATATTACCTGCAAAGTAAGGACGTGTTTGTATTTTATTTGCCTCTAAGAATTTACAAATATCAGAACGTTTAAATGGAGAATTATCCTTAATTGTTACTGGAAACGCAAACCAATCAGGATCAGATCCTGGTGTTGCTTCATGTAATTGGAAATATTGTTTATATTTACTAAACGCTTGAAATAAATTTTTATAATTTTCTCTACGTTTAATACCTATTTCCTCTAATTTTCCCATTTGTACTAACCCAATAGATGCTTGTAATTCAATTGGTTTCATATTATATCCTATTTCCTCATAAACGTATTTGTGATCAAATATATCATTTGGTAATGATGGAAGCCAATTATTAAAACGACAATCGCAAGTACCATTTTCTAATAGGTTTTGTTTACCAACACAATAACATCCTCTACCCCACTCTCTAAAACTACGAACAATACGTTCTGTATCCATATCATTCATTGCTACAAATCCACCTTCACCCATTGTCATGTGATGGGCTGGGTAGAATGAACAACTAGCCATTTTACCAAATGATCCTAATGGTTTACCTTCAAATGTAGAACCTAAAGCATCACAGCAATCCTCTAATAATATTAAATTATACTTTTCAACAATCGCCATCAAGCGATTCATGTTTGGTGGATTACCTAATACGTGGGCGAACGTAATAATTTTAGCGTCAGGATTATCAATGCACGCTTGTTCAACTTGATCTAAATCGAGGTTTAATGTTTCAAGCTCGATATCAACGAATATAGGGACGAAATCTAATTGGATAATTGGCGCTACCGTAGTTGGGAAACCAGCTATAGGAGTAATTACTTTCGTTCCTTTAGGCAGATTATAGCCGCGTTTAGAGGTCATAGCAGCCATCATTAATAAATTAGCACTTGAACCGCTATTCGTTAATAAACCATATTCTTTACCAAATAACTTAGGAAATTTACGTTCGAACTTAATCGCATCGGCACCTAACACTAACCACTCACCTAATAGTGATTTAACAGCAGCCATGTATTCTGATGAATCGAAATATGGACCTGCATATTGAACCCAGTCTTTACCTGCGGTCCATGATTTTTCAGAATGTTTCTTCTGAATATATTCATCTACTAATTTAAGTATTTCTTGCATACACTGAATTTAATTAAAGAATTCTGAGCATCCACACTGTTCTTTAAAGAACTTAATTGTATCATCGTTGAACCATTTATATTTAAAATCATTCATAATTGCATTAAATTCCTCATCTGGACGCCCACCTAACCCCTCTACAAAATGGAAACATTTAATTTGCTTATGATCACCTGTATATAGTTTATTACCATTAACGTAAAAATATTTTAATGGAGATGGTTGTCCATCTAAAGGGCCATGTTTAGCTAATACTCCATTTACAATCATATTAGTACCAAATACACCTTTAGAACGAGCATTGTATACTACAGGACTTGTAGGATAAGGGAAATCAACTATTTTAACTGAATATGATTTATCAACCCAAGCTAATTCATTTAATCCTCCTTGTTCAGAATATCCTGAATAATGTTCTATTGATAAATCAATTATTTTTTTTAATGCAGCTGGGTTATTAAAGCAAACTACATCTGCATTTATATTTCCATGGTCATAAATACCAGGAGCAATTTCAAAGTAAGGTGTTTGCCAATATTCAGTTGATTCTTGACATGGATAATTTAATGTTGCTAACACATCTTCATTATTATTAATAAATTCATCCATTTTATCACACGTAATAGTATCAGCCCCCAAAACTATCATTTTATCATAATTGTTTTGTAACATCAAATCGTAGGCTAGCATATACTTTACTATACCTATATTATCATTTAAATCATAACTTTTAAAATAGGTATCATAATACTCTCCAAAATTATCATCAGTAACATAATGTAATTCAATATCAGGATGAAATTGTTTAAAACTAGCTACAGCACATTTAGCTAAGCCATTATATCTAGATTGATCTAAATCATTCATCAATTCATGAAAGTTTTCTGGAAGTGTTATTTGTGCTATTAGGCATCCTATTTTCATTTTTTAAGTCCTTTTTTAGCAATGATAAAATTTAAAGGAGTAGCATGTACTAATTCATAATTAGGATCATCTAATAATTTTTTAGCGAATCCATCATTATATTGTCCCATTTCTGTATGTTCAACAATCATTACTTCAGGTGAATATTTTTTATAATCAAAACTAGACCATACTTGTTCTTCATATCCTTCAACATCAATTGAAATTAAATCAACTTTAGTAATGTTATGTTTTTCTAATAAATTATCTAATCTAGCACATTCAACTCTAATTGAATCCTCATCTTTAGATTCTACAAGATTATTTAATGGTTTATACCACATTTCAGTTTCTGTAGGGTGTATAGCTACATTTTCAACTATACATTTTCTACCTTCACTAAATAGTTTATAATAGGTAGGATCTGGTTCAATTGCTAATCCATTCCATCCTTTAAATGTTTCAAAGTGGTATGTGTTTGAGATTGTAATTGGATAACAAGCTCCAATATCTAAGAATGTACCATTTTCAGGTAATTTTAAATTTTTAACAATCCATTTATCTTCACCTTCTTGAGATGCAAATTGATCATCAGGTAAATTATTAGCTTCAACTAATTGAACTAACATATCTCTAGTTCTACCCATTAAATTAGCATAATGTTTAGCTAATTTATAGTTATGATCTATTGCTTCTTTTCTTTCAGCATATAATTCAGGAGTTAACTTATTAACAGCCTCAATAATTTCATTTTCATCTTTACAATAAATAAAACCATTTGGATCATATCCTAATTCCTCTAAATTTGGACAACCCCAATAGATAGGAAACGTTTTAGATAAGAAAGCATCAATAATTTTTTCTGTATGGTAACCTTTATTTGATGAGTTTTCAATACCAATAGTAAACATACTTTCCCATAATCTTTTCTTTTCAGATCCTGGTGTTTGCCCTTCATATTGTTTAATGGTGTGGTTACCTTCATTATAATCATAGTCAGGTAAAGTATAATACCATTGCTTAGGAATATTAATTTCATTTTCACGCTTATGTAATCTATGTCTTAAATGATGACCTTCAATTATTTCTTTACCACCACATAAGAATGATACTTCAAATCGTTTTTTTCTATTATTTACATTATCAACATATTCTTTATCTAACCAACTAACACCCATTGGATGGAATACTGCATTAGGGCAATTATCTAATATTTCTTGACCCCAAGTTAATATAGCACTATATTGATTATAGTTTTGAATTGCATAATTATGTAAGTTAAATAATTGATTTGGTTCCATTATCATTAGAATATTAACATCATTTAATGATAATTGATGTTCATTAGCTGGATGGTCATTAAATAATGAAATTGATTTATATTTTAAATCATCATTACCATTACGATAAAAATCAGTACTACCTGATGTATCATTCATTCCTGTAAGAAAATCACCAATAGGAATAAAGTTTGAGAAAATTTTAAGCATCTATTTTGTAATTAAAGTTTTTTAAGTATTTGTTGAATATTGTATTTATCACTTCTTCATCAATTTCAAAGTAAGGAGAAGTTGAAACCATATCAAATATTGCCTTTAAACGATGTTGAACTATTTCATCATCATCTGCTTTTATATTTGAATCTATAACTGATGTTTTATCTTTCCAAATTAATGGTAAATCATTCAGTGTAAATTTATAATCAGTTCCTGTTGTATCGTAAGCATAATAATTAATAGTTTTTGGGTTTATATTAGTCCATCCTTCCTTGTAATCATCATACCCATATCTTATTTTGATATCGTTTTCAAAGAATCCAATTGGTATATCAATTGCAGGACATTGATTATTATCTATAATAGGTTGTACATGTTGATAACCATCAAAATGTCTACATATTTCTTTTAATGGTATTATTACCTTATGCATAGGCATAGGTTTAATTTCAGCTAACCCAATTCCAAAAAAATCAGGTCTACCTAATTTAATATGGTTAAACTCACCTTCAAACCACCATCTGCGGTATAATTCTTTAGTTATAATCTGGATGCTATCAAAATTGATAGATTCAAATGAGATATAATTATCGTTAATATTATATTTAGGATTTTTCTTAGCGGTTCTAATATTTTCAGGCCAATGAGAAAACTGTAATGAACATAATTCCTCATTTTTCATTTCATCAACTAATTCAGCTAAATATTCTTTAGACGAATCAAAGAATATATGATCGTGATTACAATAAAACCAAATTAAATTATCATCTAATAATTCATAATCATTTTTCCAATCGTTTTGATATTCGCTTCTCTGCCATTCTAAAACTAAATTAAATTGGCTAAAGTTATCTTTGATAAATTGTTCCAATTCATCTTTTCTGTGTTTATAACAGTCGTCTAATAATATTTTTAATATTACTTTACTCCAATCATAAGCAATAGCTAAACTAGCTAATGAATATTTGAATATATCTAAATTGTTAAAAGATTTTAAGTTATCTCTAACTACATTTCCTTTACCAAATGGTTTAGCTTCAGTAATGAATGTATTACAGAATAATATCATCGATACCTTTATTACGTTCTAAATTAATAGCAAATGCTGTTTCTCTACCATCAGGTTTATTATCATTAATTAATATTCTATCTCCACCACCTATACCCATAATCAATTGATCATAGAATACACCTAATTTAGCTAATTGTTCCTCAGTAGCTCTTCTCATTGATTCTCTTCTACCTGTAATTAGAATAATGTTATATCCTTTAGAATCCCATTCAGATAATTTTTTAACAGTACCTGGTAGTTCCATTAAGTTATCCATGGGTGATGTATTACAAGCAGGGATTTCGTGATATACTAAGGTTCCATCTATATCACATAAAATTGTTTTAGGCCTCGTATCCATATAATTGATTTAATTTTTTAATAACATTAGCTTTTACTTTCTCATCTATACCTGGAAATTGTGATTTAATATCTGAAATGAATTCAGGGTATGAAAGTACATAATGTCCACTAATTTTAACTAATTGTTCTTTGTTGTAATAAGGATCAAATCCAGGATTAACCCATTTAACCCACTTTTTAGAATCATAACATATCTGCCAGAATCTATTAAGTAAACTACTATTTTTTATTTCATCGAGATATGTTTGAGTTTCTATTAAGCCAAATTCAGGAGCAATGTTTATACAATCTAATCCTAAATCAAATTTTTCTTTAATTGTTTCTACAGGAATATAATCACCATTATGTTCTTTAGAAATTAAATTATACTTTTTAGCAACAGCAACCATTTCCTTTAAACGCTCAGAATTATAGTTACCTGTTTGATTAGTACCTTTAAGTGATGTTCCTGATTGTATTACTAGGTATCTTATATGTTCGTATATTTCTTTAGGTAATGCAGCCCATAAATCAAGTATTAATTGATCTAATTCTTTTGCCTCAAATGGTCTAATTGCCTCTTCAGTACCAACCTCAAATATCAATTGAGGATTAATTGAATAAGCAAACTTAATCATTTGAATAGTTTGTTCTAAACCATCAACATATTCAGGATATTTTTTCCAAGGATCAATATGAATTAATTGTAAATGTTTAGCGTCGTAAACTAATGATTCAAATCCATCATCATCATTATTGCCTTGTCCAGGACCACCATGATCACGTTGTAATGGTAATGTAGTAACATATTTACTAAATTCCTCTGTAGTCCAATTATTAACATAACCTCCATCCCATTCTACTTGGCGACGTGAGGGAATTAATCCTATAATATTATCTGTATTAGCACAAAATTCAACTATAGCATCAACAATGTTTTTAGACATTGGTCCAATAAAATACTTTATATCCATTTTGTATAGATTTTATATTGTTCTTCAGCTTGTAAAGCAGCTATTGCCTTACCACCCTCAGTAAATGGTCTACCGTCAATTAATGTTCCTTTTACTTCTACATCTATTGGAGTAGCATTAAATACAGTGCCTTCTAAATTAGGTAATTTATCCCATTCTGCTCTAAGAATAAATCTGCAAGGTATATTTAGTTGAATACAAGCGTATTCTACTGCTTTACCAAACCCACCATTACCTAAAATATATAAATGTTCTGGTTTGTTAGGTAATAAGTAATTATAAACACCTAACCAATCAGTGTTGTATGCTTTTAAAAAACCATTGTTGTTTACAATAGTATTAGCAGCACCAATTACTTTAGTAGGGAAATCAACTTCATTAATATATTTTAACACTTCTACTTTAAAGGGCATACTGACAGCAAACCCACCAAATCCTAATGTTTTAGCTGCTATTACTGATGTTCTAATATCATCTGAATAGAATGATTTATAGATAGCATTTATATTATTTTCTTGGAATTTAGTATTAAAGAACACACAGCCGTTATTCCCCGGATTAGAGGAAAACGAGCCATATATTTTTGTATCTTTATTTATAGTGTTCACTTAGTAATTGAATTGCTTTAAACCATAACATTTTTGCAAACTTTTCATCATGTAGAGGAGACATATTTAAGAATATTATAGCAGTTATTAATTTTACTTTATCTAAATCAAATCCATTTTCAATAATCCAATCTTTATAATGTTCTCTAAATTCATATAGGTCTTCACTAACAAAATAATCATATTTTACTACTGTAGATCCTTCTACTAATTCAACAGCATCTTCTTCCTTCATCATATTGTAAGGAATAATAGTACCACCATATAGTTTAGCTAGGTCATAGTAAATATCACCACCTTTTGTTGACCCACCAAATGATTCTCTCCAATCGATATATGTGAATTTATTTGTTGTGTTATTCCAAAGTATATTATCAAATTGTAAATCACCATGAAATAATGTATAAAGTGAATTATCATAGAATATATCTGTATCGTATTGTTCTAATATAGAATCCATTGATTTATATTGCTTACCATTAATATTATACTTTTGAGTAAAATATTCAGGACCAAATCTATCTAAAAATGCCTTTACTCTATCTTTAGTTTTAACACCGTAGAATTTATCAAATAATTCTTTATCACTATGATACTTCTCACTTCTAATAATATTAGATCTTAATTTTTCTAAGAATCTATTATAGATGTAACTTGAATCGTAATGATATAATGTATTACCTGGTTCCCAATTATAACTAACAAAATTATCTGTAGAAGCAAACTCAGATGGAATTAAATCTTTTAATGCCTTAGCACGTTCTGATTTATTTTTATTAATATCTTTATTAGGGACAAACTTGATAAATTTATTTGCTTTATAAGTAATTTCATCTGTTACTTTATATAATGATAAAGGATTATCGTTAAAATGTTCTTTAGTTCTATTTAAGTCATCTAAATTACCTGTATCTAACCATTTTAAATGCTTAGCTTTAAAACCAGAGTATTTAGATATGTCTTCAAATGCAGATACTATTTCTCCATTTTTCATATTAGCCTCTAATTCACTCCAAAATATTTCATAATCCCATATACTAGCTAAACCAATAAATGCATTATCATAACCCTCAGCACTTTTATTTATAAATGATGTTACATTATCGTCTTTATCTAATTGTAATGTAGAATATTTTTCAGGATAAGCTGTAGGATAAACACCTAACCAGTTACCATCTAAGTGAGGCATTTTAGAATCAATAATACAATCCGCTACTACAAAGTAGAATGGGCGTTGTAAGTATTGTTTACATTGTAATGATGAATAACCTGGTCCTGAACCTTCGCCTTCGTATTTGTCTATATTAACAAATGTAAAGTTATAATCTGGGTATGCTAATTGGCAGTATTGTTTTAATTCTTCACCTTTATAACCTAAACAAACTACAAATTCATATTCTTTAGGAAATTTCTCTATAATATAAGATATAATAGCTTTGTTATCAATTGGTAACATTGCTTTATTTATATTTTTAGTTAAATTACCTAAACGAGAACCTAAACCTGCCGCTAATACTAATACAGCTGGGGTTTTATGTTCAGCCTCTACTTTACCATCGGCTCTATTGAATTCATCATCAATTCTGAATACATCATCTACGTGTGGTGTTGATACCTCTTGTAAAATAATATCTGTAATAGCAATTACTCTATGTTTTTTAGGAGGTGTTACATTAAAGAACTCTCCACCTTTCATTATTTTCTTTTCAACAACGCCTTCATCATTTTCTAACCATACCTCAGCTGTACCATCTATAATATAGTTGGTTTCTTTTTTAAATTGGTGGTATTGGTATGATGTTTTATAACCTGCATTGATATAAATTCTTTTATAACAATAAGCATCATTTAGCTCTAACCATTCTTCTTTACCCCAAGGTTTATGTACTACTTTATACATCTTATTTATTTACTTGTTTATTAATCCAGTTAAATGTTTCTGTTAAACCATTATATAATGGGTAGTTTGGAGCCCAACCTAATTTTTCTTGAATTAAATCATTATCTGAATTTCTACCTCTAACTCCTGTAGGCCCGTCTATGTTTTTAATAGTAATATTTTTACCACTAATATCAATTGCATACTGAGCTAATTCATTAATAGTAATCATTTCTTCACTACCAATATTAACTGGTCCTTCAAAATCAGAGCGCATCAATCGTAATACACCTTCAATACACTCGTCAATGTATAAGAATGATCTTGTTTGTTGACCATCACCCCATACTTCAATCTCTCCACCTTCTAACATTTCAGCTACTTTTCTACACATTGCTGCTGGTGCTTTTTCTTTACCACCTTTATAAGTACCATAAGGGCCAAATATATTGTGAAAACGAGCTATTCTAACCTCTAAATTATAGTTTCTAGCAAATGCTAAATATAAACGCTCACTAAACAGCTTTTCCCAGCCGTATTCTGAGTCTGGATTAGCAGGATATGCTGATGATTCTTTACAATTAGGATTGTTTGGATCTAATTGATTATGCTCTGGATACATACAAGCAGATGAACTATAGAATATACGTTTAACTTTTTGTTTAACTGCTTCGTGTGCTACATTTAAATTAATAGTAGCTGAATTGTGCATTACATTAGCGTCATTTTCACCTGTAAAGATATAACCAGCACCACCCATATCGGCTGCTAATTGGTATACTTCATCAAATGCAATATCTTTGGAATAAGGATATTGAGAATACTTGTATGCTAATGGAGCAAATGAATCACCTACTTCATAGGCTTCTAATCTCATTACTGATTGGACTCTTTCAAAATCTCTTAAGTCGCAGAGAATAAAGTCATCAGCTGCGGTTTCATCATACTCAGGACGTTTTAAGTCTACTCCGCGTACCCAAAACCCTTCTGATTTTAATCGTTTAACGAGGTGTGAGCCGATGAATCCACCTGCTCCTAATACTAGTGCTGTTTTCATATAAATTGTCTTGCTATTTTATTGTAAGTTGTATCTTTTGTTTTTATATAATCTTCTGTCAGTAATTGAATATACGACCAAGAATTGCTTTCCCAAAGGTGATGCGCATATGCTTCAGGATATTCTTTATTATGTTTAAATAAATCGTCTACCCCCTCTGGTGTGTATAATGGGTAATGAAATGCGTTATAGGGTAATGTTGTAAGTGGTAAATTTGTTGATTGACTTAAGTATAATGGTAATTGTACTGAATGTGAGTCCCAATAATTGCTGTTGAAGTCAATGTATTGAGATAACCAATATTCAATAAATTCACTTTTAGGTTCCGCTAACATAATTGCATTACATAAACCATAAGCCATTGTAGGTGTGGCTCCATGTCCTTGAACACCTAATACTGTTTTTTCTTTTAGTAATGGTTCAAATGACTTAACACATATTGTATCCATATCCATATAGATACCTCCATTCTCATATAACGCTTGTAAGCGTATGATATCTGCTTTATGAGCAACGTGAGTAATAGGATTACCAAATATTTCAGTTGGTGCTTCTACTTGTATTAATGTTAAATATGGCTTTGCTTTATCCCAATATTCTCCGCTTGGTTCGTATGTGTAGTAGAAGTACATAGCATCAGGCTTATTTAAGTCATAAGCTGATTTAATTGCTAAGTAATGAAGTATATTGAATGGTTTACCTCCAAAGTCTTCTTTCAAACCAAATATAAAATGAAATTGATTAGGTATCATTATACTTTATATTTAGTTCTTCCTGTTTGTTCTATTTTATCGTATAGATTATTTTGAGCTACCTGACGATCTAATTG
>ENA-OSIY01001022-OSIY01001022.1-marine-metagenome-genome-assembly--contig:-NODE-1022-length-15311-cov-15.828148_pt1 | contig 15311 bp, 33 predicted proteins | sample MGYA00237884_ERZ534233 | MGnify/ENA primary metagenome ERZ534233 (study PRJEB26412, sample SAMN06343840) | marine metagenome | isolation source: estuarine water | place: USA: Columbia River Estuary... | reverse complement strand
ATAACAACACCCCCACTTGAGTTTATAATCTGATAAATCACATCTACCCAAGCACAATTACTTTGATAGTCATTATAGCTTGTATCTAAGTAGTCTCTTACTAACTCGCTTATTTCAAAAACCGCATAAGGGTTTCCTGTCGTTGGTGTAGTAACATCTTTTGTAATTACATATTGTGCAGTTGCAGGTCTACTTGTTGTCTGTACACCCTCATATATGTAAATATAAATCTTTATCTGTGCCGCAGATGCGTGAGACTGCTTATAATAAAATGGACTTCTTGTGTTTATCTTTGTACTCATATCTTTTTATTTCTTTATTATCTCTTTGTTGTAAAATCTAATAAATCTTCCATATCTAATGCAAATGCTTTTACTAATTCTTTTGGTAAATTATTAAATGATCTTTCAAATGGTTTTGTAAAAAACAAAGAAGGCTTAATACCTTTTCTAAATATAGATCTTGATATTAAAAAACCTATTGTTTTATAATTACCTTTACTAAATTGCCCTTTTTCGTTTCTTAATCTTATGTTTTTAAATTTTGCCCAATCTGCTAATGGTTTAATAGGTGGCATTTTATTTCTGTAACTAAAAGGTGTATTGTATTTTCTTTCTGTTCCACTTACCCCTTTGTCTTGATACATTCCGTATTCATCCATTATAAAAGAAAGAGAGAAACTATTTTCACTTACATTTAATTCATAATCAATAGAATTATAAAGGCTCTTAGATACGTTCTTTCTATTTTTAGTTAAATTAGAACGTGACTGTTGAACCACATACTTTGCAAACTTATTTAAACTATCCTGAACGCCTTTTAACATATTGTCATTGTGTTTGGTATTAACACATCAAATGTTAATGTCCAACCCGCTAATTTGTTTTCAAATCTATCTACAAAAGGCTCTATTGATGGTGAACCCTCTAATTGATACAACTCACTATTCAAATCTCCACGTCTTAATAATTCAAGCAGCCTATTAATAACCGCCATTTGTGTATTTAAAACATCTTGTTCGTTGTCATTACCTAAAAACTTGTCTGTTACGTCTTCTTTGCTTTCATCTACAATGTCCATACAAAGTAAACTCAAACTAAACTGCCAAACGCTACCGTTTAAAGTTGCACTATTTACAATAAAATGAGACAAAGGAAATATGTCTTGCTTGTTGAGGTCTATTTCAAATATATCCCCGTATGTTATTGTATTCACAAAGTCATCTAAAGCTAATGTCTCTTTTATCTTTGTTGTTAAATTGTAAAATCCTTGCATTATATTTTATGTTTTTTTATTAATTTACTTTCAAACTCTGCCTTTTCTTTTTCAAATGCCAAATACACTAAGCAAGAATGTAAGGGTAATTTTGCAATCTCTTTAAATCTTCTAACGTCTCCTTGAGCAAGTATATATATTTCTTGATAGCTTCCCCATTTTCTTCCGAAATTGCTCCTGTCATCTGTTCCTTCTGCATTTGATTCTCCAAATAACTCGGGATAATTTTCAGCAAGTCGTTGGTTAAATTGTAAAAAAAAACCATAGCACCCATCACAACTCCAAGTGGCATTTGTTTCATTGTCTCACTATATTTATGTGACCCTTCGTAATCTTCTATTAAATACTTGCCTCCTAATTTCTGTTTGATTGGTCTATATAAAACAGCCATTGCCTTGTGCATAGTTTGCCAATCATTTAAGTAAGCTGTAACGTCTTTATTTTCCCCGTATGTAATTTCATCAAGGTTAGCTACAAAACCAAATTCTACACCCCTTAATACGAATTTAAGACTATGTTGTTGGTCTTTATTAAATAGGCTTGTGATATGCTTAGCATATTTATCTACATCTGCTGCTTTAATTTTACCAATTCCTTTTAAATCTAATCCAAGAAAGATTTTTAAAATATCTTCTTCTGATGGATCTTCTATTTTAATAAACTCTTGGTATTGACCTAATGTAATGTCGTTTAAATCTTCAGGTATGTTTACTTCTATTTTCATAAATGCTTACTTAACTTAAAAACAAAAAAAAGGGTCACTTGTATAAAGTAACCCCTTTCTGATAAACATAAACAAACTAACTAACTTAACTTTTCATAATATGCTTCGTATAACTGCGTAATTTTATTGTATAATTTTAAATCCTGTTTATATATTTCTGTGCCTTGTCTTTTGCTTCCTTGATAGTCTATTTCTATTTTGCAGTTTGGTCTTTTATGTCCATCACTTCTTGGAACAGGAACAGGATATATTTTTATATCATTATCCCAACAATACTTAATTTTATTCATCTTCTAAGATGTTTGATATGTAACCAAATAATATTGTCCCCATTGTTGTAGGTATCATTAAGAAACCCATTGCTTCGTTTCCACTTTCAAAAAAGTTTACTGCTATAAATGAAAGTAAAAATGCTATGATTAAAGTGTATTTGTAATCTTTCATAATGTTTTGTTTTAAGTGAATTTAGGAGGGATGTTTTTACGCCTTGTCATACGGCAACCCTCCCCTAATTCTAATTATTTGTGTTTCTTGTTATTTGTTGGCTAATTGTAAAAGTATCGTTCCATCTTGAAACTGTAAAAGCATAATCGTTTGTTTCAACTAAAATTAAGTCTTCACTTGTTTTGTATTGAGACAAGTTTATTAATTCCCATTTCCCATTTACTTTTCTTTCAATGCTATACTTTTTATCATTTGATAAAATTAAACCATCTACTATTTTTACATTGTTTTCTAAATCTTGTAATAATGTTCCGAAGTTTTGATAAGTTGTCATAAGTTCTATTTGTTTTTGTTTACGTTGTAAATGTACAACCCTTTTTTAGATATAAACAAGTTATATACAATTTTAACAAAACTTTAACATTTCTTTAACAGTTTACCAAATGTGGTATTCCCCTTTATTTGGGTCTGCTAATTGTGAAGTAAGCGCATAACGCATTGCATCTATTGCGTGGTTATAAGCGTCAATAGGTTTATTCATCTTATTACCTTCTTTGTCTGTTAGCCAAATGTAATTCCTTAATTCATTTATAAGGTTCTTACTTCGGCTTGTTACATAGACTTCATTTTGGTTGATGAGGTTAATACCATATACTATTGAATCCCTCCCTTTTGATACAGGTAATATTTGATGACCATAAGATTGCAATTCTGCGATACTTTTTGGTTCTGCGCTATCTGCATAAATAATAGTCTTTACATTGTGACTATTTAATAGGTTGCTTATTTCGCTATTCAATAAACCCTTTTGGTAAAACACCTCATCAAATATATATGCGTTATTGTACTTGTATAATAAAATTAAGCTGCTCGGATCATTTGAATAGCCCCAATCCAATCCTGCGCACAATAACCTTGCTTCTGTTGGCAATTGTATTTCCTTCCAATCAGTAATACATACGCCTTCTAAAGAACCTACTTGTCCAAGTCCATATACCTTCCACCAATTCTCCCAATATGTTGAGGTCTTTGCTTTGTCCTTAGCTTTTTCTATTTCCTTTATTATGCTTTCAGGTAGTGCTTCATTGTCTTTATAGGTTAGCACTTCAAGTTCTGCATCTTCGTCTACTAAAACTTGCTTATGCGCCCAAAACTCATTGGTTGGGTTGTAGTCAATCCAAATGTCACCGCTTGTTCTAATAGCTAATTGATTGTAAGCATCAAAGGGAATGTTGTTTGCTTCATTTACATATAGTACATTACGTCTTGCACCACGCAATTTATCAGGTTGATCTACACTAAAGAACTCAATATAACTACCATTACCAAATGTGTACTTTAAGGTACTCTTATTAAACTGACTATCTCTATACCTATTGAGCATAATCATAATTTTTAAGAAGTCTTTTAAAGCACCCCTTCTTAAATGTGGTATTGATTCAGAAACTACACTAATCTCCAAGTTAGGTTCTTTAATTGCTTGGTCAATAAGCAAAGGCAAGATACCAAATGTCTTGCCCGCTGACGTTCCCCCTTGTACAACTCTTTTACGAGCCTTTAGACGGCTCATCTTTTTTATTGCGGTAGTTAGTATAAATTCATTCATAAGATGTCTTAGAAGTCACCTAATGAGAAAATAGGCTGTTCATTGTTTAGGGTAATGTCTTTAGTCTCTTTTGGTTTACCCGCATAGTAATTGAAGTACAACTGAACAAATTTAAAGTCTCCTTTTTCTACACCCGCTAATAAAGCTGCATATGCTTTGTCTTCCATAGGTGACAATCTTTCAATCATTGCAACCTCATCTGCTTTTGGTTTTCTTCCTGCGCCTTCTCTTGCACCACCTCTTTTGTTTTCCATATTGAAAAAATTTGATTATTCAACTACCTTAAAAACAATTAATTTGATTTGTTGTTAATGCGTTCAATAAATCTCCCTTCTTTATCGTGTAAAGTTATTTCTCCTTCATCACTTACCATATAGTTATTTATATGTTGATTGATTAAACTTTTTATAACCGCAGGAGGCAAATTATATCTACCGCCGTTTCCACCGTGTTTAATATAGTATTGATAGCATCTTTCTATTTCGTCTCTGATCAAAACAATTCTGTTTGATTAATGTCTTGCTTTCTTACTATTCCTACTGCGGTTTCTAATATAGTTTTTCCTGCTTCATAGTCCACAAGGTTTCTTGCTATTTTTAAATTTAATTGTTCACCTTTATATTTTGTAAAATCGTAATCGTGAAAACTTGACCAACTTTCTAAAGATTCCGTATTTCCATTTTTACTATCGCCAAAGTTCTTTACCCTACCATTTAAATTATTTGGTAGGTTAAAGTTAGTCCAATATAGATGCCTACCTCTTTTTATTGGTGTAATCAAAGGCTCATAATAAGGGATAACATTTTCAACTACATATTTACTTTTACAATGATGTTGCAGAAAAATAATTTCTTGATATAATTTCATATCAGGATAAACAGGTTTTAACCCATTCTTGCCAAAACCCCAATACCTCGCTCTACTATGAGTAGGACAAGGAGGGCTACTCCATATAAAATCAAACTCTTTGTAATGGTCTAATAAGTATTGGTGGGCGTCTGCTACTATTACTTTGTCATTGGGGAATCTTTCTTGGTAGAGTCTTGCTAACTCTTTATCCCATTCTACAGCTGTAACTTCTACATCAGCTACCTCATCCCACTTGTATCTGTTGCCTCCTAAGCAGGCATATAAATTTAGTATTTTCATTATCTTATTGATTTTATCATTTTTACCATTGCTTCTAATCTTAAATGAACTAAGTCTAATTGCTCATCTGTTAATCCTTTAGTAAGTTCTTCTATTTTGCTTACTTTGATTGTATTTGTTTGTTCTTTTTCTTCTAACAGTTGTTCATACTTTTGCCTTAACCCTATTACTTCAGTTCTTAATTGTTCGTTTAAAGTTAATGCTTGTGTATATGTTATTCTGTCTTCTTGTATCGGGAACTCTTTGAAAGTTTCGTATATCTTCCTTAATTCTTTTCTTTTTACTACTTCATCAAAGTTTTTTAAGTTATGTAATACTGAACAATGATCTTTGTTTACTTGTCTTCCTATTTCTTCTAAAGGAAGTGTTGTTAATTCTTTTGCTAACTTATAATAGATTATTCTTGCAAATACATATTCATTTGTTTTTTTCTTTTTTCTTATGTCTATTTTTAGTTCTGCATTTATAAACTCAATTATCTCTTTTGTCATCTTCTAATTCTTTTGTAATATTTAATATTCTGTTAAACCTTGCGAACTCTATTCCCAACTTAATTCCTGCACAAGCTAAGTATTCTTGTTCCTGTTCGTAGTGCTTTAGATGTGCCTGTAATGTTTCTAATGAAGGGTCATCTGTCATTGTAGCTTCTACTGTAAAGAAGTAGTACAACTCTTTGTCGTTCCATTCTTTCATTAATCAGTCCTTAGCTTTAAAAGGTTGTAACATTCAATGTATCTTTGCTTTGCTTTGCCTTTGTGTATTTCTTTAAACAAGCTGTACATCTTTTTTGTGTATTGGTATTGTGTTTGGCAATCTGCTAAGTATTTTTCTGCGTATTTCTTTCCAAATCCTTTGCAATAGTTTACATTGTCTGCTGTGTCTCCTATTATCATTTGTTCATAGAAGTTATACATTGCTTCTTCTTCTGTAATGTCATAAACGCATTTGTGCTTTGCGTGGTAGTTGTACATTAAGCAAGGGAATTGTTTGTAGTCTTTGTCTATTGAAACAATCATTACATTGTCCCTACCTATCTCGTTTGATAGTTCATACCAATACCTTGCAACTATGTCGTCTGTTTCTATTCCGTGACCATATATAGAATCGTAGTGTTCTTTTACCCAAGCGTGCATCTCATTTAATAAGGGAGGCTTAGGTGTGTTTATTCTATTGGCTTTGTACTTTGGCGTTATTAGCTTTCTAAAGTTACCTAATGAACCGTTAAATACCTTTACTTCATCTATTGGGTAAATTTCTTCAAGGTCGTTTATAATCTTCATAAACACTTCATCAAACTTAGCTGTGATGTCGTCAAGATTGTCGTAGTATGGACTGTCTTCAGGGTTTTCTCTTTTCTTGTAGCAGCTTGAAAAAATTAAACTGTCTGCGTCAAATAGTAATACCATTATCTATAATATTCGTTTATTACTCTTTCTTGTAATTCTTTTACAACGTAGTCATCAACTATGTCGGTAATGTCTTTGTCATCTAAAAGTATCTCATATATTTCAAATGATTCGGCGTTGCCACTAAACTCGTACATATGTGGTTCTTCTTCTTCGTAGTTTCCCCTTACTGTAAATTCTAAATCTAAGTAATTAATTCCGTAATCTTTCATTTCTGTTTGTTTAAATAGGTTAATACTTCTTCTAATTCTTTTACCGAATAGTCACGCTCATATAACTTGGCTATGAATATTTGGTTTTCTAATTTTAAAATGATTTCTTCTTTAGTCATCTTGTTTAATTTCCTTCTACAAAACAAATTATGTGACTACAAGCCTCTTTTTTTGTTCTTGCATTATTTATAGAGAATACAGTTTTGTAAACTTTACCATTTGAATTTTCGTGGGAATAAACATCCACATAACCTAACCAACGATTAGTTTCAAAGTCTTTGCTAACTACTACCTGCACATCTCCGCAGTTGTTAAAGTAATAACCTTCCATTTTTCTATTTAATTTTAAATTTGACATACCGTTTGTTTTTGTTTTACTTTGTAAATATAAACATTATTTTAACATAAAAAGCACTTTAACAAAATTTTAACAAAAAAAAGAGACAAAATTAATTGTCTCTCCATTGAATGTAGCAAACTGCCAATCTTTGTTGATCATTTGGGTATTCGCTTTTCATTGTTTCATCAGACATACATTTATTCATAAATTCAGTCTGATTTTCTGATTGATTTGGTTTAGGTAATGGCATAAGCTATAATTGATAAAATTAATATAACAATAGTTCCGTAAGTAACTACTTTTACGTTTTCAATTTCCTTTCTTGGGTCTTTACCCTGATTGCTTCTGTAATGTCTTTTTTCCATTTCTATTCATTTAAGTTGTTTTTATCTCTTAATTCTTTTACATAAGCTATCTCTCTTTCTATATAGTCTTTAGCTTTATATAAATCTTGTAGTTCATCTTTTGTTTTTTTTCCTGCCCTTGCTATATATTTAATCACATTGCCCTTGTTAAAATTTAAAGAGTAATGGTTACACACATCTATAATGTCGTAATCCATTCCATTGTCGTAGTGAATTGCGTTGCTCTTCATATTAATCTATCTTTAAAAATTCTGCAGAGCCATGTTCAACAAACCATTCTCTGTTCTCATTATACTTTTCTATAACTGCGTTCATCATAACTAAATCATCAATACTACCATCCTTTATCTTATCAATAAGAGACTCTATTGAGTTTAATATGTTTGTTACCATCTCAGGGTCTGTATCATATATCTGATTATAACCATCCTTAATAAGGTCTTCTAAGTCTTTATTTAACCTATTGTAAGTCTGTTTTATCTTCTGCCTGTAAGTAGTTGTCATGGCAAGCCTATCATTAGCTTCCAACCATAACTGACCTATAAGCATAGATTTTAGATACTCCAAGTGAACAGGGGAAACCTGAACTTCTTCTTTTGTCTTTGTTTCTTCCATAATTGTTTAAAATATTACATTAATTTTCATTGCTAATATAGTGTTTATTTGATTCAAAACATAATTTCTATCATAAATAGCATTGTTCTCATAATATATTATTATGTGTGGTACATTGAACTCTTTTTTATACAACTCCCTTTGCTTATCATGATGTTCTTTAGACTTTAATTGAAATGCACCTGACATCTTTTTATAGCTTATTGGTTTTATCTGTATTCCAAACAACAACTTATCATCTGAATAAGCCTCCCAATCTGTAAAATAATTCTCATCTATTTCATGCTTAGTCTTAATAAATTTAATATTAGGGAAATCAATACAAATATCTTTTATAACATTCATTTCATTTATCATTCCATTCCAAGTCTGACCTAAAACCCTATGAAATACATATTGTTTTGCTTGTATTAATTCGCAATTATAATTGGAATATATATATTGTGAAATATCATTAAGAATAACCTTTCCTTGACTATCAAAATAGTATCTAACCCAATCTTCTTTTGTAAAACTATATTCTTTATCTCTAAAGAAATTATCAAAAATCTCAGAACATTTACCAACATTAGAAGACCAAAACATTCTACTTAGTCTATTGTCTTTTTTTATTTTTGTGTAAAAAGATTTGTTGAAATTATAGTTAAAGTATTCCATCTATTTGTATTCGTTCATTAAAGTCTTTAGGTCTTTGTAAGTAGCGGCAAAACAGCTACCACAAGATGTTGGTTTCTTATTTGAATGAAACACTCTGTTATATATATTAAGCATTTTATTCTGCTGAGATGCAGGCACAACATTTCTGTTTGTCGCAAAAACTTGATTAAGATATGTATATTCCTCTTCAGTAAAACATTCAGGCTTTTGATACCTAAATAGCTTATTTAGTTTATCCTTCCTTTCATCACAACCGCAGTCTTCTCCCGCTAAGAATTTAACCGCTGCTTTAATTCCTGTAGCCTCAGTAATCTTCTCTATAGTATCTCCAAGACCTTTAGACTCTCCTGATTGTTTAGCATCAAAAGAAGCTTTCCACTCCTTATATGCTTTGGTTCTTTTATCCCCCTTAAATTCCTTCATTGTTAGTTTTTTTGTTGTTATTTATTAAATGATAATCTCCATTGTAAAAGTCTAATACATCCTCATCAAACTTATCTTTAAGTATCTTCTTGTAATTTCTTACAGAGTTAAATATAGATGTTAAACTAATATTGCTACCTGTAGATATATCCCTAAGAGATAGATTAGACTTAAAATATGTATTGCATAACTTAGCATCGTACAAATGCCAAGAGTTTATTTCTTCAGATATATTCTTAATCAAAGAAGAGAAAGCCTCATTCTCATCAAAATCAACATCATCTAATAACATTTCTTCTGAAAACTCATCCTTCTCATTAAATTCAAAGAAAACATATTTTCCTTTAGCTTTTCTGTAATCTATGTAAAGATTCTTTAATGTAACAAAAACATAAAACCTATTAACCTCATCATCATTATACATAATCTTATTCTCTTCCTTTATAAGCCTATGTAGTTTTAAGTACATCTCCTGTACTATATCCTCAGCAACATCCTTAGAACAACCCATATTAATAACCATTCTAATCCATAAGGTATGTTCCTTAGCTAAAAACTCCAACATATATCTATTTTAATTTACTTACTAAATCCTCGTAATGGTTAATCATATCTTCTAAATCTTCATTAGTGTACTTTGAAGCCTCTAATGATTTTTGATATAAATCCCAAGATTTTTCTCTACCTAAATGTAAAGAGTATAGATATTGCTGACCCTGACCATGCATATTACAGCTATAACATTGAACCTGCACATTGTCTTCATTCCACCTAACAGAATATTTTGTTCTGCTTATAAAATGACCTGCCTGTAGCTTCTTCCATTCATTCTTCCTACCACAAGTAACACATTCAGCTATACCACCTACAGCCTTCCTTCTTCTTATATATTGACTAAATATAACATCCAACTTCTTAATTAATTGTGTTTTAGTTGGCTTCTTAGGCTTCTTAGGCTTATTAGGTTTTTTAGGGTCTTTAGGGTTTTTAGCCATTTAATTAAATTAGTTAAACTACTCTTACAAAATTCATATCTTTTAATGGGTCATATAAGTCCCCAACTACTTGAGGTAAACCATGTTCATTAACTGTAAAGGAAAAGGTTTCAAAAGGAAAACTTCTACTTCTTTTACACTTAACTGTTACCATATTCTCATGCTTTGTGTTTGCTTCTAATTGTATCTGTGTTTCTGCCTTCTTCTCTAAGAAACTACCTAAGTGTCCTGTTGGTTTATCTGAACCAAAATTACTATGTATAACTGTTATTATATGACAATTTAATTCTTCAGTCCACTTCATTAAGTACTGCACGCATAAATTAGACTGAGTTAAATCATTTACATCAGACACTAAATCGGCAATTCCATCAATAATAACAACCCCTACATTATTCACTTTGTTATATAAGTAGTAATCTATAAACTTTAATCTCTCCATAAAGTTGTACTTCCTAAGAGCAAACGTATGGTAGTTATCAAAACTATCTTTACCCGCTATATCAAATGGTCTTTTAAACACTTTAGAAGCATGGAATTTGCCCTGCTCTGTATCTATATGAACCAACCCTCTGCCTTCTCTATGCCCCTTCATTCCCCCTCCAAATGAAACCTCATCATTCAAATAAACACTACTCATTAATGATACAAGAAATGTTTTCTTTGTCTTAGGAGGTGCAGCTATAAAACTGAAATTTCCATAAGTTCCAATAGGTATTGGGAATGATTTACTGCCCATCATAGTCTCTCCCATAGATATTGCAACAGGAGGGTATTCTACCTTTTGAAAGGGGTCAATTCTACATTCTTTATTAATCTCTTCAAATAACTTAAAATCTTTTTCAGTGTATTCATTTGTCATGTCTTTTGTATTTTGTCTTTTGTCTAAATTTGTCTTTAATTAAAAGAGGGAGGTTTTACCCTCCCCCTAATAGGTGTTTAGATTAGAATGGTAAACCACTATCATCTACAGCTACAGGAGCTGCTTTAGGCTGTGTAGCCTCTTCCTTTTCCGCTTTAACTATGTTTCCATCAGTCCAAAACACTTTTCCATTACCTAAGTAATCTTTTGCTTTCTTAGCTTCTCTCTCTTCTTGTGTTTGAGAATCGTAAACAGAAACATTGTTTCCGTATCTTGTGTCATCGTTGATAGCCATTGTAAAGTTGTAATATACTTTACCATTTTTACCTTTAGTAAATTTCTCTTTTGGAAGAGATGCTACATCAATACTTACGCTTAATAAACTTGCCATTGTAATAAAATTTAAAATTAATAATTAATAATTGTTATGCTAATAATTTAGCTTCTACTGTTTTTGAAATACTATACTTCTTCTTTATATCAGCAATGCTATTCCCCGCTTTGATATATGCCTGTGCTTTTGTAAACTCAGGAGTTCCTTCATTTAACCAAGCCTTCTTAACTAAATTAGTGGCTTGACCTTTATCGTGTGTGTTAGTGCTGTCGGCATCTGTCGAGCCATCATCTATCAAAAATAATCCATGCAAAGAGTATTTACGAGCATAAGAAGAGGAACTACCAAAAGATTGGGCAATATCCATTCCTTTTCTATTAGGGTCAATACCTGCTTGTGCTTTAGCTTCTACACTTCCATCAGGAGAATGTAAGATTGCTCTTGCTTCTACAAATACTAATCCACCTACTTCTTTAATCTCATCTGTAATTGTAAGTGATAAACCATAGGCGTTTAAGAGCGGTTTAACGGCTTCTAAGATGTCTTCTTGGTTTCTGTAGCTATACTTACCAAAAGAATTATATTGGCTCTTAGGAGCTTTTAATTCGCTTTGGATAGCTATAACCCTCTCATGGAAAGTTAGTTCTTCTGTCTTTGGTTTTGTTTGTTTTGCCATAATTGTAAATTTAATGTTTGTGTAAAAATAGTGTATTTATTGTTAATAAAAAAATAATATCTAAGTTTTGTTTAAGTTTTGTTTAGGTTTTATTACATTTCATCTTCAAAGTCTCTAACTCAACCTGCACTTCATGTAGTTTTTTATAGAGTAATCTATTCTCCATATCTATTGAATCTTGCTGATTAAAGAGTTGATTAGTGAAATAAAACATTCTGTCGTTTAAGCCTATCATGTTCTTTACAACTTTATTCTTAGGGTCTTTAGCTAAACCATCTTTAAGAATGTTGTTTAGTTCCATGAACATCTTTAAATAACTATCCCTCGAATACATCGCCCTTAACTATTCTTTTATAATCTTCAGGACAATCTCTATCACACAATTCATAAATGTATGTAGTGAGTTTCTCATTCTTTAATTCAAGCTCTTCTACTCTACTTAGTAGTGCTTCAATTCTTGCTTCTTTGTAACTTAATAAATCGTAACTCATAATTCTTTTTTTATATCTAATGTTGGATATACCTCTGCATATTTCTTTTCTTCGCATAAATGTTTTCCTCTATCTGACCTTTCAGGAGGGGTCAATCCTGTTATTGGATTTAAACCCCAATCCCACCAAGGTTCTGCTAATTTACTCATATTAACTAACTGATTTTAATGACCTGCTATATATGTTTTTCATATAAGCTCTTTGCTCTGCATCATTTGAATAAGATGTTATATAGTTGTTTTTAACCATGTGTTCTACGGCTTTTAAATCTAAACCATTAAATATATAGTAAAGACTTTTAAGACTTCTAACTATTTTATTTGTATATGGAGATGTATTCATTTCATAATTAGACATAATTTGTACGGCTTTAAATACGTTTTCTCCACAATCTAAATTAACTTCATATTTACCTTCTTTTAAGGTTGCTTTCAAACCTGTAGAAGTTTTTGATGACATTAACAATTCTAAAGACCTAATAACAAGCATTTTCTTGTTAGTCATATTACTCCATTTCTCAGCAATATCTAAAGCTAATTTACAATCCAAATCTCCTTTAGTAGCCAACCTTCTACAGAAATCTTCTGCAGTCCATCTTTTGCTTTCTTGTAGTTTAGCTATAATATTCTCAGAGGCGTTCTTAGACATCACATAAGGAATAACCATCTTGTTTTTTCTTAGTGCAATAAATCTGTGTTGCCCTTCAATAATGTCATAGTTTTGATTAACAACAATAGGAATCTGAACTCCTATCTCTAAAATAGAGCTTTCAATCTTTTTAAGATTAGCGTTGCTAATGTCTCTGTTTGTAGAAACAAAGTTAAATCTTTCATAATTCTTTGTCTCTCCTAAATACCAATTTGTAGTCATGTTATAAATGTTTTAATGATTAATATGAAGCAAACATATACAATTAAAAAACACAAGTCAAGAACTTTAACATTTAATTAACAAAAAAAGAGGTTAGCTTTCACTAACCCCTCTTCCGACATTAAAACAAATTAATAGCAAAGATACAAAGACAAAATTGTATTTCTTTAAAGCATTACCAAATGTAAAACGCTTTATGTTTTAAATCATCAGTATCAAAATAAACTGTCTCTCTATTAACAGCTATCCTTTCAACACCAAATTCAATTAATGATTTTATTATAGTCATTCTCTTCTTATGACCTACACATCTTAATCTTACAGCCTTACCAACCCTATGGCTATCTGTAGAAACTAAACCCATCTTATCAGCTAAAACCTTAGATACATACCCAAGTTCTACATTCATAACCGCCTGAGTCTTTCTAACTATAGCATCCAATATAAGAACAGGCTCTCTCTCCATGAACCTAAAACCACTACCCTTTGAATCAGGGCTGTCAAACATATCCCATGTGAGATAAGTTAAACCTTCGCAGTTTTGTAGTTCTTCTTTAGTCATTTTACTTGTCTTGGTAATAAAGTAGTTGCGAACCTATAGAACTATCCAAGTCCTTTATGGCTCTGTATATTAATCTACTCTTTTTTTTTACATCTTCCTTCTCAGACTTAGTAGAATCTGAACCTAACTGAGTGTACATATTAGTATCAGCCTCTAAAAGCTCCTCTATTCTTTGTTTGATGCTTTTATTGAAGTCTTCCGCTATTCTTTTTACTTCTTCTTTATCCATATAACAAATATATAATAAAGATTAAAATATAGTTGTTAATAACTAATTTAGTTATAAACTTGATTATGTCAAAAAAAACCACTAACTTTACAAAATAAAAGAAAGACTTCTAATTAACCTTTAGAGCCGTAGTCTAAAACGAAGGCGAATAAAGAAATATCAGTAAATATAAATTTTATTTCATATAAATATAATAGGATAGGTATGTTCAAATCAGAAGGCAATGCATTTAAAAAGCTTCTGTTGCGTTAGAGTTGTTTATAGAAAGGTATTACCTGTTACTTTTTTTAGCAGAACCAAAATAATATCCAAATATGCTTAGTGCAACACCTTCTACTATACCTATCATGTGTATAAATATCTCTTTATTAGTTTCAGGAACTTCAGTTGTTACAACTGTATAGACTAAAAAAGCAAAAGCAAGTAAACCTACAACTCCTGTAGCATTAAACATCCAATCAGTACCATACTTTCTTAACTCTACTTCTCTCTTCCTTGCAGAGTCTCTATCACTTACTTCTATCTTGTAAGCTTCTAAGGCTTGTTCTAAGACCTTTTCTTTTTCTTCAGGAGTAAGACTGCTGTCTGAGTCTAATATGTTCTTTACAATACCTAAAACACCCTCCTTTGGAAGTATTCCTGTAAGTTTAGATATTACTTTACCAACTTTAGTGTCTTTAAAAGGTTTCTTTTCCATGTACTATGTTTAAGAGGCTACTATGTTTAAGAGTTAGTAAGTCCAAATTACATTAGCAGGCTTATCTAAATCCATATCAACATGAATAAAAGTATCAGCAATACCTATTCTGTTTAAATTAGACTTCATAAGAGCAGTAATTATTTTGTACCTACTTACGCTATCTGTACAAGCTATATCAGCAGCTAATCCTTTTAAATGACTTGAGTCTTTAGATGCTTTATATCCCCTTTCTAATAGACTCCTATTGTAAGCCTCGCTTCTAAATCCGCTTGTAATCTTAAAAGGTGTATCAGCTATTGACCTTGCTTGGTCTAATCTACTAAGAAACTCTTTGTCCATATTCTCTCCGCTACCAATAGCATCAGGAGAATCAAAC
>ENA-OSIY01001021-OSIY01001021.1-marine-metagenome-genome-assembly--contig:-NODE-1021-length-15320-cov-7.880863_pt1 | contig 15320 bp, 19 predicted proteins | sample MGYA00237884_ERZ534233 | MGnify/ENA primary metagenome ERZ534233 (study PRJEB26412, sample SAMN06343840) | marine metagenome | isolation source: estuarine water | place: USA: Columbia River Estuary... | reverse complement strand
ATTTGGAAGTTGCGGATAAGGCGGATACTGCGAAATTGTCAGGCAATGGCGTGTCAAAACTTGGATTCTTGAAGTCTAAAAAATACTTCAAAGCTTCTGTTGTTTCGGCAGGAATTACTGGCTCAGCGACTGTTTCAGTGGTTGTCCAATATGAAAAAGCGTTTAAAATTTAATTGATTTACAATATATGATTGGGGTTTTTAAAAAAAATATTTCATACCAAAATGGTTGCATAATATATGATATTTATATTGGCGAACATCGTGATTATGAGTTTTTAAAACAAAACATTCCCAGTCATATATTGAAATGCTATATTAACGACGGCACTTTGGAATTGTTCCAAGCAAACGAAGAAATAAATAGCGGAATTGATACAACACCAATTCAACTCGAAATTGAAGCGCCAAAAGAATCTGAAGTTGAAATTATGTACAAAACAACACAAAGTATTCAAGACAAGGACGGAAGTGAAATTGAAGTTGGAACTCAGTTGACACAAAAAGAACTTAAGGAAAAAGGCTTCACAAAGAAAAAACTTGAAGCACTTATTCAAGAAGAAAAAGTTATGGAAGTAAAAATCGTGAAATGATAACATACTTTTCCGATGTCAAAACATTAACACGGAATATAACAAGCTACCCTATTACAGTTGCCGATGTCAAGGCTTATTCAAAATATTATAGGAAATCAAAAGATGACACGCAAGACGCTTTTATTCAAAAGCTAATTGCACAAGTGGTTTTAAACTGGGAAAGCGAAAGTGGTTTTTTATTGCTTGACCAAACATTCAAAACAAGCTTATATAATCAAAGGGTAATATATGAACCTTTTAAAGGCGGATTGACGAGACTCAACATTCGCTCCTTTGGCAACATACTATACCACCCTTGCAATTGGAATCAAACGGACGCAAAAGAAGTATTGTCAACGGATTTATACTATTGGATGCCTGAAAGCGGAACAACTCCTGCAATGTTTCAATTAAAAAGTGGTGTATGTCATCTTGCATTATTTGAAGTTTATAACAATCTTGAGGTAACAATAACAGGTGGTTATGCACTTAATAACTTTACAAATATTCCACAAGATATAACGAACTGCCTTGCAATGCAATGTTCCGACCTTTTTGACGCAGATAATGAGATGTGTGACGGCGGGGGATTTTACTCTTATGAGGTTCAAAGGATATATGAAAAATACAAGCCTTTTACAATAACTATTTCAATTTAAATGCCTTGGGGTAAAAATGGTCAATGTTGCAAATCAAAAACTTCAAAAAAGATTGACAACTTGGGGCTTGTTTTTGACAAATCAATTTCTATTCAAAGAAATTCACAAAAAGCAACATTAAGTGCAATTTCAAATACTGAATGGGTGCTGACAACTTTATTCACAGCTTTTGCCGACATTAAAACAAGAACAACGCCACAGATGATAAACGGCATTAATACTGGAACTTCAATTACACATATATTTTCGATAGAATATTCAAGTACAATATATCAAGCCCTTGCAGAACTTACGCAAGATTTTTGGGTTTTGTATAGTGGAAAAAGATATTATGTTTCAACACTTGAAAACATTGACGAATCTGATAAGGTTATTCGTTTAATTGCAAGTCTTCGTGGAAAAGATACGGTGGAGTTTTCAAAAAGTAAATGATATTTAAAATACACGAACCACTTAACACAAAAAAAGGCATTAAGTTCACAAAAAGACTTGCACCACATATTGCACTTGCAATAAGGCTTGGAATGGAGCAATCGGGAAAAGAGTTGCGTGCATATACAAAGGAGCAAATGGTAAAAGGTGCAAAAACAGGGCGTGTTTATAAGGTCTACACAGGTTTAAATGGAAGGAAATTAACAAACCCAAAATTTCACAGGGCTTCGGCAGGTGGCGAGTTCCCAGCAAGACGCAGTGGTAACTTGTTTCGTTCAATTGATTATACAGTATTTGGTTCAAAACGCCTTGAGTTTGGTGCAAGGGCAAGGTATGCAAAATATTTGGAACTTGGAACTTCAAAAATGGCACCACGAGAGTTTTTAAAACAAACGGTAAAAAAACTTGACAAGCAAACGCAAATCAATATTGTAAAAAGAATAAACCAAGCAATTAAAGCCAAAAGCAAATGAAAGGCAGTGATATTGTTAAGCATATTGCGAAAGAGTTGCCAAAATATACAACGCAATTCACAACGCAAATTCCAATCACTTCCATAACAACAAACAACGGAATTGCAACGGCAACGATTGCTTCAACAGTAGGCTTGACAACGGGAGCAGAAATATCAATAACAGGTGCAAAAACTTCAATTAACATAGCTTCAATTACAAGGAACGGTAACATTGTAACAGTAACAACGGCAACAAACCATTACTTGCCTGAAACGGACAACACGCCAAACTCTACAAAGAATAAATACAAAAACTCAATAACAATTCAAGGGGCAACTCCAAACGAATACAATGGCACTTGGGAAGTTTATACAAGTTTGACTGAAACCGAGTTTACATTCAAAATAAAAACCGTACCAACGACGCCAGCAACGATAAACGGTGTGCTTGTATTAAATGATTATGAAAATATCAACGGTTATAAAACTATAACAGTAATTGACGCAACAACTTTCACATATTCGCTTTTAAGTAATATTAATTTTCAAGTAACTGGGAATCCTTTTATAAATGTTACAAGGGTTGCAAATTCACTTTCACAGGTTAATATTGAAAGATGCCATAACACAGATGAGTCTGGCATTTCACAAAATTGGTTATATGTTGTGCTTGGTGCGGGCGAGTATAGTAATAAAGATGGCGTGCCAACAAGTGATGTAACGGCTACAAAATATACAGCACAAGATTATGAAATGGTTTATCAAAAAGTAATTGAAGTTTATGCAATCTTGCCATTTGACCAAAGTAAGAAAAACATTTTACAAGGCGACCTTTCAGATGAAATACACACAGTGATAACGCCAGCAATTCAAAAGACACTTGCACGCTTTGTTATTCCGTCCCCTTTTAAGCAAAAGAATTACGAAGGCTTGACATTACAAAACGACACATTGATTGAAGGGCTTTTTGAGGGTTCTTATTCATTATATCAATGGTTATTTACAACGCAAGTTAGAATTACAAATGATGATGTTTATTCTTATACAGCAGAAGCACCATTACGAGAAATATTAATTGAATATCAAGGCGGAATGGAAAGTAAAAATATTTTTTGAAAATACTTGACAATTATTTTTTCATTGCTTATACGAAATATAACAAATTTTTAATAACTTAATGTTCATTAAAATCCTAAAACCTTTTTCATTACAAGGTAAAAAATACAAAGCAGAGGACACACTTGAAATCAAAGACGAAAACAAAATTCCGACAGAACCGTTTTGGTTTAATCGTTTGCAAGATAAAGATATTGAAGAAACAAAAGAAGCTGAGGCAACAAAAGAAGCTGAGGTTGAAATCGTTGAAAAAGCAATTAATAAAAAATAAATATGTCAACCAATCCACGAGTTACTGCTAATATTTTGAGTGCAGACACAGGCATTAAATTAAGCGACCATAAAATTCTTGTTACAGGGCAAAAACTTTCAAGCGGAACAGCTACAAGCGGTGCATTACAAAGTGATATTATAACTGAAAGTCAAATCAATACACTTTTTGGCAGAAAATCACACATTGCAAAAAAGTTGCGTGCAATTCTTAAAAATATTTCAGTTTCAAGACTAAAACCGCAAATTGACGCAATTGCCTTGAGTGATGATGGGACAGCAAAGGCGACTGGAACATTTACATTTACAAACAGCGCAACAGAAAATGGTTCTTTGGTGTTTTACATTGACAGTGAAATAAACGGCAAATATACAGTAAGCGTTGTAATTGGCGACACACCAACTATTCTTGCAGGCAAGCTTGTTGACCTTATTACGGCGGACACAAATGCAAACTACACAGCTTCAAATAGTGCAGGCGTTGTTACAATTACAGCTGCAAATGCAGGAACGAACGGCAATCAAATTGGCTTACATTTTGAAGGTTCGTTTTCTGGTATATTTGAAAACCCTGATGTTATTAATTCGCAATTTTGTGCTTACCGTGCATTGCAGTTGACACAAGGTGCAAATGTAAGTTCAATTAATCAAGGAAATGGCGAAACACAAGGTGGAATTAGATATGCTTCAATTCCATATTTCAACATTCCATTTATTAACTTGCCAGCAATTAAGAAAGGTGACACCACTATCACAAGTATAACAGTTGCGGGTGTTACAGTTACAAAAAATGGTAAGAACTTAACAGGTGGCTTAACAAACCCAGTCTCGACCAGTTTATTTAATGCAGTTGATGGCATTGCTTATCAAACAATAGACTATCCTTCATCTTGGGACTTGGCAACACTTTACAACTTTACCGAGCCGAGATTTAATGTTGATAACGCAATCTTGTATTCACATGGCTTCACATTCAAAGATGACACTTATTCAAATCTTAACACACTACTTGACGGCTTGAACTATAAAACAATTACAATTGGCTTTAACCCAAATAATTTTGCAAAAGCGGAAATTGAAGAGCTTATAAGTTCAGGCGGCTATACCTTTGAAAATAATAAATCAAACACAACATTGATTTCCCGTGAAGTTCCAACAACATACAAGACAAACTTGCTTGGTGACGCAGACCCTACTTTCAAATTCCTTAACTATGTTGATACTTTGACAATTTGCAGGGAATATTTTTTCAATGGTTTAAAACAAACATACCCACGCCACACGTTGACAAGTGCAGAACAACCGCCTTCAAAAGCAAAAGCGTTTGTTACGAAGGGCAGCTTCCTTGCTACACTTGGAAAATTCTATGATGACCTTGTTTCCTTTGGTTTATTTCAAGGTGGAAGGAAAAAGGAGTTTTTACAAAGAGCAGGCGAAACACTTAATTTTGACCTTTTAAACGGCAAGATTACAACAAGCGTAATTGCACCAATAACAACGCAATTGCGTGAAGTGTTTCTTGACTTTATTCCAGTATTTAATTAATAATATATATGGCAACTACAATATGCAGAATTGAAATAAGTGGGCAAACAATTCCATTCGTTGGAAAGCCTAAATTTAAACTTGGAACTCGCAAAAGAGAGGGTAAAACCGATATTAACGGTGTAACACGATTCAGTGAAACACTTGATGATAGTGCGTCTATGATTACATTTGAACTTGATAATCAAGACAAAGATTCAAGAGACTTAATGATTGACTTTTATAAAAGACCATTCACAAGAAACGGCGAGGGAACATTGATTGCAACTATTACATACGATAACGACCCATCTAATCCAATTAACTTAAGCGGTGGCTCACTTGAAGATTTGCCTGAAATTGAAGACGGCGGAACAACGACATATACTTTTAAATTTAACTCATACGCTGAAACTTTATGAATGAATACTTTTGCGATTTGCCAAACCCTTTGAAGGCACACATTAAAATTGACGGTGTTTATAGCCACGCTGAAATTACAAAATTATATTTCAAAGAGCCAACGGCAAGACATTGTTATATTAGTTTGAAACAAATTAGGGGTTACTTTATAAAATCTTTAACGCAAATGCAAAAGCAAATGCCAAACCAAGCGTTGGACGGTAAAACGCCAGCAGTGAAGCAAGAGGGTGATGAAGAAAAAATTGGTGCAGAAGCATTCCTGTTAATCGTTTCAATGGACGCTGATATTTGTGCAAAATTTTATAACACTATTCAACAAATGCTTTGTAATGGTTTGGTTTTTCTTGATGCTGAAAAAAAACAAGAACTTAAATCAAGTCACCTTGATACACTTGATGCTGAAGGTCTTGATAAACTTATTGAAACTTATTTAGATTTTTTTTCGACATATTTCGTTCCGAAGATTTAGAAGATTTGGAAGAAAATATTATGTGCGTTGCTTGTGAAATGCAAGGCGGAGTAACGATAGAATATCTTGAAAATTTACCAATAAGTGAGTTGAATAGAAAATTTAAGATATTTATTAAATATCAAAAGGAAATTAAAAAAGCACAAAATCAAAAATAATATGTCATTTAACATTTCCTATATCTTTGAAATCCAAGATAAAATGACTGCCAAACTTAATAAAATAAGTGGGCAAATGCAAGGCTTTTCAAGGAAAGTACGACAGCAGACAGAAAAGATCGAAAACTCGTTTGATAAAATGTCAGGCGGTGTTTCACGCAGTTTATCTAAGTTTCAAAATACAATTCAAAGCGTGTCCAATAAAATTGGGAAATACATACCGCAAGCCTTCAAAGATATTCCGATATGGGTGGAACTCTATTTGGAACAAGCTGGGAATAAAATGCGAAAGTTTAACAACAAAATGCAGAATTTTTCACAAAAGATGTTTGCATTTCGTAATCAAGCTTTGTTTATTTCCGCACCAGTTGCCTTGTTTGGGAAAAAAGCCTATGAAGATTTTGCAAGTTACGAGACACTCTTGTTGCAAATGCGTACTACCTTTGGTGAGACAGCTGACGCAATGATTAAAGAAGGCAATAGAATCGCTGACAGCACAGCATTAGCACCAGAGCAAGCATTTCAACTTTTATCAAAAATCAAACAAACTGGCAATTTAGATAATCAAGCAATTGTCAAGGTTACCAATGACCTTATTAATACAGTGTATGGCGTGGGTGCAAGTAAGCAATTTGACAGAATAGCTTGGCAATTTAGCCAAGTTCTTACCAAGGGAGAATTAGAATTGGAAGACATTAAAACGATGGCAGAAGCTGGGTTGCCAATATTTACTATGCTTGGTGACACTCTTAAAAAAACACCACAACAACTACTTGATATTATAGGTAAAAACGGTGCTATAGGCGTGAGTGCCAAAAATGTTATAGATATGTTTGATAAGCAGGGTAAAATTCACAAAAATGCACAAGAAAATTTTGCGAATAGTGCCACGGGGATATCACAAATTTTAAGCGAATCATATTCAAAGTTTTCAAGAAAATTTGGGGAATTAATGGACGATGCTGGATACCGTGATATACTAGTTGATTTGACAAAATTTTTCAATTTTTTAAGTGAGAAAATTGATAAAATGAGTCCAACTGCAAAAAAGTTTGTGTTTTATTTTACAATGCTTGCAGTTATATTGCCACCGATTCTTATGGTAATTGGTTTGATTGCCGCTACTGTTGGATTGATTTCAGCAGGGCTGGGTGTTATGGGTATTGCTGTTGCACCATTTTTTGCAATTTCAACTTTGATTATTGGAATGGTTGCAGGAATTGTACTTTTTAGAAAAGAAATATGGAGCGTAGTAGAACTTGCTGGCAATGGACTTAAAAAGCTTTTTACTTGGATTGGCGATAAAATAGATTCTATTGTTAATAAATTCAACGCCTTTCGCAAAGCTTTAGGGTTCATGCCAAGTGGACTTGACGAAGGTCAAGGTGGAAAAAAGCCAAAACCAATTGGCGAAGATGGTGGAATGTCTTTTATGCAACAAGTTGTGCAAAACAGAGCAGGTGCAACGGCAAAAGCAGAGGTTGATGTTAATTTCGCAAATATGCCAAAAGGTTCAAATGTGCAAACAAAGACAAGGGGTGCGGACTTTCTGAAACTTGGAATTAATTCACTTGCTTTATGAATCTTGCACGCCTTCCAAACGCATCATATAAAGGATTTAAAGACCTTCACTGGTTAAATGATAGTATAAGTTCAGGTTATAAAAAAATATTACACGAATACCCAAACCGAGACCGTGGATATATTGAAAACCTTGGCTTGTCAATATTGAAAGGTAGTGCAACTTTTAGAGTTTATAACACGGTAGATAACAGCACAGTTGAGGCATTTGAAAGAGTTTTAAAAGACGGGGTAACAAGTGCAGGCACTTTGGTTTTACCAACACTTGGCACGGTGGAAGATATGGAGGTTTTGACTTGGAGTTCACAAAGAAATGAATCTAAGCTTGGCTATGTTGAGTATACAATTGAATTTGCACAAACAAGCCCTAACCAATACCCAGCTTCAACCAATATAAATACAAGTTTTCTTGACCGCTTAAAAAATAAACTACTTGGCGACAATGTTGCAGCTTTTGATAAAGCTTGGAATAACATAAAAAACAAAAAAGCACAAACAGAAAAAGCCCTTGCAAAAATTAGACAAACAGGTAAAGCAATGGTTGATATTGCAAAGCGTGTTGAAGGTGCGGGAAGTTTAATGAGTGATTTTGCAAATACAATTTCAGTATTCACGAGCGATGCTGTGCGTTTGGCAAATTCCCCACGAGAGCTTGCAACACAATTGAAATTAGGTTTTGATAGTTTGGAGCAAAGTATTGAAAACACGCAAGTTTTATTTAATGTTCTAAAAGGCTATTTTGGTTACAATGCAGGCGACACAAACGCAATTGGCAGTGGTAGAATACAAAAACAAATTCAAGAAAACCAACAAGGAATAAATAATATTATAAGAAGCAACGCATTGGCAAGTGCTTATGTTTTTTCAACATTACTTGAATATAAAACAACCAATGAGTTAAATGAAACAAGGGAGCTTTTGAAAAGTGAATATGATGATTTATTTGAAAAATTGCCAGATGAAATTGCCGAAACTTTACAAGAAATTCAAACGAATGCAAATCGTTTATTTGATAGACAAATCTTGACCTTGCCAACACTTGAAACATTGAATATTAACAAGCAACCCCTTGGCGTTTTTCTATATTCTTATTATGGAAGTCTTGATAATTATGATAACATATACAATATTAATGATGTGAAGGACGCAAGGCAAGTGAATGGCATAATAACTGTGATTTCGTGAATGCAAGATGTTGTAAAATTAGTTGTTAATGGACTTGAATTGCAAACCTTTGAAAGTTTTGAATTAAAAAACTCAATGAGTAGTGCGACAACGGATTTTAGTTTTACTTATGCACCAAAAAGCAAAATTGTAAATGGTCAGTATGTATTAATTGACTTGATAAAGCCGCAAGACCCTGTTTTGGTTTTTATCAATGATATAAAATATTTGACTGGTTATATTGTCAGCACTGAATGGAGTGAAAGTGCAAGCAGTGATTTAATCACAGTTCAGGGAATGGACGCAGTTTCTTATTGCTTATTAAGACATAACCCAAGACCCAAAACTTATAAAATAAAAGATTTCACTGCATTGGTACGAACGGCGGTTGAAGATAATGGATTTGCGGATATAATTGCAGTCCAAAACATTACATTTAAAGCCTTGCCAATTGACACACAAGAGCAAATTCAAATTGAAGATGGTGAGACTTTATTCAATTTCTTTGATAAGTATGCAAAAAAAGCACAAGTTTTATTGAATACAACTGGCACTGGTGAGCTTATTATTTATAGAGAGGGAGACCTTGGAACTTTAAATGGAAAGTTTCCAAACAAGCCAAAGGCAGGCGTTGCGTTAATAAACGATGTTATTGATAAAAGAAAAACTAATATGCTTTCTAGCACTTTTTCTTATAGTGTACTCAACAGATTTCAAGTTGTTGAAATATATTCACAAAGTGGCAACGCGAACCATAATGTCAAGAATGCAAACCCAAAAAGTATAGCAAAAGATGAGCAAATTATAATTGCAAACCGCTTAAGAGTTGGTGCAAATAATCCAACGAATTCAACAACACTTGAAGAAATGGCAAAATGGAGCGTTAATATAAAGCGTTCACAAAGTGTAAATTACTCTTGCACCGTGCAAGGATTTAGTTTTTCGCCAACAAACAAAGATTTTTGGAAAATAAATACTTATGTTGAAGTTCTTGATAATAAGAAGGGTTTTAATGGTGAGTTTTTAATTGATAGTGTTGTTTTTACAAAAGATACAAACGGTACAACGACGCAACTTAATATTGTCAACAAAGGAACTTATACACTTGATATAAAGCAAGCACTAACAAAAGCAAGGGTTAATAACTTTGGCAACCAATTTCAAAGTTAATCTCTAAAAATTCTTATATTCACACTTTTTAATGTGATTTGTGTTTCACTTCCTGCACTATTTTCAATAAATACACGGCAACCATCAACAACATAAGGGTCGGTTTCACCATTTACAAAAGTTTTTAAAATCACTGTGTATTGCTTATTTATAACGGCTGCACCATTTGTTTTGAAAAAAATTGTAGATGCAACCTCGCTGTTATCAATTACCCTACGAATTGCAATTGCAAATTCTGTTGAGCGGTCGTTTGGAATAGTTGGAATGTCTATTGTAAAAATAACACGAATTGAATAAGGAGTATAACTTAAATTAAATGTGTTAAGGTTTGACGGAAAAAGAAATTTATCATTTATTTCGTCAAGTATTGTATTTTGTGTTGCGTTTGCCGTGTTTTTATATATAATTGGAATATTTGTGTTTGACACTTCATTAGCTGTTAAAAGTGATGTCAACATATTATAAGTTGCACCAATTGCAACTACTTGCGTCAACCCTGCTACACTATTCGCAACGGAAAATTTTGCAAGCCGAACATCATTTGCAATATCATTAGGTGTTATGGTTTTTGTGTCGTCTTTGTTGAAATATTCCGTTGAAGTTGCGAGTTGTGTTATGCCCTTTACAGATTTACTTGCTTCTGCAATAATGTTGTTGCCAGTTACCTTATAATTTCCTGTCCCACGCGTTATCAATAGTGCATCCGTTGCCTGCAAAAGTCCACCATTACCTAATTCACTTATTTTTGTAGTAGGTTGCATTTTCTTAAAAAAAACTACTTAAAAATAATATTCTTTTTGCAAATGTCAAGCCTTTGTTTTTGTTTGTCCTGCGTTTGTTATTTGCACTGGATAAATTCCCGCACTGCTACCGCTTGGAATTATAACTTGCATAACTGCATTTTTATTTAAAACAAGTGCAGTTGCGTCCCCTAAATTTGTAATGCTGTTTGTTGAAAAATTGCCGTTTATGTCAATATTGCCATTTACTGTTTTTGTTGTTGTTTTTTCAACTGTGTTTCCGTCTTGTTTGTACTGTGTATAATTACCACCAGCAACGCTTCCAACTGTGTAATCACCTTGTTTTTCTGCTGGCAAAATATCTTTTTTTATGTAATTAAATGGCAACCCCAAAACAACATCTTTTGTTCCCATTGATTTCATAATCAATACTTCCATATTGTCTGTAATTTCAGGAATTGAGTGCGTGCCAAAAGGGTTAATCAATAAAACATTTTCGTAAAGACTACCATCTTCGCCCTGTACTTGTGCCGTACCTTCTTTTTCATTGACTTTTAATATAAAACCCTTGACATTACAACAACAACGCATAATTAAAAGAATAGTTATTTTACAATAATCAAATGCCTGCTGATGTCAAGCTTTTTCAAGAAAGTGATTGGGATATTGATTTTGAAGGTGGAGATATTGCAAAAACATTCACTTTTGATACTGCACTTTATATGTCTATTTTTTGTGAAGTTCGTGCAAAGTCGTGGGAAATACAAAACCCACTTCATAGGTCTGGACATTTTACAAACCAATTTAGTGAAGTTGAGGGTTATGAAGTTGGTTCAAAACTTTGGCTTTTTATAACGAGAGCAAAAAACACCGCACAAAATGCCGAAGCAATAAAAAACGCTTGTCAAGATGGCTTGGCTTGGTTGGTGCAAGATAAGATTATAAAAAATTACACCGTTGAAGTTGTAAGAAATATTTCGCAAATTCAAATAAATATTGAGTTGCAAATTAGCGAAACCGAAACATTATACAAACAAGCATTTATAAATACATTTAATGCCAATTGAAATTAAAACAATACAACAAAACGAACAGGTGTTAACAAACGCACTTGTAAAGTCAATCAACACTGGTCAATCTGACCCTAGTAAAAAAGTTGACCCTACAATAAGAAATAGTTTTTTGCGTGGCTTGAGTCAATCACTTGCACTTGGAATTTATGAAAATAACAAGAACATTCAAAAAGGAATAACGGAAGCGTTTTTAGGTGGAGACAGCTGGCGTGAGTTTTGGGCTTCAAAGATTGGGATTAATAGCCAAGACGCAACAACTTCAAATGGAAATATTGTTTTAACAGGAACTGCAGGCACATTAATTTCAGCAGGGACTTTAATAACAAATGCAAATGCAATTCAATATTCAACGAATGCAAATGTTACAATTACGAACCAAACCATAAATATTGCAAGCATAACAAGGGCTGGGACGCAGGTAACAGTTGAAACAGTTCACAACCATAACCTTGCGAATAATGTTGCTGTTTCAATTCTTGGTGCAAACGAAAGTGAATACAATGTTTCAGGTCAAATAATTGCAGTCACTGGATTAAAAACATTTACTTTTGATATTGCAAGCACACCATCAACGCCTGCCACTGGAACTTTAACATTAAATTTCACAAACGCCGTTGCAAATGTAACTTCAACAACACTTGGTGCAAATACAAACATTGGCAGTATCATAGAATTGACGCTTGTTAATGGAATTATAAATGTCAATCCTGCCGTATTCACAACTTTTGACGGAATAAGTGGTGGGCTTGATGTTGAAAGTGATTTGTCTGTTGAAAATAGAGTTGCCGAGAAATTCCAAAGTTATTTCTCCGCCCCATTTACAAAAGTTGGCATTCCAATTTTCTTAAAAGAAGCCGTTGCTGGAATTACAAGAACTTGGGTAAAGGACGCATATCCACAAGCAGGCAAGGTAACAATTTATTTCGTTCGGGATAACGATGTTAATATTTTGCCAAATTCAACACAAATTAATGATGCAAAAAATGCAATTATAAACGGCACTGATAAACTTAGCACAATAAATCCCTCCAATACACCCGATAGCTATGTTATTGTGCTTGCACCAACGCCTGTAACGGTTAATTTTATATTTACAAGTGTAACGCCAAACACAGACGCAATGAAACAAGCAATAAAAGATAACTTAATTGATTTTTTCAAAAACAACACAGATTTTGAAACTTCAATAACAAGGGACGAATTGTTTAATATTATTTTACAAACTACCGATGATAACGGAAACACGCCAAAAGTTGCGATTGGCTTGACTGATATTATTGTTGGGTTTGGGGAAATTCCAATTTTAGGCACTGTTGAATTTTGATTATGTTTATACAAAATAACACGCCAAACGAACAGGCAAACATTTTGGCAGGTTATTTAAGAAATGACCGCTTGCACCAAAATAAGTGGGTTGACGGCACGAATTTACGCAAGCTTTTAATTGGTTTGGCGGAAGGTTTTGTTGACTTCAATAACAACCTAAACATATTTATTGCGGAAGGCGATATTGCAAAAGCCACAAGTTTACTTATCGAGTGGGAAAAAACCTTTGGTATTCCTGATGATTGCTTGACAAATAACGGCACTATTGAAGAACGCCGTATAAACTTATTGATTAAATTGGCGGGGTTGCAAGGCACTTTAATTGAACAATTTGAATATGTGATTAACTTGCTTGGTTATAGTGGAATACAAATAAAGACTGGTGTCGCAGGCACAACATATCCCTTACAATATCCATTTTATTATTTGTCTGTTGATGAAGCACCTTTCACGATGTTTGTGATTTTACCAGCAGAATTAACGCCAACAACCTACCCTTTGCCATACCCAATACCTTACAACTCTATTATTCCAAAATTACAATGTATATTTGATAAATTAAAGCCTGCAAATGTAAAAATAATATATCAATTCCTAATTCCATTTGTTGACACCACAGTGTATTTCTCTGCGGAAGATGGTTCAATTTTGACGCTTGAAAATGGAAGCTTTATTGCCGTTGAAAATGCTTGACAATACTAAAATAATCAATTTAAAAATAACTTATTTATAACATATTATGTCTAAGGCTGGAACTCCTCCAAAAGTAGATGGTATTTCGCAAATGACTGGTGCTCAACACACGCCATTTTTGCAACAAGTAGAAAGCGTTATCACAGACGCAGGCGGAACTTTGATAGAAAGCGATTCGTTGCAATTCCGCCAAGCACTGAATTCTTATGCTTCAATTGCAAATTTTTATATTGACACAGGAACGGCAACGGAATATGTCTTAAACCCACAAGGGGCTTTTAAAACACCAATAGACACACCGACAACTTGGAACGGAATGCTTATTAGATTTCGCCCAACAAACAATAACACAGGGGTTGCGACATTAAGATTAGCAGGTTTAAACGGTGGGCTTCCATTTAATATTTTGCGAGAAGACGGGACGACAATTCAAGCAGGCGACTTTTCAATAACAAGGGACGCAATTTTAAGATACGATTCAACAGCAAGTGCATTTCTTTTATTAAAAGTTCCGAATGCAAGCCAAACAGTTGCTGGTATTCTAAAAACATCAACAACAGCCCTTGTAAATGCAGGAAACGATGATTTAACTGCTATTACGCCACTTCAATTAAAAACATTTCTTACAAGCGTTACGGCGAATTCCAAAACAACAAATGGGTGGACTTATTTATCTAATGGTCTTATTTTGCAGTGGGGTATACAAAATGAAAGTACAGTTGGCACTTTTCCGATTACATTTCCAAATGCGTGCTTTTGTCTTCAAGGTAGTGCAAATGTGAATGCATTTCTAGCCGATAGTTCGGTAACAACTGTGAGTATAATATCAACATCACAATTCCGAGTTAGATGTGGTACTGATGGTGGTAGTATGTTATATTGGCTTGCCATTGGTTATTAATTAATAAAAATATATGCAAAACATAATAGGTAAGGTGCGTTTTGACGCACAAACAAAAATAACAAATGGAAATTTTGTTAATCTAAACTATTCACAAAATCCTGAATATATTGAAATGCTCAAAGTTGGCAACTTCATTGATGTTACGGAAGAGCAATATCAATTCATTCGTTCAAATAATAACAACGGAATTGAGGTGTGTGTAATTGATGGGAAGCTTCAAGTTTGTGTGATGCCTGACAGTATTAAACTTGCAAAACTCAAACAAGGTAAACTTGGTCAAATTGAAACATTAAAAAAGTCTATATTATATGCAACATTGAAATATAAAACTTTCATATTAACAGCAAGTAAAACGGCACAGAATAATATTGTTGCCTCTTTAGTTGTGCCATTTGAAAAGATAAAATGGCTTGACGCAAGTGGGAATGTCATAGAATTGAGTTTTAATGAATTTAAAGAAATTAGGAATATAATTGCAGAAAGGACTTTCTTGTGTTATGAAACTGAAGCAATATTAATCCTGTCTCTTATACACATCTGACGCTGCCGACGAATAGAGAGGTGTAGATCTCGGTGGTCGCCGTATCATT
>ENA-OSIY01001020-OSIY01001020.1-marine-metagenome-genome-assembly--contig:-NODE-1020-length-15330-cov-7.613519_pt1 | contig 15330 bp, 33 predicted proteins | sample MGYA00237884_ERZ534233 | MGnify/ENA primary metagenome ERZ534233 (study PRJEB26412, sample SAMN06343840) | marine metagenome | isolation source: estuarine water | place: USA: Columbia River Estuary... | reverse complement strand
CTGGATGGTGGGAATACTATGACACCGAAAAAACATATAAACAACTATACTTCATATGATAAGGAATCAATATAATGATAAGAGAGAAAGAATTGGTTATTGGGAAGTGTATTTGGATAGTGGAAATCCATGGTATAAAGGAAACTATGACAATGGAATACAAGATGGTTATTGGGAAGTGTATTGGGATAGTGGAAATCCATGGTATAAAGGAAACTATGACAATGGAATACAAGATGGTTATTGGGAATTCTATATTGAAAACAAAGTATATAAAGAAGCATACTTCATATGAAAACAAACAAAGCCGAGGAAAATAATCAACAATATAATACAATAATATTAATGGAAAACTAATATAAAAAACAATACTACATATGATAAGGAATAAATATAATGATAGAGGGACTAAAAAAGAAGGATATTGGGAATGGGAATATTCTTATAAGGATACAAAATCTAAAGGATATTATTCCAATAACCAACCAGATGGATTCTGGCAATGGTATAGCAATGATATTCTATATAAACAAATATACTACATATGATAAAAGAATTAGTAATAGAATACTTCACTCATGAAAAAATAATCCAATATAAAGGATATACAATTAATGGACTAAGAGATGGTATATGGATACATTACCATTATAATATAGCAAATACAATCGCAGACCTAACATATTATAAAATGGGAGAACAAATACCCAAACTAACTTATTTCCATATGAATAAAATAATTCACTACTACATCGCATAAGTACACATTTGTGTACCTATTAATACATAACAATAATACACATACATACATACAAACATATAAGGACACATTTGTGTACGGTATTCTAAAACAACGCATTTTAAAGACATATAAGACCTCTAAGGACACTTTTGTGTACGTAACCCATTTTCTACATAATAATAGCGCAAATCAAACATAATCAAACGAAAAACGCATGTATATGATATGAATTAATGTAATGGTTCGCACCTGAGCATTTGAAATGAGTTTTTAAAGAAATCCAGCAAAATAAGGGCCTAAGAAAGAAATGGTATGCGAAATAAACACATTTTACCACTACTTACCACATTTTCCCACAATATTATTTGAAAATACTGCATAAAATACACGTTTTCCCCTATAAGAAATGTATAGATTAAATTATTGTATAGAAGTATTTCACCCATAAGAAATCTAAATATTTAAAAAAATCTGATTGCTGTTCAAATTTTTTTAGAATTTTTTTTGGGTGTATTTTTCTGTCCCTTTTTCCGTTGTATTTTGGAAAGGGATATTCGTATCAAAAACCTTTAAATTTTTGACAACAGGTATTGCTCACGTTCCACTTTAGAATAGTGTGTGAGTATTTGGTTCGATAGGTATAAACTATCGAACTTCTAAAACAAAGATACGCATAATAATTGGAATATCCTAATTATTTGTTTATTTATAATGAATTTAAATAGTGTTGAAAGTAACCCAGGTTGGAGTCTACTCTTTGGATATGTCCTACCCACCAATACAAAGATACGCATAATTTATTAGACTACCAAATAATATATGTTAAAATTATGTTAAAATTAAAAGTGGATATATAGTGTATGAAAGTAACCCAGGTTGGAGTCTACTCTACTAACTTGTTATGTCAGCCCTTACCTTAATGGTACAATGTAAAGGTAGTGAAAATATATTTAATAACCAAATAATATATGTTAAATTTTATTATTTTAATTTAGTCTAAATAAGTTATTTGGTTCTAGGCCAGGTTCCCTTAGAACTCTCCACCTGTCTCTTTCACTAGGTGACTGTTTCAGTTTTCACTACCAACACTTCAAAGGTAGTTAATTTTTTTTTAATAACCTAATAAAAAAGGTATTATTTTATTTGTTTAATAAAAAAGATTGTTTTATCTTTGTTAATATAAATTAAGATTATTATGAATGAGAAATATCAACAGTATGTAGGTAAGTGGGTTACTTGTGGTTCAAGTAGTTGGGAAACTAGTTTTATAAAGTTTCTTCATTATAATGGTGATGACAAAGTTAGTTTCATGGAGTCATTTGCTTATGATGATTATGAAGTTAGGGATTATAGGGATACGTGGTGTAATTTTGATATGTCAAGTATTAGAGTTGTGAGTACTAAAGAGATGAGGCATATGATAAGTCATGCTGATTCATCAACTTTTGATTATGATTTGGTTGAATTTGATGAGCGTAATTATGTTGCTCAAGATTTGGTTAGACCAGATGATGCTTATAAAGTTACTCATGGGTTAGTTGATTTGAAAATGAGTCCAATTGATTTCAAAATGAGTCCAATTGATTTCAAGAGTGATGTGATTGTTAGACAACAAAAAGCGATAGTATAATGAGTAGGATGGATAAGTTTAAAGGACAATGGATAACGGTTAGGAACGATACTCTTTGGAATCGTAGTTATGCGTTGGTTTAACGATATAAAATAAAAATTTATAGTATGTAGACAATCGTCTATTGTATGGTTTTAGTTATTGTGTTATCTTTGTAATATAATAACTAAAACCATATATTATGTCACAGAAAACAATTGTAACGGTAAACGGTGTTGAGTCAGATATATTTTCAACAAAGAAAGAAGCTAGAGTTTATGGTAAACGTATGATACGTGAATTCATAAAAGACTCAAAGGGATTAGGTGGGATAGATATTCAATACATTCAAGTAAAAAAGAATGTATTGAATTGTCTTGAGAAGAAATTCTATTTTATTTTTGAGGGTAAAGAATACGTAATTGATTTAACCGAGGGGGATTTGGGTTCTAGTTGGAATCATATAACATTACCCAATGGTAACGAAATGAATTTTGAATTTCATTGGGACGAGGAAGAGGTTAACTATGAGCCAACTGTTACCTTATATAGATTATGTAAGAATGCTGAGGGAGAATGGGACCAAGACCATGTGTTAGAAGAAATTGATATTGAGGTGGATAAAATTATTGGTAGTTATAAAACTTATTTTAATATAGAATAATATGGATGTAAAGATAACTAAAGAGAATTTAATTTCTGTGTTAAAAAACGTAGAGATTGCTAGAGCGAGTGGTAGTAAGAGTCAAAGGTATAGAGCTGCGGGAGTATTAGAGGGTATATTATATACGTTGGGTGAAGTATTACCAAGTGAAACGTTTGAGTTCAAACAAATAGAGTATATTGAGATAGGTTGGTTAGGTCGTAAACGTGTTAAGACTAGGCGACAAACTTATATAGAATTAATGGTTGAAAGAATTGAGGAAATTATTAATAGATTAAATTAGGATATGTTATTTATTATTTGTATCTTTGACTAGAACTTAAAACCACAAGACAAATGAAAATTAAAATCGAAGATTATTTTGGTAATGATGTATTATCATTGAACTATAAACAATGTTTAGTAAATGCTAGTGATAATACAATTAAGGTTATTGATGAAATTAGTAATGTACATGGCTATAGTGTAGCTGATGTCGAAGATGATTACGTTAGAGTACAATGTGATGACGTTGTTGATGATTATATAACTAATAAAAATGTATTGGTGGAATTGGTTAGTAAATTAAATAAACATTTTTTATAAAATATTTCCCTAAACATTTGGTGGTTACAAAACTTATTATTATCTTTGTAGAGTAATTAATCTTAAACTTATTTATTATGGCGTTAGAGAATAAAGAGTACATTTTCAATTTCGTAGGTTGTAGTAGTGGTTGGAACACTGTATGGGCTAAAACCTTAAAGGGTGCTCGTAAGTTAGCTTTAAAGACGTATAAAGATGCAGATGTTGATACTGTACGTTTAGCTGATGAACGAACAATAGCACTTGCCATGTCATTATTCCATTAAAAATAATTATAAAATAACTCTACTAAAATTTGGTAGAGTTATTTTTATTTTGTATCTTTATACTCTAATCAAAAACCACAAGAAATTATGTCAAAAGAAATCGAAAGACAATTAAAGAAAAATTTACATAGAGCAATGTTAACTCTATCAAATTTCTGGAGTGTTACTAATAACGAAACACTTGAAGTAGGTTATCCATTTGCTAGTTCATTTGATGAATTAACTGCTGAGGTTGGTAACTGGGTTGATGTTGGGTTTGAAGATGAGGCACCAACTAGTGTTCGGCATTTAGTTAGTTTAGATGCTGATGGCTTTAATTATGTATTAGAGTCTTTTTGGAAATCTAAACCTAAAGATTTTGAAATGGGTAGTGGATATCTAATCAATGGTTGTGAGGTATTAGATGATGAACATTTGTATAGAGAATTGAAAGCATTGGGTTGTCCAAAAAAAATTAGAAAAATGTTAATTAAATTTTGTTAATTCAAAATATTGTTTTATATTTGTAATGAACTTAAAAACCACAAGAATTATGAAAAGTTTATTAAAATCATTAGTAGCAATAGCAATTTTATTTTTAACTATTTTAGCAATAACAAATGCACCAAAAGGTAATGATTATATCGAGTGGGAAAAAAATATGATTGAAAGTGGGCAAATTAATATAAAATAAATTAGGTTAATTCAAAATATTGTTTTATCTTTGTAATGTAATCAAATAACAAATAGACTTATGGCAACATTAAACAAAAACGAATTTTATGAATTACGCAATTCCATTTATGGTGGATTGGCAAAACAAGGCATAATCACTGAAAGTGATGTAACCTTTATCGAAATTGAAAACATTATCATTAATTCAGAAGGAATTAGAATTGATTGGGAAGATGAAAGTGAAATTAATTCTCGTGATGAAGCTATCACACATAGATTTAAATGTATTTTAGAAGATTTAGAAGTTATTGAGCAAAACACAAACGGAGAAGATTTAGATAAAATAACTTCAAAAGGTTGTGCACTAATTTCGCACTTTGTTAATATTAAGGTTGCTTGTGATTTAGATGATGATGAATCATTAGGTTGGGCAGTTGCTGATAAAAGTGATTGGGAAGACAATGATGTCGATGGTTCAGCTTTTTTAAATGTTACTTCACAAGTTTCAACACTTAAACAAGGTAAACGTTTAGATAGTATTATTCAAGCTTTACATAACTTTAAAGATGGTGATAGTATTGATGGTGAAACAATGGAGTATATCTTGGGTCAAGTTGGAATGACAGACCAAATGTTAAGACAATTAGTTATGAAGAGTGATACTGAAACATTGGGTAATCTTTGTGAAGAGAAAAAAGAATTAGAAGTGTTACCAATTTGTTATAAAATCAAAGATAAGGTTTATCTTTTGGGTGAAACAAGTGAAGTAACTTATGGTGTAGATAATAACGATATAACAACTTATGAGTTATTTGATATGACTACTGAAATTAAAAATGGTCAGTCGTATAGTTTTTATTGTACGTCAGTAGAATGTTTTCTTGAAGCAACTATTGAAGAGCGACAAATGGTTAGAGATTTTTTATGTGGTGTTGTTTAAAAAAATAAAAAATAATATCCCATATTATTTTGTAGTATGGGATTTTTTTTGTATCTTTAAATATCAATAATTAAAAACCACTAGAAATTATGAAAACACTTTTAACACAATTCAACTCATTAAAAGCAAAGTTAAATCAATTTGATTTATACCAACCTAATGATGAAGTAGCTATTGAATTAGCTGAACTAGAAACATTAATCGTTGATGCTGAACGTAGACAAGCATTAATCGAAAAAACCGCCTCAGAAATCGAAAAAACTATTTCTAAATATACAGAATCAGTTGATGGTCGTTTAGAAGTAAAAATTCATTTAAGTGTTCATGACCATGATAATATTCAAACGAGTGCTAGAGATATTGTTACATTATGTGATTTAGAAGATACCACACCATACGATGATGAATGGTTTCCTAAAGAGAAAATAAGTTATGAGGGTAAATTCACATACCACAAGGTAGGTATAACTTATATAGTTGACGAGGCTGACCCTACTACATTAGAAGAAAACCTTTTTGATTCAGTTGATAACATTGTTGAATTAGTTGTTAGAGAAAATGGTGTTTGGAGATTCAGTGATGAATACATTTATGATTTGATTTACAGATACATTTTACAATTAGAAAAAGAAATAGAAAATTTCCATACTGATGGTTTATGTGGTAGTTGTTTTATTGAGGTTATGGGTTCAGAGAAAGCAATCTATTGCACACCATTTTGGGAAGGTGTTGGGGGTGTATCAATTTCAGTTGATATTGAAGGTGATAATGTTTATAATCATTTAATCGATTACAACTTACCAACTAATTTAAGAGAGGTGGAGGATTTTAAAAAATGGTATAGAGAATTGGTAATGAGTTTATTACAACAATATTAAAAAAACTTTAACAAAATTTTAACATAAAGGACTTGCAAGAGTCCTTTTTTTGTTATACATTTGTAAGGTAATCAGATAACAAGATATATTATGGAAACATTTAAAGAATTAAAGGAGGCTCTTATTAATAAGAAAACATTAGTTTGGGATGACCCCGACCCACAAGAGGGTAATAATATTATTACCTTTGTTGAATCGCTTGACGATATAGAGGACGATGAAGACCCAAGTGGTTATCCAATCTTAATCCAATATGGTGAGGGTAGTGAGGCTGAGGTTTTATTAAGTGAAATTAATCTATTACGTGACCACGAAGTTCACGAAGATAATGGAATGGGAATGTTGGTTGGTGATTTTGACGAAGATGAAATTAATTATTATAACAACACAAGAAATATGTTAAATTCTAAAAACCTATGTGGAAGACAATATTCATCTTATGGTTCTGCAAGTAGAGCGATTAAGATTGTTGAAAAAAGAGAGGGTATTTGTTTTGATAAAGCAAGTATTAATCAGTTAGATGAAACTTGTTTTGAAGTGTTAATTAATTAGGATATCTCAAAACTTATTATTATCTTTGTAATGTAATCAAATAACAAGATATATTATGGCAACAAAAACGTGGAAATTAGGAGAAGTTTGTAGAGGCGGTATTATTACTGTTCAGACTACAAAAACAAAAGTAATTGTAATTGGTAAGGAATGGGATTATGCTAAAGGTAGTAATCGAGGTTCAGACCAAAGTAATGCAAAGGAATGGACTCGTTTAGAGGTTACTTTAGATGATAGGGATGCTGATAGACAGTTAACATTATTTTTAGATGACTTGACAACTTCTTATCATTGTGGTCAGATTATGGAATGGATTGAGAGCAAGTCAAAACTAAACAAAAGATTAGTATGACAAGAATTTCAGCGGGTATAAGAGCAAAAGAATTATGTGATGCACATGTGATAAAAGAGCGTATTGAAGTATTACGTGTGCCGAATAATATTAAGAATGGTATTGCTGTAATTGATTTGAATAAGATACCTAAAGAATTTAAGTTAGGTACTGGACACGTTAAATTCTTTGAGAATAAATTAAAGTATGTCTTTAATCGATATAATGAATTAACTGAAGAGGTAAAACGTAGAGGGTTTGTTGTTACAGATTATTCTTCAGCGTTTGATGATTTACCCAAAGAGTTATGGAATGATTATATTGAACAGCCTAATGATAGAGTAATTGTTAGGGAAAGAATTATTGAACGATTGAACACAATGAAAAACATTAAATATTATTCAACGGATTGTCCTGTAGAAGAATTAATAAAAAAAATGCAATAATATTTGCATATGTCAAAATATTGTTTTATATTTGTACTGTAATTAATAATTAACTAAATCATTTGTATTATGAGCACAAGTAGAGAAGCACTTATTAAAATTCTTAACGAGAAGTATCCTGACTTAAAATTACGCACTACGGAAGAGTTTAGTGGACAAACTGGAGGAATCTGGGTTAGTGGTACAGAAGACGAAATTGAGGCTAAAGACGGTTTTAATCTATTTGATTATTACAATGAAGATTATAATGAAACTCGTTATCAATTTGGTGTTCATAAAGAAATTAGAAAAATTCTTGAGGAACATGGTTGGTATGGTGAGTGGAACGACCCAGGGACGATGATGATTTGGAAGGTTTAGAATTTTAACAAAACTTTAACATTTCCCACTTGCAAGAGTGGGAAATTTGTTTTATCTTTGTAATGTAATTAAAACTAAAAACTTATGAATGTAGTTATCGTATTATTAAATAACCGAGAAGCGTTAGAACATGTTGAAAATTCTATTTTTGATAGTGTTGATGATATGCTTGATGCTTTACGTCAAAACGGAATGACTGATGAGGAAGAAGATGAATTAGGTTATTATGGGATTAGTGATTTCATGGATTTGGTTAATGACCAAGTGTTGGATAATTTGGAGGGTACTTTTTTTGGGTATGTAACCATTCAAAAAAAGATTTAATAAATTAGGGTATGTCAAAATATTGTTTTATCTTTGTAATGTAATTAAAACTAAAAACTTATTTATAATGGAAAAAAGTAATAATAGTAATTCGAAAAGAAGACCAGTTAAGGCATTGATTTTAGCTGATATCAAAAAGAGAGGTTCTGAAACTAAAAACGAAACTGTTTTGTTAAAAGGTTTGGATGTAAAGAATGCTTTACGTAGAATCAATACCAAAGCATTGGGTGAGCAAATTTCTGATGACAATGCTGTTGATTTGGCAACCTTGATGAGAAAGTTTGTTGATGATGTAAATAAATTATTATAATGAAAAAAAGAGAAATGTAAAAGTTTCTCTTTTTTTATTTGCATATATCAAAAAATTGTTTTATCTTTGTAAGGTAATCAATTAAAAAAACTTATTATGAGAGCACAGAAATTTAGAATTATCAGAAACAGTCAAAACGTTAACTATAACTTCTTTCAAATTCAAATATTGAATGAGAGTACTAGTAGTGAGCTAATGGGTTCATTTAGTGAGATTGGTTCAATTATGTTTCAACAGACAAAGGGAGAGACTGATTGGTATGGTATGCGTTATGTTGTTGAGACAAGTAGATTAGAAGATTTAGTTGTTATGAGTAGAATAGCTAAATTAATTAATAAGGAATCTAATTTTAGAAGTCAGCCAGATGAAATAATTAAGATTTTAAAAGGGGTCGAGTATTACATTTGTAATCAAGAATTTTTTAGGGTAGCTGATAAAGGTAAGTATTGTTATAATGTTGTTTGTGATGGTTCTAATTACGGTAGATTTGTTGCTAAATCTGATTCAGATGCAACAAAAAAATTAGCTAAATTCCAAAACAATAGATTTAGTAAAGGTAGAATTTATTCACTTGGGACAAAATTTCTTATTGAATAATTAGGATATGTCAAAATATTGTTTTATCTTTGTAATGTAATTAATCTTAAAAACTTATTATCATGGGTCAACGTCACCAAGTATTTATTAGAGTTAAGAATCCAATTAAAATGAAATATGCTAGTTATCTTAAACCTGATGAGATTAAGAGAGCTAAAGCAATGTTTGGTAGTGGAGAAACTACAATTCTAGTATTTCACCACCAATGGTTATACGGGCGTTCACCTATCGTAAAAATCCAAGAAATCTTTGAAGTTACTGAACCTGATGAGATTGCAGAATATAGTAATCCATTTGGAGGGAGCTATCAATTTGATACCCTTGATGAGTATATCAAAGCAGTTACTACAATGATTAGTTTATCTTTTAGTAGATTAAGTCCACGAGGTATTGGATTAGAGCGTTACCACTTCTTAAATGAAGACGAACCTTATATGCGTGAATTTTACGACAGAGGCGACAATAACGATGGGATTAGTATTATAGATACTATCGAAAGAAAATATTGTCTTATGAATATTCATAGTAGCGTTGATAAAGAAGATAATTCAATTTATAGATTCGACCCTTATACTCCAATTAGCGGAGCTGATTATGTTAATGCTTATTACCCAAAAGGTGGTAAAAGAGAAAACGCTAAAGTATGTAAAGGTTTAACTAAATTTGGATTATTAAATCATAAAGAGTTAAAAAAACTTTTCCCAAAAATTGAAAAATATTTGGTAGGTTAAAAAAAAAGTCTTATCTTTGTACTCTAAATATTAATTAATTAAACTATTACAATTATGGCAAAAGGTAAAGTAAAAATGTCGATGTTCAAAAATTTAGCATTACAAACTCTTAAAGGTAAAACTGCTGAAGATACTTCAGATGAGATTTTCGAAGATGCAAAACATTCTATTGAGGGGCAAATTAGTGCATTGAAGCATTCATTGACTCAAAAGAAAAGAGATGTAAGAATGGCTAAAACTAAATTAACAGAATCTTATGTTAATGGTGGGCAAGCAATTGATGATTCTGGTGCGTATGTTCAGAATTTGGTTAGTGCTAACGATAGAGTTGGTGTTGCTGAAGCAATTGTAACGAAAACAGAAGATACTATCAAGTTCTTACAAGATACGTTAAAAGCGTTTGAGGTTGAGGTTGAAGTTGCTGAATAAGTAAAGATAAGTATATGTAAAAAACCCCACTATTTGTTAGTGGGGTTTTTTTATGTTTTTTATTAGGATATGTCAAATAATTGTTTTATCTTTGTAAGGTAGAAATCAATTAAAACTTATATTATGTATTGTAGAATTAGTGGATATTGGAAAGATGATAATTCTGAATTTGAGGATTATATTGTACGAGCGTATGATGATGAACCAAGTGAGGATGATGAGTTCACAGATGAAGATATTTTCTATTATGGATTATCTGAAAGTGAAATTCAGAGTGCTATTGCTGACCCAGAAAATGACGGGCTAGAATTTGTAATAACTTCATACGAAAAAATAGATTAAAATAAATTAGGATATTCCAAATAATTGTTTTATCTTTGTAATGTAATTAATCTTAAAAAGTTATCTTATGTTTGAATTTGTTAAAAAAATCCTAGAGAAAGACTTTGAACTAGTTAGGGAGGCTAACGCCAAAAAGTACCAAGCTGAGTTCGAGGTCGTCAGAGGAATTCTTAGTCGAATACCCTACATTAATGAAGGTGGTTGTGGAATTTCAAGCCTCGCAATGTTTATGTGGTTGGAGGAGCGGAAATTATTAGGTAAGGATACCAAGATAATTTACCTATCCAATTGGAGTCATGAACACGATACCAATGCTAGATTTATAAAGGGTGGTACTAACGAGATTGATTCCTGTAGTCATGCAATAATGTATCACAATGGTAAGTATTTGGATTGTGAAGAGGAAATAGATGTGGACAGGTATCTTTTTAGATTGGATATTCCGCAAAAAAAGACCAAACATTTTATTTTAAATTCATTAAGATTTGCAAGTTGGAATAGTAGATTTGATAGAAAAACTCAAGTGCCAATTATTGAAAAAAAATTAAATTTAAAATTAAACATAATTAGTTAGGATATATCAAAATAAAGTTATATCTTTGTAATCTAAATAATAAGAAGATGAATATATTAAAAATCGTTGTTGCTGTATTGGTTGCTTTTTTCCTAATAGGGATTGTGTTTAACCATGTTGGTGCTTGGTTCGGAGTTGCATTAATAATATTAATAATAATCATAACAATTAAATTTATAGAGAAGTATGGGAAAATTAAGTAGAGTTTTATCGTTGTTGTTCGTTTCGTTAATCTTTTTAACGTCATGTGAAAGAGTTGCTCCAAACTATCAAGGGGTTTTGATGGAGAACTATGGTAAGAATGGTAAGAGTGATTTTAGCTTACAAAAAGGTAGAGTGTGGGTTGCAAGCCCAGGGACGGAATTGTTTCAAGTTCCATTATGGGAACAGCGAGCAAAGTTTGAGAAAGTAACTCATTTAATTGCTTCAAACAATACCGCTTTTAATTCTTCACCAACGTATAGTTATTCAGTAATTGAGTCAAGAGGGGTTGATGTAGTGTTTCAAAATAAACATTTAGGTTCTGGAGATGAATTTATGAAAGGTCTGGAGGATAATATATTAGAAGCTAAGATTTACGATATACTAAAAGAACAAGCAAGGAGTTTCCATACTGATGAGCTAATGGCTGATGGTGGGCAACTAAAATTTGAGAAAGCTGTTGAGGTGTTGATTACCAAAGCGTTTGAAGAAAAAGGTTTACAACTATTAACATTTACAAGTCAATTAGAATTTTCTGATAAGGTAAAAGCTAAGATTGATACAAGGAATGAGGTTAATACCAATTTAAGTGTAATCGACCAGCAAATTATAGAACAAAAGAAAATTAACGAACTGGAAGAGTTAAGGACTGAACAAATGATTATCAAGTCAAGAGGTCTAACAAGTGCGATATTACAAGAAGAATTTATTAAGAAGTGGGATGGCAAGACAGCGATTTATGGTTCTGCACCATTCTTTATAAAACCAATTAACTAAAATTAAATTAAAGGGATATGAAAATATCCCTTTTTTTATTTGCATATGTCAAAATATTAACTTATCTTTGTAATGTAATTAAAACAAATCATTATGCCAGTAGCAATTTATATTACCAAGGAATCTTTTAACAATTGGTTATCAGCTAGTAGTTGGGAGAAAAACGTTAAGAAGAATGTCATCCAGAAATTTAAAACTTATCGTGAATTGAAAAAAGCGATTAAGGGAATGTGTGAAGAGAGTATTGGTGCTGATGGCGTTGCTGTATACAGGACCAGAAGAGGTCAATGGGGTGAATGGTTTGAGCATTGGGATTTGGATGATAATGGTAAGCCTTATATTAAAAAAGAAGGTTGGCAGTAAAAAAATAATTGAAAATAAATTTGGTTATTACAATTATTATTCTTATCTTTGTAATGTAATTAATAAAACATAGAAAATGATAAAATATTTTAAGTTACTCTTCATAAGAATAAAGAAGAGATGGGTCAAGGTAAAACCTTTGACTGAAAGAGAACAGAATATGATGGATGTCTTAAAGAAGTTTTTAAGAGCAGAACATAAAGATATTCATTGTGATGCTAACAATCAAAAATATTCAGTTAAGTATGGTGATACTACAATAGCTATCAATGGTACTGATGAAACTGTTTATGTGTTGGTAGAGAATGCTGAATGTGGTAGCAATCCAATTAAAGTTGATTTGGAAAAAGGATTTGTCATTATATTAATTAATTTGATAGTAACTGAAAAATCAAGATTATCAAATTTAATTTATGATAAGATGAGCAATAGTGTGAACGTATTTTTAAAAGACTTAAATAAAACAACATGATTTTAACAGAAGATAATTTTGATGAGGTATATCTACCAAAAACAAACCATTTGGTACAGGATGCTCCATTTGATGGAACTATGTTTGAAACATTTGGAAAAGAATTAGATTATATTCTATCTATGGTTAATGAATTAAGGAACCATAATAGAGTATGGACAATAATCGATGGAGATGACGGACTATCTTGTATAGCTGGATACCATTTGGTTAATAGAATAGGTTACATTGTAACAGCTAAGCCTTGGGAAACAGGGACGGAAGAATTTAGATTTGTTGATTAATTACACCAAAAAGGGGCTTATTGAAAAATAAGTCCTTTTTTATTTGCTTATTCCAAAATATAAACTTATCTTTGTAATGTAATCAAATAAAAATACTTAACATGGAAAATAATATTATTAGTGATTGGTTAGCAAAACATGGTAATCCAGAAATTGAGCAACAAGTTGAGAGAGAGATTGAACATATGGATATAGTACACAATCTAAAAAAAGTTATTAGCGAATATTGTGAGAAATATGAGTTAACATTTGTTAGATATTACGAAAAAGGATTCATAGCTTATTCAATTAATATAAAGAGAAAACGTAATAAGAGAACATATAGACATTTCCTTTGTTATAAAGATTTAGATATTGTTGATAATGGGGTTTTAAAATAAACCTCATTTTGTTAGGATATTCCAAAATATAAACTTATCTTTGTAATGTAATTAATTTAAAACTTATTTAATATGGAAAGAGTTATTGTAAATGAACTTGGTGGTACTGGTAGAAAAACTTATGTACTAATGGATGACGACAATGATAAAGTTGTTGCTGTTATCCAAGGTGAATATGATGAGGATATAACTGATAAGGTTATCCTTGCAATCAAAGAAGATGTAATTGCTGAGACTGTTACTATTGATAGGGTAACTGGAGAAGTTGATTATCGTCTTGATGTAACTATTCTTGAGGAGGATTATGACGAGTATGAGCGTGAATATTCATTATACTTAACAGCAATATATTAATCTTATGAGCAAACCAATCTTTTATAAAACAGTATTAGTTCCAATTAAAGGGAATGTATTAGACCATGTGTATCCACATTTTAAAGGTGGTAACCAACTAACAATGACTGAACGTATGGGTAATAAAGAAGCTGATTGCCCAGAGTGTATTGAACAGAATATCCAAAAAGATTTTAATCGTTGGATGTTATTACCAGAAGAAAGTGTTGCTGTGGTTGAAGGTGGTAAACCATATTGTCAATGTTTGGACTGTGGATACACCACGCATTTATAAATAATACAGGTAAAGTCTTGATTTTTAAGTTATTTTACGTATATTTGTAGGATAACTTAAGAATGAAGATATGAAAAAACTAATTTTATTAGTCTTTATTGGGTTGGCCTTACCAGTCTTCCCAATGACAAAAAATAATTTTGATGTTAAAACGGAATTATATAGCACGGGGTACGATATCGATGAGATAATGATAATCCTGAAGATGGTAGAAAGTATGGGTCAAGCTAACGCTGTTAGTCCTAGAGGTAATTACCTTGGAATCTTACAAATAGGTAAGATGTGCGTAAAGGAGATAAACAGGTTATACGGAACCGAATTCATACATGCTGATGCGCTGGATGTATTTAAGGCTGAAGAGATGTTCAGGCTGGTGATGCAGAAGGGAATCAAGTATTACACTAGGATTTATAAGAAGCCTCCAACTGAGGAGGTACTAGTCAGGATGTGGAACGGTGGGATTTATAACGGGTTTCGAAGTAAGAGTACAATACCGTATTATCAGAAGTACTTGAGATTTAAATTAAAATATGCTGATAAGTTAGATGGGTAAGCAATTAACAAAACAACAGGCCATACTCAAGTATAAGTATGAGATTTTACCATCCGTGGTTAAAGAGTATGGAACCGATGACCAAGAAACAATTGAGATGACTTGGGATGTATACCTGAAGACACTGTATATAGATTATTTAATTGGTGAGTATTCAATGAAAACTTGGACATACCCAAAAAAACTATTAGGAGATTTAAAAAATTATTTGTAACTTTACTAAAATTATATCTATGCCAAAAATAACTACAGAGGAATTACACATTAACAAAATCAATTTAGGTATCCGTGCTATCCAAAAAGGAACTAAAACAGCGAAGACCGCAAACCTATCAGGT